>SMVB01140518.1_pt1 | contig 42956 bp, 43 predicted proteins | sample 2456461 | NCBI WGS metagenome assembly SMVB01 (sample SAMN11095934, study PRJNA526329) | marine sediment metagenome | biome: Marine sediment; feature: Surficial sediment; material: Deep marine sediment; isolation source: Hadal surficial sediment | place: Pacific Ocean | collected 2014-05 | depth...
AGTAGTTTTGAAACGTCTCGCCAACTTCTTCAGCTTCATTCTTGCGCATGAGACCGGTGTCAACGAAAACGCAGTGCAGTCTGTCACCGATTGCTTTATACACCAGCGCCGCCGCAACTGCGGAATCCACACCGCCGCTCAGGCCACAAATGGTTTTACCGTTGCCGATCTTTTCACGAATTTCAACAACCGTGTTTTCCGCAAACGAGCCGGGCGTCCAGGATTTTTCACACTTACAGATTTCATAAACAAAATTTCCAAGTATCTTTTTGCCTTCAACGGTGTGGGTGACTTCCGGATGAAATTGCACGCAGTAAAGTTTTCGTTCTTTGTTAGCGAATGCTGCGTAAGCCGAGTTCTCAGTGGAGCCAAGGGTCGTAAAACCGGAGGGGAGTTGATGTAAAGCATCGCCGTGACTCATCCAAACCTTGGAAACCTTATTGACATTCTTGAAAAGTCCGGCTGGCTGATCGATTTTAAGTTCGGCCAAACCGAATTCGCGTTTTCTAACACCGCCTGCTATTTCACCGGCGAAGAAATGGGAGATCACTTGCAGACCGTAGCAGATTCCTAAAACCGGAATATCGAGATCGAAAATATTCTTGTCGGGCACCGGAGCATTTTCTTCATAAACCGATTCCGGGCCGCCGGACAAAATGAGCCCTTTCGGCTGCAACTTTTTAATCTCATGAACTGAAATGTTAAAAGGCTTAATTTCAGAATAAACACCCAACTCGCGGACTTTGCGTGAGATCAGTTGTGTGTATTGAGCGCCAAAATCAAGGATTAGAATGAAACCATGTGGGTGGATTTTCATTTTACGGAGTTATCTTCCACGACTTTAACTCATCGAGATATTCGTAGTTGGTCAAATCGTAGTGCAGGGGGGTGATTGAGACTCTTTTATTTAAAATAGCATTATCGTCGACGTCGACGTCGCTGTCATCTTCAAGTTGTACTTTTTTTCCGGTTAACCAGTAGTAGACCCGGTTTTGCGGATCGACTCTTTTATCGAAATGCTCGTGATAATTTGACCGGCCCTGTCGGGTAATTTTAATCTCTTCAATTTCCTCTTCTTTGGCTGGCGGCACATTCACATTCAGCAGAGTGCCTTTCGGCAATCCGCGCTCTAAAATATTTTCCGACAATTTTCTGGCAAATTTGGCAGCATAGCTGAAATCGGGATCTTCAAAAGTGGTGAGTGAAACCGCAAAAGCGGGGATTCCTAAAATGGTGCCTTCGGTAGCCGCTGAAACGGTGCCGGAATAAATTGCATTGATTCCTGTATTCGACCCCAGGTTAATTCCCGAAACAACCAAATCCGGTTTTTCATCTAACAGTGCCCAGTAAGCGATTTTCACGCAGTCAGCGGGGGTGCCGTTGACTGCGTAGCCAAAAAACTCGCCATTCTTCTTGAAATCCCAAACCCGTAACGGATCGGAAAGGGTGATGGCGTGTCCGACAGCGCTTTTCTCAGCATCCGGGGCAACTACAGTGACATCGCCAATTGACTTCATTCCTTCGTACAAAGCAGCCAGTCCCGGGGCGTTGATTCCGTCGTCGTTGCAGAGGAGAATCCTGGGTTTATTTTTGGCCATTAATTCTTAGCCGCCTCGTCGTCTACGGTTCCGGCCTTGACTTCTGGTGTACCTTTAATATCCTCTACATTCTCTGCAGGCAATTCGCCATTTTCAGAATCCGTAATTTCGGTGTCGGTTGCAAACTCCAGAATCTCTTTTAATGTCGCTTTCATCTCATCTCTACTGATCACCGCATCTAAAAAACCGTGCTTAAGCTGAAATTCTGACCGCTGAAATCCATCCGGTAGATCCTGGCCAATTGTTTGTTTAATCACACGCGGTCCGGCAAATCCAATTAAAGCGCCGGGCTCAGCTAAAATAATATCGCCCAGCATGGCATAACTCGCCGTGACCCCGCCGGTTGTTGGATCGGTCAAAATAGAAATGTAAAGCAGACCCGCATTGGACAATTTGGCAAGGAGGGCAGAGGTCTTGGCCATCTGCATGAGAGAAAGCACGCTCTCCATCATGCGGGCACCTCCGGAAGCCGAAATAATGATCAGGGGCAGTTTGCGCGCAATAGCCTGTTTAATAGCACGTGCCAATTTTTCGCCAACCACCGAGCCCATGCTCCCGCCAATAAACTTAAAATCCATGATGCTGAACACCACTGAATTGCCATGGATTTTTCCGAGACCCGTTCGAACCGCATCATGGCTACCTGTCTTTTTTTCATAATCCTTAATCTGGTCAGAATATTTTTTCTTACCTTTAAATTTCAGGAAATCAACGGATGAAATATGGGTATTGAATTCCTCAAATTTATTATCATCTAAAAGGTGTTTGACATAATCCGAACTTTTGATTCTGAAATGGAATTGGCAGTTCGTACAAACATAAAAGTTTTTTTCTAATTCGGGTTTATAAATGATTTCCGAGCAACCGTCGCATTTAACCCAGAGATCCGGAATTTCCTTTTTCTTCTGTGGTTTTAGGCCCTCTTTTGCCCGTTTGAACCAATCCATATGACTAACCCCTCCTTAAAAAGATACTCATCAAAATTGCATCTTCTTTCTCTTTTGAATAATAATTTTTTCGCACGCCGATGACTTCGAATCCGTATTTAAGATACATATTCCGGGCAGCCACGTTTGATCGGCGGGTTTCCAAATGCCCCTCTTGAATCTTTTTTAATCTCCAATCATTAATTAAGTAGTTCAGCAGTGAACTGCCAATCTGTTTTCCACGGTAATTTTTATCAATAGCGAAATCCAGCAAATGCGCTTCGGTATCCACGCGCCAATAAATTGCATATCCGATAATCGAGCGATCCTTTTCGACAACATAAGCAAATGAAAGCGAATTTTCAAGAACTTCGTACTCAATATTATTTTGCGAGCGGATATCCGGGAATGCCTGTTTTTCTAATTCACACACTCTTTCCAAATCGCCAACCTGCATTTCACGGATGTTTATACCAAGCGTTTCAGAATTAGAACTCGGTTTTTGTACTAATGTAAACTCACCGCTCAGCATAATAAATTTTTCTTTTGGGTCTGAAATCCTTTAAATAAAATGGCTCTGCAGCTTCGGAGTTTTCGATTTCGTTCGCTTGGAATTTCTTAAATCCTAACCCGGCTATGGTGAGTGGTTTTAATAATGAATACTCCGGAGGCACTGTCACAGTTTCTTTATTAACTGCATAGGAAACTAAATCTGGCGGATTCGAAACGACCAGAATTTTACTGTTTAATTTTTCAGGCAATTTCTCCAAATGGATAATTTCATATTCGGAACATCGCTTAAAGTTATTTAAAAAATTTTCATAAAGAGCAAAATAAACTTCTTTTTCCCGGGCTTTGATCACCGCGCAAATTTTACCAACAAAGTTTGGCGCACCAAAAGCCAAAGCATCCAGGGTGTTGACGCCAACAATCGGAATGCCAAGTGAAAACGACAACCCTTTGCTGACTGAAATTCCAATTCGCAGGCCCGTAAAAGATCCGGGTCCTTTGGAAAAAACGATCCCTTCTAAATCTCTCAATTGCCAACCGATATCCCCAAGTAACTGCTGAATGGTAGAAACAAGCTTCTCGTTGTGAACGTTCTTCTGATTTAAGCGGTAATCGACAACAAGTTGAGCATCTTCAGTTAAAGCGACCCCGCAGATTTCAGTGGCTGTGTCGATGGTTAGAAGTTTCATGGCCGGGTAACTTTAATTTGCCGGCTGTTCTGCAAACCTTTTTCGAAACAATTGATTAAGTGAATTTCTATCCTGCTTTCCGGCAATAAATCCTGAATTTTCTCTGCCCATTCGATCAGGCAGATGCCCTCACCATAGAAATACTCATCGCATCCAACTTCCCAAACTTCATGCGAATTCACGATTCGGTAAAAGTCAAAGTGGTAAACCGGCAACCTTCCTGAGTATTCATGAATTAGAGTAAACGTCGGGCTGGTAATGTCTGCTTCAACTTCCAGGCCCTTACAAATCCCCTTAATCAAAGTTGTTTTGCCGCTGCCTAGGTCACCGGAAAATGCCAGTACATCGCCCTGCTTTAATTGCTGCGCCAGTTTGTGACCAAATTGCTCGGTTTCTTCGGCACTGTTGGTGGTGATGACTTTTTCTTCACTAATCTCCAATAAATCTGCGTTTTGCATGCTACCTTAAAATCTCACCCTTCGGCGAAAGTTACCCTAAGATCAGGGTTCGACTCCGCTCACCATGAAGGAGCTTTCGTGTTACCTTCATCCCGAACTCGTATTACCTTCATGCTGAGACATTATGTTAAAAAGTAATTTAAAAGACAGCATCCTTTCTTATATTCAGAGAATCACAAACATTACCTCTACAGAGAAAGGAGCTGTCATGAGAGAAATTCAGCGAACAGATTTTAGTAATCAACTCTAATGTAAGAATGTAAAGACTGTCTTATGTAAATAATCCTTGACTTTTTATATAACAGCGGAGTCGAAGCATAAATGCCCAATGATCATTCACAACCTACACACTCTTCGGCTCCAAGGTCACGACCGGCAAAATCATTTCCTCCATTGAAACACCGCCGTGCTGCAAACTATCCCGGTAATGATTCAAATAATAGTGATAGTTGGTCGGATAAACAAAATAATAATCTTCCTTTGCGATCAAATAATTTGAGTTAATACCTCTTGACGGCAATTTATAGACCGCCGGATCCTTTACAATAATCGCTTGTTTTGGATCAGCTTTGACATTCCTGCCAAATTTATAGCGGAGATTCTTTGACGTCTCGCGGTCTCCCTTAACTTTGGCGCCACGCATGCCTCGAATGCTGCCGTGATCTGTGGTAATTATAACCGTATTATTCCGCCTGGCAAGCTCCTTGATAATTTGAAATATATACGAATGTTCGAACCAGGACTTCGTTAACGAGCGGTAAGCCGACTCATCAGGCGTTATTTCGCGCAGGACTTCCGATTCGCTTCGGCTGTGGGCCAAAATATCCACAAAATTTACAACGATTGCCAATAACGGAATATTTGAGTAAGAGGCAATTTTATTAACGGTATTCCGGGCCTCCTTGATATCGATGATTTTAACATATTTTGAAGCCGGTCTTAAATCGATTCCCAAATCCTTCAATTTTAAATCCAGCAACTGATGCTCGAATCGATTTAAACTCCGGTCATCATCATCGCCTTGCTTCCAAAGTTCGGGGTGCCGTTCTTCAATCTCGCTAGGGAAAAGCCCACTAAAAATTGCATTTCTTGAAAAGGGAGTTGCAGTGGGCAGAATGGAGAAATAGAAGTCCTTTTTTATATTAAAATAAGGATGGAGCAACGGTTCGATTGCAAACCACTGGTCCATTCGCAGGTTATCGATCACCAAAAAGACAACTTTATGATTCTCTCGTAAAAGAGGCGCCAGATACTTTTCTACCAGATCCGGCGAAAAAATCGGCGGATCCTCGTGGTTGTGGAGCCAGAGAGGATAATTCTTCTCGACAAATTTTGCAAATTCAACATTACAATCACGCCTTTGATCCCGTAAAGTCTGTTTGAGCCCCAAATCCCGGTGCTGATCGGTTTCAACCTCCCACTCGGAAAGCCGGGTTTGAATTTTTATCCAATCCCGCCAATCAAGAGGACCCAAAAGAGATTGTGAAATTTCGTTGAACTCGGAAACGTAATCTCTAGAAATGCGTTCGCCGGTAATTTTTTTGCTTTCCAGAATTCTTTTACAAGTCAAAAGTACTTGGCTGGGATTCACCGGTTTGGTCAAATAATCATCGATTTTACTGCCAATGGCATCTTCCATGAGTGACTCTTCTTCGCTCTTGGTGACCATCACCACCGGCAAGAAAGGATGGCTCTCTTTAATTTCCGCCAGAGCCGTCAAACCATCTTTGCCGGGCATCATTTCATCCAGCAACACCATGTCAAAATTTTGTTGGGAGATCAGTGCGATGGCGTCATCGGCATTGGTGACCTTCTCGACCACGTATCCTCTTTCCTCTAAAAAAATTATATGAGAACGCAGCAGTTCAATTTCATCATCGACCCAGAGTATTTTGCCTTTTGTCATCATTTAATCATTTAAATGGAAACCTGTTTGTCAAAATAAAGAAACTTAAAATAATGATAATTTGGGTGATCCGCAAGGAGAAATAGAAAAGCCGCGAAATAGAAAAGCCAGACCAACTTTGATTGATCCGGCTCTTTGCTAAATTTTCAGGCTGCCAAAAAATTACTCTTTCTGCGCCAGTTTTTGTAACTCCTGCAATTTGGCCATCGCACTCTTCTTTAAACCTTCTTTCCTTTGCTCATTAAGACCCGGATCATTTGGAATCATTTCCAATGTCTTGTTATAATATTTGAGGGCAAGAGCAGTTTCATCGTTCACCATGTAAGCTTCAGCCAGACTATCATATGTGTTTGCAGATTGTGGATTGGCGGCAACATTTATTTTGAACATCTCTATCGCTTCAGGCAATTTTTTAAGGTTGATAAGCTGATAACCAACGCGGTTAAAACTGCCTTCGCTCAGATTGTACTCATCTGAACGATTTTCTTTTATATCTTTATAAAGTTCCAGTCCTGATTGAATATCAGCATCCAGCATCTTTTTTGCCACGGCTTCAGCGCCCGGCTTTTTTAGTGGCTCGACCGGCTGGTCGTATAAAATCGCTGCGATATTTCTGGTTATTTGATTAATACTGGCGCCCGGGGAATTCCTCAAGATAACAATCAAATGCTGATCATCTACGAATCGGGCAATTCTCGTGTTAAATCCGTGAATGCCGCCATTGTGAGAAATGAGAGTCGCTCCTCTTTCTTTTCCTTCCATAGGAAAGCTATCTATAACCCACCCATAGCCATACTTACCCAAATAGGGTGTAAACATCTTCTCTTTGGTTTCTTTAGAAATCAATTTGTCGGTATAAAGTGCCTGATCCCATAAATATAAATCTTCGACCGTCGAGTAAAGAGACCCGGCGGCGAACGGTGTCATCATTTCGAGAAAAGGAGCATTCTGAAATGCAACCAGAGTTTTATTATAGCCTGCTGCACGATTTTTTATAATAGGTTGATGACGATCATAGCCGGAGTTTAACATGTTTAAAGGCTCAAATATTTTCTCGCTAAGTAAATCTTCGTAAGTCTCGCTGGTGACGCTTTCAATTACCGCCCCAAGCAGAAAATAGCCGGAATTGTTGTAGACAAATTTTGTCCCCGGCTCAAATTCCAAATCACCGCTGCAAAACTTTTTCACAAATTCTTCAACAGGGTAAAAATTTCTGATTTCGTTTTGCATGAATCCCGGTAAACCTGTGTAGCTTGGAATGCCGGAAGTGTGGTTCAGCAGTTGGTGAATCGTCACTTGTTCGCCGACATCTTTGCGATAGTAAGGTAAATAATCGAAAAGTTTCCCTTCTAATTTCAGCTTGCCTTCCTCAACTAACTGTAAGACCAACATTGCAGTGAATTGCTTGGTAACAGAAGCCAATCGAAATTTAGTGTCCGGTTGATTTGAAATTTCCCACTCAAAATTAGCAAACCCAAACCCCTTTTTATAAACCACTTTCCCATTTTCTGCCACCAACACTGAACCGTTCAGCTGACTGTACTCATGGTATTTATTTAACAGCTCATCAATTTTTTTGCCTTGTCGTTTGCATAAATCGGCAGGGCAAAGAAAGACAAACATAAGATAATTGCGATAACTTTAAATTGAATTTTCATGATTAAACTCCGCCTGTTGGAAACTAACAAATTATGTGCAAAATGATTTCAAATGAACGGCCGGGACGCTATTCGAGAAATTAAAAAGCCAATAAGTGGATATTCACTTATTGGCTCTAATAATTTCAAGGTTTGATCGATTCTTATTTTTAGTCAACCAGAGATATGGTAATCCCCCAATTCATCGGATCGTAAGGTTGGGCTGTATTCCAATCACTAAACGAATGGGAGCCATCTGTTTCATAATAAACGATATAATCGCCTTTTTCAAGGAAAATAGTATCGTCAAAAAGTCGATTTTTGCTCCCCCCGCCGGCATGTTCTGTTCGGCGATAAGTCATTTCCCAGACAACCTGGCGGGTATCGGCATCTTCGATCCAGCCGTAATCGTACATGGTACCTTGGTCCCCTTCGCCGATAGCATAGATTCGAACTTCACTATCTTTTTGAAGCGTGAACCTTTCCCGTTCCTGTTCATAATCACGAACCCGGACAATTTTTGCCAGGATGTTACTATCTCTCTTTTCATTGTATTCACTGATGTCGCCCGACTCAAAATCGGCATCTGCTACGGAAAGCGTGATGCCCCAATTTTCCTGATCGTGGGGCGCCGCTGTGTTCCAGTCCCAGTATGAATGCGAGCCATCGGTCACATAATAAACGATGTAACTCCCCTTTTTCAGTTTGATATGGTCATCGAACAGCCGGTTTTTGTCACCGCCACCGGCATGTTCGGTATTACGAAAATTCATTTCCCAGATTTTCTTGTGCGATTTAGCATCAACAATCCAGCCGTAGTCGAACATCTCTCTGCGCTGGCCCTCTCCTATTGCATAAATATGCACTTTCAACGCTTTCTTGCAGGTAAAACCTTCGCTTTTGAATTCATTGTCCCTGAGGCGATTAATTTTGACAATGACGTTTTTCTCGGAAACCCGTTCGAAATCATAATCTTTGACATACTTACTATCGGAAGGATTTACCGGTTTAACGGTCAATCCCCAAAATGAAGGATCGTAAGGCGGGGCGTCGTTCCAGCGACCATAGGAATGAGAATCATCCGTGACAAAAAAGGCAACATACTGCCCAGGCTGTAAAGTAATTGTCTCATCGACATACCGATTTTTCTTGCTGCCACCGGCAGGTGCAGAATCAAGATAGTTAAATTTCCAAACTTTTTCGTGTGTTTCGGTGTTCATTATCCAACCATAATCAAAAGTGCCATTTCTTCGGGCTTCCCCCAAAGCGTAGATTTGAATATCAACCGGTTTATCTACTTGAAAACCTTTCTGCAAATATTCGTCATCCCGCAACCCAATCATTGAAACAAAAGCATTTTCGTTGAATACATTCCGAAATTCCTCAATTTCGTTTTTTTTACATCGCGTTCCATGCCCTCGAACGACGATTTTGCATTCCTTCCAATCCCGACAATGTTCTTCGTAGTCTTCATATTCATCTTCTTCATCTTCGTTAAATATGCCGCGGAACATACGTCCGATGAAATCCCCCAGACCTTCTTTATTTCCGAATCGGCTATGACGAAAGGTTGAGTAATAGACTTCATAACTACCTTTCGGGAGTGAAACTTGGTCGTCAAATTCAGCAAGCCTACGGCCTCTATTATTGACGTTCGCATCTTCCAATTCCCAAACTAGATCCCTGGTTTCAGCATTGAGAATCCATGCCTGACTAAGAATAGCTCCATGTTTTCTCGGCCGGAACCCGACTGCTTCAATTTCAACTTCCTGGTTGCGATGCAGGCGAAAACCCTCCACCTTGATTTCCTGAGGCAGAATATCCTTGATTTCCGTCAAAATGTTTTGAGCATAACATGGCAGAAAAGTCATTAAGGTGGCCAGTGCCGGAAAGATAACTATTTGCCGCATAACCCATCTCCAAACAGTCATTTGAATATCGTTAATTGAGAATCACCTAGCACAAGTTCGGTTTATTACTTACGCTCAATTAACTAAAAAGTTACTTCTTTTGGCCAACAAAATGACTTTTCTGACAATCTCTAGCCCTTATCAGACGAGTTGAAAAGTTTACTCGCGATGAAATAATAAGCAATGAGCGCCAGACCGCCCATGATGAGCATGCCGCTGACAATAGCCTCTTCTTGAAATGAACGGGGAACAAGCTGCGCAACCCAGATGGCAGCGCCAACCGCAATCAAAACCATGCCCCACTTTAAGGAAGAAGGCACATTATATGACAGCTTTGAGCTGTAGAGGTATTTGACATTGTCATCTACCATGCCTTTGTCAATCAATTTGTGGCGAATCCGGTTCTCTGCAATCGTTCTAACTATATAAGCAAGCGCGATGAAAGCTGTTCCAACAATTATGATGGCTGTAAGTTCTCCTGACATTGTTTTCTCCTTTTTGTTTGTTTTTTACAATTTTATTATTCATTATTTTAAAACTGATCCATCTGACAGTTCAGCAAAATAAATGTTGCACGAATTTTTAAAAAATAGTATGCAACAAATTTTAAGTAAGTTTGTCTTATTCCTATTAAGGAACAAAAGATGACAAACAGCAGAGAATTAATTAAAAAAATTATTTCGGGTGATACTCATGCCTTTAAATCTTTAATCCAGGATTACCAGCGGCTGGTTTGTCATGTTATTTTTAAAATGGTTACCAATGAACAGGACCGCGAAGATGTTTGTCAGGATGTTTTCATCAAGGTTTATCAAAACCTGTCAAAGTTTCAATTCGACTCGAAGTTATCCACCTGGATTGCAAAAATCGCATTCAACACCGGCATTAACTACTTAAAGAAACAGAAAGTCCCGCTTTTTGATGATGTTTCCGGGGAAAACGGTGCCCTGGAAAAATATTGGAGCGAAGAAACTTCACCGGATGGATTTACCCAGGAGAGGGATTTAACCTGCCGTCTTCAACATGAAATCACAAAGCTGCCGGTGCAGTTTAAAACTATTCTCACTTTGTACCATCTCGAAGAAATGAGCTACACGGAAATTGCTGAAATCACAGGATTGCCGGACGGTACGGTGAAAAGCTACCTCTTTCGCGCACGAAAACTTTTAAAAGAAAAACTGATTGCCAAATACCAGCAGGAGGAATTATGGCACTGAAGCATTTAACCGACGAGCAGATTCAGGAATATTTGGATGGAAACGTTTCCGGGAAATCCTGGTTTGCAGGTCACCTCAAAAGCTGCGGCGATTGCAAGGAAAAAATAGACGAATATAGTTCATTGTATTCTGCTCTTGAAGTAGAGGAAAAAATCGGCTTGTCCGCACGTTTTGCTGATGTGGTCATCTCAAAAATTACGGCCCAAGCTTCAGTAACGCCTGGTTTCCAAATTTGGCAGATTTTTTTAGCAGTACTCGGGTTGGGCGTCGGACTCGCAACGGTGGTTTACCTGATTGGCATAAAGTCGATGGGAAAGCTATTTACCGGTCTCGGTGAGTTTGGAAAAATCTCTTCCAGCGTGCTTGCAATTATCGGTAACTACTTTGCGGGCATCAATCTGAACTTTGGTTTACTTGGCCTGGCTGCATTCGCTTTGGTTTTTATGGTTTTTCTGGACCATTTTATTCTTCAGCCAAAACAAAGAGCTCTGTCTTTTTTCAGGTAGGGACCGGCACTATCATGCTATCTTTGCCGGGAACGGTCGCGACCGTTCCCTACCTGAAAAAAGAAACGCAAAAACGCAAACCAGTCGCCCACGTCACGAAATTGCCTGTTCGATCTGCTTGATTCCTTCAGCAATCTCTTTCCGAAAATGAAATCGAATGATTTTCCTGCCGGCATCCAAAAGCGCTTGCCGGTCACCCAATGCTTGCGCCATTTTCAGAATTCCAAAGGTCATGCTTGAATTTGTCTCGCCGGGATTGTCAGGAATATTTGCGTCCTTTGCGGAGTCAGCAGTCAGTTGAATGAAAAGCCCGTTACCTCCATCCCCTTTGTGAAGTTGGCCGGTTGAGTGTAAAAAACGCGGACCAAAGCCAACGGTAGTCGCAAGCTTGAAAACATCCCGGATTTTAGACTGCAAAGATTTCACAGCTTGCCCGGTTTCAACAGTGGGTTGAACATACGCCTGAATGGCGACATAACTGCGCGGTGTATTTTCTCCGCTGCCGGTATTTGCAAAGGCAAAAAAGATGCTGAGCGCTTCTTCTAAGTCCGAAACATGAATATCGGTGTAAATATCAATGCTGTCGGTTGTGAGAATCGGCTTTAACTCTGGCAGCTCCCCCTTTTCGTGGTACTCGCTTACCATCCGGTTGGTCAAAATTTTGGCAGATTCCACATTTGGCTGATCAAATGGATTAATTTTTAAAAAATAACTCGCAACCACTGTGGCAAATTCCCAGCGGAAGAACTCTCCTCCAAGATCATAAATATCTTTCAAGTTAAGTTGAACGACCGGATGTCCGGCATCCTTTAAATCTCGTACTCTTAAATCATGAGTCGAATCTCCGGCGAGTTTCAGGTAAATAAAAAGCCGGTCATGCGCATAAACCTCAGGTAAACCAACCTCTTCTCCATCCACCGGTACAATTCCTTTTCCTTCTTTGCCAGTACTTTCGGCGACAAGCTGTTCCGCCCAAAGCCCAAAATGTGCAATTTGCGGCGAAGCGATCAAAGTAAGTTTATCGCGTCCGGTTCGGGCTAACTGGCCCATAATTGCGCCGAACCAGGCGCTGGAATTATTTTCAGAATCCCTGCAGTTGCCGGTCATTTTCAAAGCTCGTTCGAGCAGCAGCTTCAAATCCATACCAATGAGAGCCGCTGGCACAAGCCCAAAATAAGAAAGCACAGAAAAACGGCCGCCGATATTCGGATCGTTGAGAAAAGTCTTGCGAAAGTTTAATTCTTTAGCGGTTTGCTCGAGGAAACTGCCCGGATCAGTGATTGCGATAAAATGTTCGCCGGCGTGATCTGCGCCCAGAGAATCCGAAACCCGGTTATAAAAATATTTAAAAAAAGATAAGGTTTCAACTGTGCCGCCGGATTTTGTGGAAACGATAAACAGTGTTTTTACAGGGTCGAGTTTTTCGGCAAATGATAAGACTGTTCCTGGAACCGTACTGTCTAAAACTTCTAAATCCAAATAGCCATCTTTTACACCAAAAGTAAAACGAAATACCTCGGGAGCTAAACTTGAACCCCCCATTCCCAAAAGCAAGGCGTGGGTGTAGCCGATTTGCCGGATTTCTTCCACAAAAGCCTCTATTTCAGCGATATTATCCAGCATCGATTCTGGACTATCAAGCCAGCCCAATCGGTTGCTAATCTCCGTAGGCTCCGCTTTCCAGACGGTGTGATCGAGATTCCATATTCTTGCAATGATTTGATTTTCTTTAAGGTCTTTAAAAGCGGTTTCGACTCGCTCCTCAAATGTTCCAAGAGCTGCCTCAAAACCAGCTTGTTTAGAAAAAAAATGTTGTTCCAAGTTGTCGCTCATACTTACTTTCTGACAATTTTCTTTGCTCTTGCCACCACATTTTCGACAGTAAACCCATATTGCTTGAACAAATCTTGATGGGGTGCACTGGCGCCGAATTTTGTAATCCCAATGACTTCTCCCTCATCTCCGACCCAATCCCGCCAGCCAAAAGGAACCCCTGCTTCGACCGCAAGACGTGCTTTGACATTTGGCGGCAGCACTTCATTTCGATAGTCCTCCGACTGTTCTTGAAACAGCTCCCAGCTTGGCATGCTTACCACCCTGGCGTCGATTTCTTCCTGAGAGAGTTTTCCCTGCGCTTCCAAAATAAGCTGAACTTCCGAGCCGGATGCAATTAGCAGAAGGTCGGGAGAACTTCCTTTTTCTTTGGATAAGATGTAAGCGCCTTTCAGAACGCCATCAGCACCTGCTACCTTACTTCGATCAAATGTCGGGAGTTTCTGTCGCGTCAATACCAGAATCGTCGGCCCATCTTTTTTTGCGAGAGCAGCTCGCCAGCCAAAAGCGACTTCATTAGCATCTGCCGGACGAATTAAGCAGAGATTTGGCATGGCCCGCAGGGCGGCCAGATGCTCGATGGGCTGGTGGGTCGGGCCGTCCTCGCCGAGACCGATGGAGTCATGAGTCATAACATAAATGACCGGCAGTCCCATCAAAGCCGCAAGCCGAATCGAGGGTCTGGCATAGTCGGTAAAAATAAAGAACGTCCCCACAAAAGCGCGAACGCCACCGTGCAGCACCATTCCTGAGGAGCAGCCGCACATGGCATGCTCACGTACCCCCCAGGCGATGTTGCGATTTTCGTATTGCCCCTTGGCAAAATATCCGGAGTTTTTCATCAAAGTATTATTTGAGGGCGCAAGGTCGGCACTGCCACCCAACATCCAGGGGACTTTCTCGGCAAAAGCGTTGATGACTTTGCCGGACGCTGACCGCGTGGCTATTGCACCGTCGGATGGCTGAAATTGCGGAATGTCTTTGTCCCAGCCGGGTTTCAACTCTCCGCGCAAAGCCGATTCGAATTCTGTGGCCAATGCCGGAAATGCACTTTTATAAGCATTGAATCGCTCATTCCAATCCTTTTCTGATTCATATCCTTTTTTCGATTGGTTCATTTGATTTGAAACTTCATCCGGCACCAAAAAACTTTCATTTTCCGGCCAGGCGTAGATCTTTTTTGTGAGCTTGATTTCGTCCTCCCCTAAAGGCGAGCCATGAACGCCGGGCGTGTCCTGTTTGTTGGGAGAACCAAACCCGATATGCGACCGTAAAATTATCAGCGACGGTTTATCATGGATCTGTTTCGCTTGCGAGAAAGCCTTCTCAAGGGCTTCAAGATCGTTGGCTTTTTCTCCTAAATCCTGCACGTGCCAGTGATAACTTTCGAAGCGAAGTTTGGCATCATCGGAATAGGAAATCCCGGTCTCGCCTTCGATACTGATGTGGTTGTCGTCGTAGAGACAAATGAGTTTTCCGAGTCCCAGATGGCCGGCAAGGGAAGCTGCTTCATGTGAGGCGCCCTCCATGAGATCGCCGTCGCTGCAAAAGACGTAAGTGTAGTGGTTGATCAGGTCATGCCCGGGACGATTAAAGACGGCGGCCAGATGGGCTTCTGCCATCGACATGCCCACTGCATTCATAATGCCCTGTCCAAGCGGACCGGTGGTCGTCTCCACACCAGGTGTTAAATGGACTTCCGGGTGCCCCGGCGTGAGACTTCCCCATTGGCGAAAATTTTTAATTTCGGTCAGTGAGAGATCATAGCCGGTCAAATGCAATATCGAGTAAATGAGCATCGAGGCATGACCGCAGGATAGCACAAAACGGTCGCGGTCAAACCATTTCGGATTCTGCGGATTGTGTTTCATCGCCCGTGTCCACAAAACGTAGGCGGCCGGCGCCAAAGCCATGGGCGCACCCGGATGCCCTGAGTTGGCTTTTTGCACAGCGTCGATGCTTAGCGTGCGGATTGTGTTGATACAAAGTTGGTCGAGTTCAGTCTGTTGCCGGTTCATTTCCTTTCTTTTACCTTCCTGAAAAAAGAGTAGTGTGTTTTCCAACTTTTATTTTGATGTCATTCTTAGGTGCTGCTCTCAGATTCCTCACTTCGTTCGGAATGACATTTTGAGGAACAAAAGTTGGGAAAAAGGTTACACGTCTCATCTCGAACCGTTCGACAAGTTCAGGGTAAACTCCATGAGAGATCTGTTGCTACACATAACCGTATAAAAAGCACTAACTCTCCAACCACTCCAACAATTCTTTTCTATACTTCATCAAACCCTCCCGCGAATTTATTAAGCAGCGAGTTTAACATGACCGTCAGACGCGACCTCCAGCGGCTTGCCAAAGCTGAGCGTATCCATCGGGCAAACGGTGACACAAATCCCGCAGCCGATGCACGAGCTGGTTTCGTTATCCAGAACATTTTGCTTTAAAGCATAATTCATGACATCGATACCGACCTGACAATTACGGGAACATTCGTAGCAGCCGATACATTTGTCGTTTGCAACAATTTTAAACCGGCTCCATTTAAGTTTGGTAAACCACTTGGATTGCAAGTGCATTAACTTTGCCAATGGGCACCAGTATCGGCACCAGACTTTGCCACCAAAAAACGGGTACAAAGTCACGGGTAAGATTCCGACCAACCAGACGTCGGCGTAAATGCGGTAAATATTAATGCCAAGTTCCGCCGACCCTCTAACTGCACCGTAGATATCCTTTACCAGCATCAGGACGGTAACCACAGCTGCAAAAATCAAAACTGCCATACTCATCCATTCCCATTTGATGGAGGTTTTTCCTTTTGGGGCCAGGTGCCGCCAGCGATCGCCAAAAGTTTCGGCCAGGCCGCCGCAGCCGCAAATCCAGGAACAATAACGTTTGCCGAAAAAAAGCACAAAGACGGGAATAACAACAAAAGTGAGCAGCACTCCCCAGACGATCCAAACCTGGTGCGGGTCATAGAAAAAGGTGTAGAAAAAAAGCGGCCAGGCGTAAACAATGCCATAACTGCGCCACGCCTGCTCGGCAAATTGCGGATCACTTGCCAGCCTTTCGCCAACCCACTGGTGCTCGACAGCTGATTGAAAAAGATATTCAGGGATAAGGAAAAAGAAAATCCACTGGAAGCTGATCAGACTGACATAGCGCCATATTTGGAACTTGTCTTTGCGATCTAAACCCCAGCGCTTCACCGCCTCTAAACCAAAAAATGTCATCAGAGACGTGTAAATAATGGTGTACCAAAACGACCACGGCCGGTTAAAAAAGGACAGGAATTTGTATCCCCAATTCTTATAAGGCCAGAACTCTTCACCGCCGCCGACTTTAGCACCATAGATCGTATACCAGACAAAAAAGGAAAATCCCAACCAGGCAAAACGATCCCCTTTAATACCAAAGCGAATCAAACCGGCCAGGGAGAGTGCCCAGATAAGCAGACCGGACCACTCAGGTAAAAACGATAAATTCACTCCAAGGAACGAAGCTGAACCGCCGAACTTCACACCAAAAATCGAAAGTCCGATGAACCCGACTAATGTTAGTAGCGCTGAACGCAGGAGGCTGCCTTCCCACTCATTCTCCATTTTAAGACCGAGTGATTTGAGAAAGCGTCGCGGTACGTCCGCACCGATGAGAACGAAGGCGTGATGGCAAGGAATCGTGCGGGATTCGTCAGAGCTGCCCCGGTTGATTTTCAGAGTTGCCGCTTTCTCATCGAATTGAGTGATTTCAGAATGAAAGATGGGTTCGATTTTACCGGCGGCGATTTGCTCGTTGAGCTCTCGCTCATTGTCTTTGAAAATGCGGCCAAATTCACCTTTTCGGTAGGAAAGGTAAACTTTATTTTGCTCGCTTAACGTAATAGCGGCTTCGACGGCACTGTTACCGCCGCCGATGACCAGAATGTTTTCATCTTTATATTTGCGCGGGGAATAAAGCCGGTGATAAACATGCCTTTGATCCTCGCCGGGAACATTTAGTTTCCGCGGGTTGCCGCGCTGTCCGGTTGCCAAAACAACGCGTTTGCTACGGTATTCGCCTTTGCTTGTTTTGAGGTGAAAAATACCGTCTTTTTTTTCGACCCTTTCGACGCCTTCCTCTTTGCGAATATCGAGTCTGTTTTCATCAATAATTTGATGCCATTTCTGAATCAGGTCTTCTTTAGTGGCGCCGTCCAGCCAGAGTTTGCCTTTGGGTGGCTGAGTGTCCGGCTCGGCGTAAACCCATTTGCCCTCGGGAAAGTTCTCGATCGTGTTGGCGATTTTCTCTTTTTCCAAAACCACGGATTTCATGCCGCGTTCATTGGCTTGCAAGGCGGCGTTCAATCCGGCAGCACCGCCGCCGATGATAACCACGTCGAGCAAATCGCCATCTCCGCCACCAAGCGCTCCGGGCAGGGCTGCAATATGCTCGATCACATCGTGGCCCTGAGCCATGGCGTATTTAATTACCGGCGCCCCGGCCAAATCACCGATGATAAACAAACCGGGGATATTGCTTTCGTTGTGTTTTTTTAAAAACGGACGTTCGTTCTGACCGCTGCCCGAATGCAGGATGTCGATAATTTTTTGTCTGAGTTTTCTTAACATGTTAACCAAATCTGTACCTGATCCTATTCAAGTTTTGAGTCTATCCGCAAAATCTTTTTTCAGCTTCCGAATCTTCGGGTCAATGACCAACCGGCAATAAGGTTGATTAGAATTTAACTTGTAATAGTCCTGATGATATTCCTCAGCTTTATAAAATTTATCTAATTGTGAGATTTCCGTGACAATTGGCTCCGGCCAGAGGTCGGAGGCGTCGGTTTTCGCTTTGGATTTCTCCGCGATTTCTTTCTGTTCCTCGCTGTCAAAAAAAATCGCTGAACGATATTGGGTTCCGACGTCAGCACCCTGGCGATTCAAAGTTGTTGGGTCATGAGTGCGCCAGAAGACATAAAGCAAATCCTCAAAAGAAATCATTTCCGGATCAAATTTTATTTGGGCAACTTCAGCATGGCCGGTAGTGCCGGTGGAGATCTCTTCATAGGTTGGATTTTCGATCTGCCCGCCGGTATAACCGGAGGCCACGCTTTGCACGCCTTTCAAATTTTGAAAGACCGCTTCAATGCACCAGAAACAGCCGGCGCCGAGGGTGGTGGTTGCGAGTTTGTTTAACATTGGTTCAACCTAACTTTATTCAATAAAGCGCTATAAATAAAAATCATAGTTTTTCTTCATACTTCGCAATCCAATTTTCAATCACTATTAACACCCCATTCAAATTCGATTTAACATCCAGGTCGTTAAATCGTAGAAACGTCAACCCTAACCTTTCAAGTCGCTCTTGTCGAATTTTATCTTTTTCAATTTTGTCAATGTGTGGCTTTCGCCGTCTATTTCAATCACTAATTTCAATTTACTACAAAAAAATCAACAATGTATTCGCTAATTGGCTTTTGCCGCATGAACTGATAGCCTCCCATTTTCCGCGTTTTTAATTGATCCCACAGCAAAACTTCAGAAAGGGTACTATGTGTTCCGTAATTCTCGAGCAAGTTTCTTTAGTTTAGGATTGTAGTATATTTTCACAAAGACAACCCCCTAAATCCCCCTTTTCTAAGGGGGATTTTTTAACTCCTCTCTACCTCCGATTGCATTTGCGGTTCTAACTGAGCACCGCAGCCGGAACATTTCTCTGCGCTCGGATGATTGGTATTGCCGCATTTTTTACAGGGTACCGGTGCGTGCGTAGTCGGTACTTTGACGAAACCCACTGGAATATCGCCTCTGCTGGTCAGAGCGGGTCGGCTTAGAACATAAATATAACCCAAAACACTGAAGAAAAACCCGACGAAATAATGATGAATCGGTGGCAGGCCTTTTGAGATAGCAGCGTAGCCGCTGAGGCCGCTAAAAAACAGGGCAATTAAAATATAGGAACCGAAAAGAAACCAGCCGCTGCTGATTCCACCCTGCGCGGTACCTGTCGATGCCATGTTTTCTTGAAACAGAGCGGCTTTCGGCTGCAACTCTGCAAAATATTTCTCCTGGTTGTTCATAAATGAATCGACCATGACGTTTTTTAAAGGCACTCGTCTGCCGCGCACCATAAGAATGACGTCGTCTTTGGAGAGCGAGACGTTACAGATGATGCAGCGCTCGCCCTCTTTTGGCGGCATGGCCTTATACTGGTTTTGGGGTTCTTGGGCAAGTGAACTGGAATTGGCGATTAAGATAAGGGATAGAAAGCAAGAGGTTAAAATCAACTTAGCGGCATGCATCTTTCCCTCCCAGGATTTTTGCGATTGGTCAAATAAGTTTCCGTTAAAAGGCGAAGAAGTCGAGCTATGATTCGCTTTTAATATAAAAAAATGTTGATCGCATTGCAAGTAGATAATGGTGAAAGGAACAACCCCCTAAATCCCCCTTTGTTAAGGGGGACTTTTTGTTGCGGAGGGCGACCCCGGAGGAAAGCCGACGAAGGAGGCGACTTTAATACTGCGCGAAGCGCCACCAATCGAGGAGGCGCACGAAGCCCCGCGCAGGATCCCTCGTCCCGACATTCCTTATAAAAATATAATAATGAATTCGGGACGAGGAGCCGGAGCTGCCCAAAAAAACAAGCTAAAGCTTGGATTCCCGACGTCGCAAATATTACATAATATTTGCTTGCATATTTTTTGACAGTTTTTTATATTACGAATTACTAATTTGTAACCGGTAGTTTTTTCATATCCTTTTAACCCGCCATTTCCCTGTTTCTAATTTGGAGGAAGAAAAACATGTTAGATTGGCTCCCGCCGAGCATCTCGACCGTTGGAGGTGAAATCGACAAATTTTTTTACGTGATTTACTATATCACTACCGTGGTTTTCTTTTTGGTTGCCGGGACGATGATTTACTTCCTGATTCGCTACCGTTATAAAGAGGGCCGGGAGGTAAAGTATACACACGGCAACACGACGCTGGAGATTATTTGGACAGTTGTTACGCTTGTAGCGTTGATTGTACTGGCCCTGGTTAGCAAACCTCTCTGGAGTAAAATCAAACAAGAGCTCCCGCCGTCGAGCACAGTTGTACAGGTAACCGGCAAGCAGTTCAATTGGGAAATACTTTACCCGGGACCGGACGGCATGTTCGGTACAGAAGACGATTATCAGATCGATAATCTTTTGCACGTCCCGGTGAATCAAGTGGTTCATATTAAATTAAAAGCACTTGACGTCATCCACAGTTTCTTTGTGCCTGTGTTACGGTTGAAACAAGACGCATTACCGGGAAGAGAAATTATGATGTGGTTTGAGGCGAATAAGCCGGGTGAATACGAAATTCCCTGTGCCGAGCTTTGCGGGTTTGGTCACTCCGGTATGCTGGGTAAGCTCATCGTGCACAGCGCGGAGGATTATGATGCCTGGGTTAAATCGACCTGGCCGGAAAATTGATATCCTGCCAAAAGGTCAATAAAAGGAGGAACTTCATGCTTCGATGGAGCCTGTCCTGCCTGTGCCGATTTTATCGGGTAGGTCGGATGAGAAATTCAGCATGAAGTGTTTTAATCTTGATAATTAAAATGAGGAAACGAATATGAGCGAGGCAGCAGCCGTAAAAGATACGCCCATCGAGCATGCGCATCAAGGGTTCCTTAAAACGTATATTTTTTCCACCGATCATAAAATGATCGCTAAACAGTTTTTACTCCTCGGGCTTGTTATGCTCATGCTCGGAGGTGGGTTGGTCATGTTACTACGCTGGCAGTTAGCTTATCCGGATAAGCCTTTACCCCTGATTGGCATTTCGGAGACATATATGGAAACCGGAGAAACAGAAACAGCGATGGATCGCTATTGGGACGAGCAGTTCTCAAAACCCGAAAAAGAGCAAAGCTGGATTGCGACAAGAATGCCGGCCGGCGTTATTTCTCCAAACTTTTATAATACCCTTTTTACCATGCACGCCACGATTATGATTTTCTTTGTGGTGATGCCGATTTTGGTCGGCTGTTTCGGCAACTTTTTGATACCGCTCATGATCGGCACACGCGACATGGCCTTCCCGGTGCTTAATATGCTCTCTTTTTGGGTGGCGGTTGTTTCGGGTGTGATTATACTTATCGGGTTTTTTGTACCCGGCGGCCACGCCGCAACCGGCTGGACCGCTTACCCGCCGCTTTCCGCGGATCCGACCTGGACCGGCGTTGACTGGGGCCAAAATCTCTGGTGTTTCAGCCTGATTTTTCTGGGTATTTCTTCGATGATGGGGTCGATAAATTATATCACGACAATAATTAATATGCGCGCCCCGGGAATGACGTTTATGCGGCTGCCGCTGACTATTTGGTCGCTTTTTATTGTGGCCATTCTGCTGCTCCTGGCTTTACCGGTGCTGACATCCGCTCTTGCGATGCTGCTTTTCGATCGCATGGCTGGAACCAGCTTCTTTAATGCTTCCGGCGGCGGTGACCCCCTTCTTTGGCAGCATCTTTTCTGGTTCTTCGGCCATCCTGAAGTTTATGTCCTAATTCTGCCGGCCATGGGAATTGGCTCGGAAATTCTTTCAGTGTTTTCTCGCAAACCGATCTTTGGCTACCATGCCATGGTCTATGCGATGGTTTCGATCGCAGGACTGGGTTGGATTGTCTGGGGGCATCATATGTTTCAAAGCGGCATGAATCCGGCCCTGGGAACAACTTTTATGATTTCCACAATGGTGATCGCAGTTCCCTCAGCCATTAAAACTTTCAACTGGTTGGGAACACTTTGGGGCGGTAATATTCAGTTTACCGTTCCCATGTTGAATGCCCTTGCCTTTGTCTCGATGTTTGTTATCGGCGGACTTTCCGGTATTTATATGGCCTCCACACCGGTTGACATTTTTATTCACGACACCTATTATATCGTGGCGCACATCCATTATGTCGTCTTTGGCGGCAGCCTTTTCGGTATCTTTGCCGCAATTACTTTTTGGTTCCCAAAAATGTTCGGGCGAATGCTGGGCAGCAAACTCGGGAAAATTCACTTCTGGATCACTTTTGCCGCCTTTAACTGCACCTTCTTCCCGATGCATATTCTCGGCGTTGGCGGGCATATGCGCAGAATTGCCAACCCGTTACAGTACGAATTTTTGCAGCAGTTCGAAGGGCTGAATATTTTTATCACAATGAGCGCATTTACCCTTGGCATGGCCCAGCTTATTTTCATATTTAACGTCTTTTACAGCATGTTCAAGGGTAAGAAAGCTGAAGATAATCCATGGAAGGCGAATACGGTTGAATGGACGGCGGCGACCCCGCCACCTCACGGTAATTTCGCAGAGATCCCGACGATTTATCACGGGCCGTACGAATACAACGCTCCCGGAATTGATGAAGATTATTTACCGCAAACAAGTCAAGCAACGATAGCGACCGACGGCAATGGAAAGCAGTAAAACCGATTTATCACAACGCAATCGAAGGGTTTCTTTTATCTTGATTGGCGTTTTACTCCTCTTGGTTTTAATAACTGTGGTTACAGTGATAACCAAAAACTGATGGCAAAGCCAGCAGAGGAAAAAGCCGATAACCTGACGATAGAAAAAGATGTCGGGCAAGGGCTGCCGCCGATTCTGGACGATGACTCATTCGGCAACGGCAACAGATCAAACGGCGGAGATTCTGACAGACCCATAAATAGTGCCGTGTTGGCCATGCTGCTGTTCATCGGGGCTGAGGTGATGTTCTTTGCGGGTATCATCGGGGCATTTATCGTGCTGCGGTTTGGGGCAAATGACTGGCCTCCTCCCGGACAGCCGAGGCTGCCGGTGGTCGTCACGGGAATAAACACCGCGATTCTTCTTCTCAGCGGCCTGACAATGTTTAAAACCAAAAGGCTGCTGAAAGACTGGCACCGGGAAAAAATTTTGCATGGCTTGACAATTACCGCTTTACTCGGTGCATTGTTCTTAGCCGTGCAAGGATTTGAATGGACGCGGTTACTTGGATTTGGCTTCACTTTATCTTCGAATATTTACGGAACGGTTTTTTACACGCTCATTGGATGTCATGCTTTGCATGTTTTGGGCGCAGTGATTTGGTTAACGATTGTGGCTTCAAGGCTTAGAATGAATTCACCGGCTTACAGCGCAAACAATCATGTCGGAATTAAGCTTTCGGGAATGTACTGGTATTTAGTAGTCGCGCTCTGGCCGGTGCTTTACGGTTTGGTTTATTTTAATTAGGCAGGTCTTATGTTATTAGTAAAAAAAATTCATCGCATGCAGTCGTTGCGAGCGACCCCTTCGGCTGTGCTCAGAGCAGGCTCTGGCAGCGAAGCAATCTCTCTGCTCAATATTGGAAAATTGTTGCGTCGCTTCACGCCTCGCAAAGACGTTCTTTTTTTAATTGCAGTCACCCTTCTAATCAGCATAACCGCACCAGCCTTACACGCCTGCCCCGGCTGCGGAGCCGCTCTCAACGGCGAAATTAGCCACGGATTTAATTTAAGCGTTTTGTACATGATGGCGATGCCGTTTATCGTCTTTGGTGGGGTTGCAATCGGAATTGTTTACGTTACAAGGCAAAGTCAGAGTCAAACTAAAACAAAGCTGAATCAAATTTCCATAGTAAAAAAGGAGGAAGAAAATTGAGTCAAGCAACCCTAGTCGTTGACCCGGCAGAATCCCCCCTGACTCCGGAAAGCTGGGGGAAACTCGGAATGTGGGTTTTCCTCGCCGGCGACGCCATGTCCTTTGGCGCACTTCTGGCAGGATACGGCGCCATTCGTGCCGGCAGTGTGGATTGGCCAGTCCCAGCGGAGGTACTCGGTATTTCTCTCACTGCATTCATGACCTTCCTGTTGATTTGCACTAGCCTCACCATGGTGAAAGGTCTTTCGGCAATTAAAAGAGGTGACCAAAAGGGGATGATAACTTTTCTGGGTCTGACGATTCTCGGGGGAGTCATTTTCCTGGGCTGCCAGGCATATGAATGGACCCATCTAATTCATAAAGGTCTGGGATTCACCAGTAATCCATATGGCAACTACCTTTTTGGCACAACCTTTTACGCGATCACAGGTTTCCACGGTGCTCACGTTACAGGTGGTGTTATATATCTTACAATCGTTCTTATCAGAGGCCTAAGAGGTAAGTATTCAGCAGACAATTGCAATGGTGTTGAAATTCTCGGGCTTTATTGGCATTTTGTTGATTTAGTCTGGATCCTGGTTTTTACATTTCTTTACTTAATTTAAATCTTTGAGGAGATTCGAATGTCTGACCACAAAGAACCAAACTACATAGGCGTTTTCTATTTGCTGGCAGCTTTAACCGCTTTGGAAGTAGGCGTCATTTTTGTGCCGATTGCAAAACTCATTATCGCAATTGCACTCATTGGCATGGCACTTGTCAAAGCCGCTCTGGTGGCATTATATTTCATGCACTTGAAATTCGAAAAACGGACTCTGGGAATCATTGCCCTGACGCCGCTGATTCTTTGTACTTTGTTGATTGTCTCTCTACTGCCGGATCTAACCGGAACAACGCGCGAATCGAAACACAAAGAAACAGCGCAAGTCGAAAATGTCGAACAAGTCGCGGAGGCAGGCGACTCAGCGAACGAGTAATATGAACAGCTCATATAATATTTGGCTGCACCGCTTTGCTAAATTGGTTGCAGCCTCTACCTTTGTTTTGATTTTTATCGGAGGTTTGGTAACCAGCACCGGCTCCGGGCTTGCAGTCCCCGATTGGCCAAACACTTACGGCCAGTTTATGTTCTCATTCCCTCTGTCGAAAATGGTTGGCGGAATTTTATATGAACACGGCCATCGCATGATTGCTTCAATCGTTGGTTTTCTAACCGTGGTTTTAGCGGTTTGGCTTTGGATTAAAGAACCGCGGAAATGGTTAAAATGGTTTGGCGGCGGCGCGCTTTTGGCAGTGATTGTTCAAGGCGTTCTGGGCGGGCTTACGGTACTCTTCTTACTGCCAACACCGATTTCTGTGTTGCACGGAACACTTGCGCAAGTCTTTTTTTGCATGACCATTTGTTTAGCCGTTTTTACATCTAAAGGTTGGCTTGAAAGAAAACCCAATTTAGCAGACCGGCAAAAACCGAACTTGCAAAACCTGGCACTACTCACAACCGGAGTCGTTTTCCTGCAGCTTATTCTCGGCGCAATTATGCGGCACACAGGTTCCGGATTGGCAATTCCAGATTTCCCTCTTGCGTTTGGAAAAATCATTCCACCGATTCAGTCGCAGCAGGTTGCTATTCATTTTTTGCATCGCATCGGCGCCGTACTCGTCTCGATTTCCGTTGTCTGGACCTGTCTTAGAATCTTCCGCAGTCATCGGAGTCAACCCACTTTGATTCAAATAGCAAGTGTTTTATTGAGTTCTCTTGTTTTGCAAATTTTATTGGCGGGAATTACAATCTGGACGAAGAAAGCAGTTATTCCGACAACCGCCCATGTTGCAACCGGGGCGTTTATTTTGGGCACAAGCATCTTCTTAACTCTACAAGTTCAAATGCTCTTTAAAACTCAGCAAAAAAAAGCATCGGAAAGTTTGTTAGTTGAACAGACACCATGAAACATAAACAAGGACACTTATTTTGAAAGCAAAAATCTCAGACTATTTAGAACTTACAAAACCGCGCGTCACGTTTATGGTACTGGTGAGTGTACTTGCCGGTTTTTATCTTGGCGCACGGGATTCGATTAATTGGATTCTGCTTTTTAACGCCATGCTGGGTACCTGGCTGGTAGCCGGCGGAACGAATGCTCTCAATCAACTCATCGAACGTGATATCGATTCGGTGATGAAACGCACTCAAAAGCGGCCATTACCATCCGGCAGACTGACAGCCAAACAAGTTGGTATTTTCGCTACATCCATTTCAATCATTGGCATTTCTTACTTATGCCTGACCGCTAACCTTTTGACCGGATTCTTAGCGGCATTAACTTTGATTAGCTATGTATTCGTCTACACACCCCTGAAACGCAAAACCTCGCTGTCGACAATTATCGGAGCTGTACCGGGTGCTTTACCGGCAATGGGCGGTTGGGCTGCCGTGACTGGAGAAATCGGCGGAGGCGCCTGGGCGCTGTTTTTTATTCTCTTCTTCTGGCAGCTTCCCCACTTTTTAGCCATCGCCTGGATTTACAAAGAAGATTATGAGCGCGGCGGATTTCCTGTGCTGCCGGTTATAGATGTTGACGGCAACTTAACCGGGAGACAAATTATTATTAACTGTCTGGCGCTCATTTCGGTCAGCCTCCTGCCAACCATCTTGGGATTGACCGGGGCTGTCTATTTTGTCGGCGCCCTGGTTCTGGGGCTTCTCTACCTTGCTTCAGGAATTCGACTGGCTCGACAAAAATCAAACCGGTGCGCGAAGCAACTCCTGCATGCGTCGATTATTTATCTTCCCTTACTCCTCACTTTGATGTTTGTAGATAAAACCGGCTTGTAAAGACTCTTAACTAAAAAATTAAAAACTATTCAACCACCACCGCCGTCCCGTAAACCAGAATCTCCGAGGCCATTCCCATGATGTAACTGGTGCTAAAAGAGACGTCAATAATGGCATTTGCTCCCATTTCCTCAGCCGCCGCCTTCATCCTGTCCAGCGCCTGCTCTCTTGCCTCCGCCATGAGTTTAGTGTATTCCTCAATTTCGCCGCCAACGAGATTTTTTAATCCGGCGATAATATCTTTGCCTAAATGTCGCGCTCGAATTGTATTTCCTTTTACCAGATCGATAGTTTTCACAATTTTCTTACCGGCAATTTCACTGGACGCTACTAAGATCATCTTTGTACCTCCTTATAAGGATCCGATTTTTGTGTGAATAGTTTTTCACGAACAACCGACACCAACAGAATAACCGAACCGCCAATTAGCATTAAAATTGCGGCTTTTAGAATTCCCGCAAGCTGAGGATCTGCAATAATGGACTCAACTGCCTTAAAGCCGCTATAGGTTAGAAGAATAATAGCGCCTATGGAAAAAAGGATCCACGCCAGTCCTCTCTCCAAACGATTATAAACATTCACCCAATAATTGTCCCAAACTTCGGTGGGAAGAGATTTGAAATTCATATTTTTCGTCACCTCCTTTAATTTTTTCATCTGCTGCCATTCGTTTCGGCAGTCAGCATCTTTGCTAACAAATTTATCGAATTCCGTTTGCTCATCCGGGTTGAGCTCGGCATCTACGGCTTTCATCAACAGAGTTTGAAAGTGCTTCTTATCGGCGGATTTAAGTTGACTACTCATTTTAACACCTTCTCAAGTTTAACTTTTAAAGCTTGGCGCGCATTATACAAACGCGACATAACCGTACCCATTGGGCAGTCGAGCAGCTCGGAAATTTCTATATAAGAGTGCTCTTGAAAATCTTTCAGGATAATGATTTCCCGTTCCTGGGGTTTAAGCGAATTGATCGCGTCCCAAACTATTTCCCTGGTCTCTTCCTGCTCGACCTGCCGAGAGGCATCCTCACCTTGATCTGACATTTTTAATAGAGTTGTCTCTCCCACCTCTGAAAAAGGCCGCGCGTGCCTGGCTCGATCCCGTAGATGATTCAAACAGAGGTTTTTTAAGATTCGATAATACCAGGTAAAGAATTTCTTATCCGCATCCAAACGCTTAATGGCGCGGTAGGCGCGAATAAACGCCTCTTGAGACAAATCCATGGCAGCTTCCGGAGAACCGATAAGCCCCAAAGCCGTGTAATAGGCACGCTTCATATATTTATTCACAAGCTCACCATAGGCCTGCTTCTCCCCGGCTTGACAGCGAAGGATGAGTGTGCCTTCATCGACAGCAGGTACCATCCTGTTTTCAGTTAAAGTTGGGTTCACTATAGCAAGTCCGTATGACATTTTCTTTCAAGAAACAATTTGAAGTCGTCTAAATTTTCATTTAGTACACTTACTCCAAAAAGTTATTCACGAATAAAATAAAAATCGCAGCAAGCGATACATTTAAGAAAACTTCAACTAAAGGGGAAGGTAAGGAAGTAATTAACATGGGACATCTGCCACGCTCTTGACGCTAAGCATACGCCTCTTATCTAGCTTCACGTCTCGCATTTTACTTTTGCTGCGTCAGGAATTAAGCAGACGGATTCCCTTTCGAATAAAACTTCTCCAATTCATCTAAAATCTCAACACTGCTTCCGGACACCGTTTTACATTTTGGCAGTGAATTTAAAAACACCCTGCCATATCTTTTTTGAATCACTCGTTTATCCAAAATCAAAACTGCACCCCGGTCCGTTTTTCTGCGAATTAAGCGGCCAAACCCTTGTTTGAATTTAATTGCAGCTTGCGGAACCGTATATTCAAGAAAAGCATTGCCGCCCCGGCGCTCAATGGCCTCGACCCGCGCTTCGACAATCGGTTCGGTCGGCACTCTGAAAGGCAACTTGGTAATGATAACCATCTCCAATGATTCGCCGTGTACATCGACACCCTCCCAAAAACTGTCGGTAGCAAAAAGGACTGAGCTTTTATCATCTCTAAAACGCTCCAATAAACGGTGGCGGTTTTCCTGACCCTGTTTGTAAACGTTAAAACCAAGCGCTTCTATTCGCGGTTTGAGCACGTTGTACAATTTATACAGCAAACCGTACGACGTGAAAAGTACGAAAGCTCGCCCCTGTGAAATCTCCACCGACTTGAAAATAAGCTCGGCAATCTCATTCACAAAACTCGGGCTATTGGGCTCCGGGACGTCGGTGGGGATGGCTACCAGCGTTTGGGTTTCATAATCAAAAGGAGCGTCTAACTGACGCTCCAGAATTTTATCCGGTGCGACTGCATTCAACCCTAAACGATCTTTTAAATAATCAAATCGGCCTTCAACTGTTAAGGTCGCCGAGGTCATCAGGATACTTTTGAATTTTTCATAAACGGTCTCTTTTAAAATGGGGGCGACGTCAAGGGGAGAGGATTGCAGGCGCACGATTTGTGCGCTTTTGTAACCAATTTTGACTTCTACCCAGCGCACATGAGCCTCATCCTGCTCCAGGAGGATGTGCTCGATGTCATTTGCGGCCGAATCCAATCTATCGAGCTGCGCCTGTAAGTCGATAGTCAAAGAGAGAGTGAAAAGCCCAATTTTCATTTGAATCGCTTCGAGCTTTCTCATCAGTTCATTCAACCGCGCCGCGAATCGATGAATCTCTTTGACCAGCGACTGTGTTGGCTGAACGACATTTTCCTGCCATTCCGTCTGCTCAACAATGAACGGCGTCAAACGTAATTTTTTTTCATTAAAATTGGAATCTTGATAATCAACTCCGGCAACAGTTTCGAAAATTTTGTCCATAGTCGCAGCAAGAGAAATCGTTAATTTCTCGACGGCTGCAACACCTGATTCCTGCAAGCCTTCCTGGATTTTCAAAAAATCTTCGTGGGGCATGCGGCGGGCAACTTTCCCTAACTTGGCGGAAAGATAAATAAGCAGCCCCTTTTCATCACTGCCTTTTTTCCGGTACAATTTCCCCAACATGCGCAAAAGACCGAGGGAGGTTACCCGGGTGCCGAAATAACTTGTGGCCACATCCTCAATGTTGTGGGCTTCATCAAGTACGATTCGGTCGTAAGTAGGTAAAATGGCATTCTCGGAAGCGCCCCTTGCCGCCCGCACCGCCAGATCCGAAAAGAGCAGATGGTGATTGGCCACGAGTACATCTGCGACGGCAGCTTTCCTGCGCGCTGTGTAAAAAAAACACTCGTTATAAAACTGACATTTGGTCTTCAAAGAAGTATCACTCTCCGATTGAATTTTTTCCCAAACATCATAGCGCGGCTCGATGTTGAGATCGGATTTGCTGCCGTCTTTTGTGGTTTTGGCCCAGTCGAGGATTGTTTTGAGCTCAGACTTATCTTCTTGTTCAGAAAACAAATCCAAGTCCTGATCGGCTTCCATCAATTTGCGTTTGCAGGCATAATTCGTTCGTCCTTTCACCAACACCGCTTTAAATTTCTGGGAAAACACCGACTGCAGAAACGGCAAATCTTTATTCATTAATTGCTCCTGCAAATTAATGGTGTTTGTAGAGACGACTATCCGCTCTTGATTGCCCACTGCGTAAGTAATGGCAGGCAAAAGGTAAGCCAGTGTCTTTCCAGTTCCGGTGCCGGCCTCAATAATTGCGATTTTGTTTTCGTTGATAGCCTGACTTACAACCTCCATCATTTCAATTTGCTGCGATCGGAATTCGTAATTTTCCAGTTTTTTGGAAATCGGACCTTCAACATTGAAAAGTTTTGCAAGGGCATTGCCGTCAATCGGTCGAACTTTTTTCTCAACAAACGGTTCAACCATCGCATAAACATCAGTCACTTCATTGTTGATAATATAAAACCCGATGCCGTCATTTCCGAGAATAGAAGCGATGTGAGTGTCCGCGCTTGACGGTCGCAAAACGCCCCCGGGGTGGTTATGAATGACAACATTCCCCTGCCTCGCGACTTGCAGCAATGCTGGAACCTCAAACTCATTGCCGCGGCAAAAGACTTCAACGCTGATCACTTGCCTGACGTTGTTTAAATGGCCGACAAAAAAGACCTCATTCCCACCGGAATCTTCGATTTGTCTGCGCGCGAGTTTAGCTGCTTCTTCTGAAAAATATTTGTTAAGCTTTGTTGTCATATGAAAAAATCTTTAAGAATGTCATTCCCGGCTTCAGCAAGGAATCGGAAAATTCAAATAGTTATGAAAAAAAGTAAAGAAGATAAATCGCAATTACTGAAATGTACTTTCAGATTCCTCATTCGCCAAAAGGCGATTTGAAATGACAGCGGTAATTTAACAATTGTATAAAAACTAAAACAATTCCAACTGCCGCTCCGGTTGCAGCGGCTCGGCATTGTAGCCAAGTTGTCTTAAGTAAACCGCGAAAGCGCGCGGGCCATGTGTAGTATAAATTTTCTTCGGTTTAACTTGCCGGATGTATTCAAGTAAACCGTCAAAATCAGCGTGGTCGCTGAGCGGTATGGCCTCATCCACGCCGAACCGAGTCTTTGCGCCATCATGCATAGCCCAACCCGAAAGAAAAACAGTCCGCTTGCGCGCTATATTTTTTAACATTCGGGTTTTAAGGGCGGTTCGGGGTGCAACCACCACTTTCCCTTCGAGACTTTCCTTCTTATATCTATCCCATTTTCCTAATTTGATGCCGAATGCTTCATAAGTTTTGGCCAGGCGGGCAATTGATCCGTGCACCCTCATTTCAAACCCGGCATCACCCAGAATTTTCATCGCCTCTTGAGACTTGCCGAGGACATAGCCAATCACCACGGGTACGAAACCATCCTCAATACTCCGCTCGACAAAAGAGATTAGCTGCTCCTCAATTTGCTTCCTTGACGGGAACTTATAAATTGGTCTGCCAAAAGTGCACTCCATAATCAAGATATCACTTCCCGGAATCTTAATAGGTTCGGCAGCAGCACTCTCCCCCATGTTGAAGTCACCGGAATAGAGTAGCCGCAACCCGTTTACTTCGACAAGCGTTTGTGCAGATCCGAGTATATGTCCGGCCGGGAAAAGGGTTATCTTACAACCATCGAATTCGTAAGGTTCTTCGTAATTCAATTTCACCGATCCGGTTTTACCAATCCTTTGTTTCAAGAAGCAAAGCGTTTCCGGGGTAGCGACCACTCTCTGGTGTTTTTTTGCGTGATCAAGATGGGCATGAGAAACACAGCAGAATTCCACAGAGCGATGAGCATCGAGCCAAAGTTGTGAACCGATTATTTTTATACCTTTATCGTAGCGAAATATCATGCCTATTTTTTACTCGCAGTTTCACGAATATACAATCTTGCAGGAAGAAGTTCAAGGTTGAAATAAAGGAGACAACGGGGAGACCTGAATATGCTGAAATTTCTATTTCAAGCTCTCGAAAAATGGAAGTTATACTGGACTAAGCCGCTAATTTGAAATTTCCGGTTCATTCAAAAGCTCATAGATTTTTGCCTGTAAATTCTCACCACGGAGATCTTTGTAGCGAATCACGCCTTCACGATCTAACAAAAAGTTTTTAGGGAGCGCCGAAATCTGATAATCGGTAACAAGAGCCATGTCCCAACCCTGGCTATCGGATATTTGCGGCCAGAGAATCTCGTGCTTGGCGAGAAACTCTCGTAAATAATCTACATCATAATCAAGACTCATCCCGATGATCTCAAATCCGCGAGCTTGATATTTGTTATAATTTATTTTCAAATTATTCATTTCATTTTCCCACGGTTTGCACCATGTTGCCCAAAAATCTATTAAAACAACTTTGTTCCTCAAATTAGCCAAATCAATCATCCGGCCGTTGATATCGGAAGTTTGGAAAGAAGGAGGGCGGAAACCGGGCTGCAAAATTGCTTTGGACAAAGTAATCGTGTCCGATTTTACAAAGACTACCTGGTCACCGGAAGGTGAAATACTTTTGATCTTGTAACTAAGGTTATTAATGCTAAAAGAGGCTCTGAGATCAAAATATTCAGGGGAATTTGTATCGCCATCCAAAGTCCCGTCTCGATTGATGTCGATAACGAAAGCGCCACTCTCCCATTCGTCGAAAAGGCCATTCAGGTCGTCGTCGAAGAGCCCGACTTTATAAGTTGAATCCCCCAGGGTAACGAACCCTTTACGATAACCACTACGAAAGGCCACAATGGAATCATGCAGACGGTCTTTATAACGATAAAAAGTGACTGGATAGGGAACGGCTCTTTCAGGGCCGTCTTTATAATTCACGTCAACTAATGTTTCTTTAGTCCAATAGTTACTTTTGTCATCATCCCAATCGTAGTCTTCGTCATCGGTTAAATCCTCGTTGTTGTTTCTATCGATAAACAGAAAACTCTCACCTTTGCCAGGGGCTTCATCCAATGCGATGGTAATCAAAGAATCGGTGCCGTTGCCAATGACCAGTGCACCAAACTTTGGATGCGGAAATGTGAATTCAGGCAACTTAATATTTGATTCAAGGGGATGCTCCTGTAATCTTATGCGTTTCGGATTATAATAATTGACAATCGACATGGCGTCAGATTCCATCGCCAATTGTGCTTTATATTCTTTTGGCTTTGACAGAGCAAACCAGAGGATCAAAGTTAGAACTGCTATTGAAACAGCAGTTAGTGGCAGGTATTTTTTTAGGATATCTTTATTGATCTTTGTCATTTGTTCTAAGGCTTAATTTACGCTTTCAATGCGTGCACAATCTCAGTGACCATCTTCTTGGCATCGGCGAATAACATCATAGTTTTGTCGTCGTAAAAAAGTTCATTGTCTTCGCCGGCAAAACCAACGGAAAGGCTGCGCTTGACAATCATGACCGTGCGCGCTTTATCGACGTTTAAAATCGGCATGCCGTAAAGAGCGCTTTCTTTTTTGTGGCGCGCCGCCGGGTTGATAATGTCGTTTGCGCCAATAACCAGCGCGACATCCGTGTTCTTGAAGTCGTCGTTAATGGCATCCATTTCATAGAGCAGATCGTATGAGACGCTCGCTTCTGCCAGCAGAACATTCATATGCCCCGGCATTCGGCCGGCCACCGGGTGAATGGCATAACGAACTTGGATATTTCTTTCCATAAGGATCTCGGTCATCTCCTGCAGAATGTGCTGGGCTTGCGCCACTGCCAGACCATACCCCGGTATGATAATGACGGACTGTGCGCTATCCAGCATCATCACAGCATCCTCGGCTGTATAACGTGTCACTTGTTTTTGCTCGGTGCTTCCGGAAGCGGAGCCGCCGTCGCTGCCGACTGCGGCAAACAGAACGTTGCCAAGGGAGCGGTTCATAGCCACACACATGATGTTGGTTAAAATAAGACCGGAGGCTCCCACCAAAGCGCCGCTTATAATGAGAATGTTGTTCGAAATCACGAAGCCGGTTGCCGCCGCTGCCAATCCAGAATAGGAGTTTAGCAGGGAAATGACGACCGGCATATCCGCGCCACCAATTGGAATGACCGATGTAATGCCCAGAACGGCTGCCAATGCCAATATTCCTATGAGCATCTTCCAGTTTGATGGATCGAGGACAAGCATAATCGCGAATACCAGAACCATTGCTACTATCAAGCCGTTAATGACATGCTGACCGCGGTAAGTTATGGGCGCACCTTTCATGATGCCCTTCAACTTTGCAAATGCGATCAGACTCCCGCTTAAGGTCACCGTTCCAATCAGCACGCTTAAACAAATCGTCGCCACAATGCTAATTTGTAAATCGCCGTTGCCGCGAAAAAACTCTGCCGAAGCAACAAGCGCAGAGGCGGCCCCGCCAAGACCGTTGAATAAAGCTACCATTTCCGGCATTTGGGTCATTTGAATTTTTTTTGCTACGACAGCCCCGATGGCTGAGCCGATAATTAGTCCCGTAAAAATAAAAGTGAAACTCAGAATCTGCTGATCCAGTAAAGTCACGACCACAGCCAGCAGCATCGCCAGCATCGCCAGCAAATTTCCGCGCCGGGCCGTTTTTGCCGAGCCGAGGTTTTTTAAGCCCAAAATAAATAGAACCGCGCAAAGCAGGTAAACCCAATTCGCTATCGAGGTCATTTAACCGATTCCCCTTCCCTGTTTTTTTTCTTGTCTTTCTTAAACATTCCGAGCATGCGATCAGTGACCATAAAACCGCCCACAACGTTAATTGTTGCAAAAATAACCGCCAGCAATCCAAGGATTGCGGATAAACGCGACTCACCTGCGCCTGCACTGAGCAGAGCGCCAACGACGGTAATTCCGGAAATTGCATTTGATCCGGACATTAATGGCGTATGCAAAAGCGGCGGCACCTTCGTAATAAGTTCAATCCCCACAAAAACCGCCAAAACAAAAACATAAACCGAAATCAGGATACCTTCGGACATCGATCAATTCTCCTTTCCGAAATTCTTTTTTACCATCTCGTTGATCACTTGACCGTTATGGGTCATACACGTGGCCCTGGTAATTTCATCTTCAAGATCAAACTGTCCATTTTCCGAACTGACAAGATGTTTAAATAAATTTATGATATTTTTTGAGTGCATCTGGCTGGCATGGACGGGGACGCTGCGCGCCAAATTTACAGCACCGACAATGGTGACGCCATGTTTTTTGATTGTTTTATTGGCTTCGGATAAGCTGCAGTTCCCGCCTTCGGCAGCAGCTAGATCGACAATGACGGAGCCGGGCCTCAACATTTTTACCATTTCCTCAGTAATCAGCACTGGCGACTCTTTACCAAATACCTGGGCTGTTGTAATTATCGCATCGACTTTTGTCAACCGGGCCGTAATGGCTTCGCGTTCACGTTCAAGAAACTCATCGGATTGCTCTCTTGCATAGCCGCTTTCAGTCTCGGCATCTTCCGGATGCTCCATATCAATAAAAAATACACCCAGACTTGCGACCTGTTCCCTTACTGCCGGACGAGGATCGAACGCCTCAACTTTAGCGCCAAGACGTTTGGCGGTGGCAATTGCTTGCAGACCCGCGACGCCAGCGCCAAGCACAAGAACCGTTGCCGGCGGCACGGTTCCGGCGGCTGTCATAAGCAGAGGAAAAAATTTACCGAGATGAAAGGCCGCGATCAGAACTGCTTTATATCCTGCCACCGTTGACATCGAACTGAGAATGTCCATACTTTGAGCTCGGGTAATTCTGGGTAAATACTCCATCGCAAAACAACTGATTTTTCGCTCAAGCAATTTTGGAACGAGGTCAGAATGAGTTCCGGGTGGCAGAGACCCGATGAGTATTTTGCCTTCATTTAATAGATCAATCTCATGTTTGCCAAGAGTTTGATTTTTCTCCGGCGCCTGAAATTTTAAAACAACGTCAGATTTCGCATACAACTCTTTTGCGGTTTTTAGAATAGCTGCACCGGCCTTCTCATATTGAGGGTCTGCGAAAGAGGCTCTCGAACCGGCCTCAGTTTCAACAAATACTTCGTGTTCATCTTGAGTTAACAGAGGAATCATGGAAGGAACCACCGCCACACGGGCTTCTCCATCCTGAATTTCCTTAGGTATACCAATTTTCAATGTTTTCTCCTGCAAAGTAAAATCAAAAGAGAAAAATATAAGTAATTATTCTAAGAAACACAAGAAGTTGAATCATCATTTTTATCAAATTTCATTAATATCTAGCCTTGAATTTCCACAAGTAAACCTATCTCTCGCAAAACACCCACAACTTTATTACAATCCACAAACTCACCGGCATATGCAATCGCTTTGCCATTAAAATGTGCCTGCATAGAGATTCGTGTCGCTTCCTGCTCCGAACACCCGGTTGCCTTTTGCACCTGTAAAATAACCTCGTCGAAACTATGGATATTATCGTTATAAAGAACGACCTTCCAGGGACGCTTTATTTCCGGCTTTCTCGATGCCGCTTTCCTTTTCTTGGGTTGCGTTTCGACCGTCATCTCAAGCTCTCAAGTAAAGCTTCTAAAATTCTCTTATTCGCTTTCGGAAAAGCATATTCGGTCATTTCTTGCGGGTACACCCATTTCCAATCAATTCCTTTTTTGGGGGTTGGTTTTCCTTGCAAAAGTTTGCATTGAAAAGAATGCAGCGTTATTTTTAAATGAGTATAAGCATGTTTAACGGTTAAAAAGTGCTTCTTCACCTTGATTCGAATAGCCAACTCTTCCCGAATTTCTCGTTCCAAACATTCTTCGAGAGTTTCGCCGTCTTCTTGTTTACCTCCCGGAAATTCCCAGAGGCCACCCAAAAGGCCGTTCTCCGGTCTCTGGTCAATAAAAATTCTCCCTCTGTGCCAAATAATTCCGACGACCACATCGTAATGCGGTGTTTCTTTCTTGGGTGTTTTTGTTGGTAAAACGGAGGGGTCGGCAATTTCCTGATAAGCTTTGCAAAAACTACTCACCGGACACTTTGCACATTTTGGGCTTTGCGGTGTACAAATCAGCGCACCCAATTCCATCATCGCCTGATTGAAATCGTTTGCCTGACCTTGCGGCAGCAACTTTTTCGCGGCATTGGCAAACTTGTTTTTATTTTTGATGAGCGGTTCTTCTATTCTCAAAACGCGCGACAAAACACGTGCAACGTTTCCATCAACTACGGGAACATTTTCATTAAACGCAATACTTGCCACCGCAGCTGCGGTATAAGGCCCAATACCGGGAATCTTAATCAATTCATCGTAGCGGCCCGGTATTTTGCCTTGGTGTTTCTTTGCAATGATTTGAGCGGCTTTCAGCAGATTGCGTGCTCTGGCGTAGTACCCCATACCTTCCCATATTTTGAGAATCAGAGAAAGTTCAGCATTTGCCAGCGTCTTGAGACTGGGAAAAGCCCGCAAAAATCTCTTGTAATAGGGAAGAACGGTTTCGACCTGAGTTTGCTGGAGCATAATTTCTGAAACCCAAATCTTGTAAGGATCCTGGGTCTTCCGCCACGGCAACTCCCTTTTATTTTGGTCGTACCACTTAATTAATCTTTCGGAAAAAACAGACTTTTTTTTCGTTTCTACTCTCATCCTTTACTTGTATTCATGTAAAATTTTTTGTATATTGTTAACTTCTGAAACAGAAATCACAGGAAGTGACCATGAACCCATATTATTTCACAGAAAAAGGCTTCCAAAAACTAAAAGAAGAAATCGATAAACTGGAAAGGTTTATCAAACAGGATATTGCCAAAGAAATTGGTACGGCACGCGAGCACGGCGATCTCAAGGAGAACGCCGAGTACGCGGCGGCCAAAAACAAGCAAGCCAACTACATGGCCAAACTCGGTCAGCTTCAGGAGCGGTTTTCAAATGCCCGTATTATTCGTAAAGAAGATTTACCTCCGGACACCATCTCGCTTGGGAAGCATGTCAAAATTCGCGAAGTCGGTTCCAGCGAAGTGGACGAATACACCATTCTCGGCGAAGGTGAAACCGATATCGACAAAGGAATTATCAGTTACCAATCACCCTTGGCGAAAGCGCTTATCAACCACAAAAAAGGCGACGTCGTGGAAGCGCAACTGCCTGTTGGCATAAAAAAATACGAAATTTTAGAAATTGACTTTTTTGAGGAAGACTAATCCTCACCCATCAACTAAATCCTCTTTTCTGCTTTCTTTTCTTTTTATTAATTTTAATTTTTTCACTGGCTCGTGCAATCGTTTGGCGCAAAAGTTTATTTTGTTCCGTGACAGCACGGGTTTCTAAATACTTGAGCGCACTGTCCTTGCCAAAGCACCCTAATATATAAATTCCTTCCCACTGATCAAATTCTTTCTCGCGCTCGGCAAGCAGAATTAAAGCGCGATCTGAATATTCTTTAAAAGATTGCAAATAGCCAGTTTGCAGCTCATGAATCTTTCTTGCCAGCAAACTTCTGGTAAAGGCGTCATCTGTGGCCGTGCATAACTTTCCCAGAAATGGAATTAATTGCGTACTTGAGGACTTCTTGCACAACACTCTGATTTGGTGATTAAGCCAGAGTTCGTCGTTGGGATGCTTAATGTTGAGTTCGTTGAAACCACCCAAAATAATGTCATGAAAATAATCCGTGACGCTCAGAGATAGCTTTACCCGCGAGCCTTTGGTTCTCTTCTCTCTCTTTTTAAGTTTCTGGAAAATGGACGTCATTTAAACGATTGGCTTGTTATAATTCAAATTTCAACGGATAATCAACCGTGATTTGTGGCGGCGAAATCTTAGCTTGATAAACTAAGACCTCAACGCCGTTCTCTTGTGCCTTGCGAAGTGTTTCTGAATAAACGAGATCGATGTGTGCCGCGGGTTTGAACAACTGGCAGTCTTCACGGCTGACCAAAAAACACATGACCGCGCGGTGGCCTTTCCGGACAACTTTCATCAGTTCGTTTAAGTGTTTTGTCCCCCGTTGAGTTATAGAGTCCGGAAACAAGGCGATGATATTTTCTGCCAGCGTTACATTCTTAACTTCGACAAAACACTGGTCACTTTCTTTTCGGAGCAAGAAGTCAAAGCGAGTGTGATCTCCCCAAACGGCTTCCGGCCTGATTTCTGAGTAGCCGATGAGCTCAGGAATTTGGTTTTTCAACAAAGCCTCGTGAATCACCCGGTTGGTATTTGCCGTATTCACAACCACCCAAGTTTCACCAATTTTGATCAACTCCCAACTAAACGGGAATTTGCGTTTTGGATCTTGACTCTTTGAAACCAGAACTTGGCTGCCATTCTGCAAAAGTCCAATCATACTTCCGGGATTTGCACAATGTGCGGTAATTATTTCGCCGGTTTCAAGCTCGATGTCAGCGAGAAAGCGCTTGTACCTTTGGATCAGTTTTCCGGAAAAAAGAGGCTCAGGCAGGATCAATTGATAATTTGAATTTTAATGTAAAGCAAATGGCCTCATTTGCGATCATCTCCATTGAGACAAATTGAGTTACAACTTTTTAAAAAACTTAACCGCTTTCAAATCTCGCAAGCCCTCAATGTGGTACTTTAAATAAGCTGCTATAAAACCGTCCACTTGCTGACATGAAGGCTCGGAGATCAATAGTCCATTTAAACTCGCAAACGAATCCCGCTGGAACGAGCGCAGTGCATGGAAAGAATCAGCAGATAAAATCATTCCCGCTGCTTGCTTGCGACAGGCCTCACAAATAAAGCTGCCCTGAGTGATGTCAAAAGCAACTCCTCCCTGTTTTTGATTTTTGCATTTGGAGCAGGTGGTGAAGTCAGGTCTGATTCCCAAAATATTAAGTAACTTTACTTGAAACGCCCGCAACACATTCATGGGATTTTCATTTTGGTTTATTGCTTTGAGGGCTTCTAAATGCAGCTTAAATAGACTCGGATTTGGTTCTATACCAATTTCCAGATTATTTACCAGTTCACACACCGCCATTGCCAAGGCAGTTTTCTCCACGCTCAGTTTGATGTTGGCAAAAAACTCGACAATATCCGCCTGACTTAAAAGCTGAATTTCGCGGGTCTCTTTTTCATAAAAGACGATGGAAATATAATTGAGCAGTTCCAGGCTGCCACCGAATTTACTTCTCATACTGCGCGCGCCCTTGGCAATGACTGTGAGTTTGCCAAACGCACGAGTGTAAAGCGTCAAAATTTTGCTGGTTTCGCCCTGACGCAGACTTTTTAGGACGATAGCCTCTGTTTTTTTGAGCGGCATTGTCGTTGGTTACAAAAGTAGTGAGTGAATTAGCAGGTTGGATTCGATTTCTTATTCTCCTTGTAGAATATAAAAAATATTATTAAATAATAAAAGAATTACCGAAAAAATTACCGAGACACAGTGACTATGATCTTCTTAGCCAGAGAGTTCCAATAATAATTGAAAACTAAGAAGGAATAAAAATGCGTAAGCCGAAGTCTAAACGAAAAACCCAAATCAGATCGAAAAACAACAAAGGAGGAATTACTCACATGAAGACAACTTTAGGCTTCTTTCTCATAATTTCTTTAGCAGTGTTTGTTGTGTATTGCTCAAGTGACAACAGCGTGTCAGACGAAAATAAAAACGCTGAACTGCCCGATGTGTTCAGCCGCTTTGTGAATGAGGTGAACATATTTGTCGATGGCCAGTCAGTTGTTTTGGAATCAAAGGGCGTCCCGAATCACTCAAGTCCCTATTGGGGGGTCGGCAACGCAAATTATGAAGCCCCTCATGCCGGCATGGTGGTCAATCCGAATAGTATTGCAGAGCAGAACCTGGTGTTCAGGATACCGCTTCAACCCCGAAATAGCAGCAAGTATTTCTAATACACCGCTCGGGCCGATCGGAATTAGTGTAAATGGTGTTGCCTTATTCAATCAATTTGCCGGCCCGAGCCAGCCGCTGGAAAATGAAATTGCCACATTCGACCGTTACCACGGACATCCGCAACAAACCGGCCAGTATCATTACCACATCGAACCCCTCTTCTTCAGCAATGATGATAATTCGTTAGTGGGATTCTTACTCGATGGCTTTCCGGTTTACGGACAGAAAGATAGGGATGGTACCTACCCGACGGATTTGGATGATGCGAACGGGCACGTTGGGGTGACACTGGATTATTCTGAAGGGATTTATCATTATCACATTACATCGGACGAGCCGTATATTTCCGGGGGATTTCGAGGAACCTCGGGTACGGTATCACAATAATTTTTTGTTGGATAACTTTAATTATTCGGTGAAACAAGATTATTAAAATGTTCAAAAAAACGCTGATTCTTACTTTGCTTTCGCTTTTGGGTTCCTGTGCTTTTAGGTCCACAGATGATGTTCATGAATTGAAAATTCCTGATCTAAAGATTGATGCTACCGATCCATCCCTAGCAAGGATTGGCGGCACTCTCTATCAAAATGGCGATGCATTTTCAGGTAAGTTGACAGAGATTTATACAGATGGCCAATTAAAATCACTTACAGAGTATTGCAATGGCAAGAAAAATGGGAAATCTGAATCATGGTATTCTGATGGCCAAAAACGGTCCGTGAGATTCTATAAAGGCGGTCATAAGGAAGGCGAACATAAAGGGTGGTGGCCTAACGGAGAGCTCAAATTTACTTATCATTTTGTCAAGGGTTTGCACCACGGCAAATTTCTTGAGTGGTACGACAAGGGACAATCAGCCAAGATCTTCAATTATGAAAAAGGCAAAGAAGTCGGTGAGCAAAAAGCCTGGCGAGCAAACGGCAAACTATACATCAATCTGGTTATCAAAAACGGAAAAAGGTATGGGCTATTTAAATCAAAACTATGTTTTACAGTCAAGGCAGGCGAGGCGCAAACCAGTGCCGGTGATTAATCTGCTCATTGGTTTTTTGATGGTGTGCTTCTCTCGCTGTACGATACCGAATGACAATACTTTACCTTTTTATGTCGACGCGAATTTTACTCCCCGATGGATCAGCACAGACTCAAAAGAATACAAAAAAATTCATACTATAGCGCCCTTTACTTTTATTAATCAAAATGGTATGACAATTGATGAAACAGATTTTAACGATAAATTTATGTTGCTGACTTCTTTTTTACAAGCTGTGGTGGAATTTGTCCCAAAATGACGAGCAATATGGCTAAAATTCAGGAAGCGTTCAAAGGTGATGATAAAGTTTTATTCCTTTCTCATTCAGTAACGCCTGAAAAGGATTCAGTTGCGGTTCTTAGAGAATATGCCAGAAGCGTCGGCGCTATTAGTGGTAAATGGCATTTCGTAACCGGCCCTAAAGAGGCCATCTACACCATCGCCCGAAAATCTTACTTCGCTGACGAGGATCTCGGCCAACCCGTCAACGACAGTAATTTTCTGCACTCGAAAAACCTCATTCTAGTTGACAAAAAGAGAAGAATTCGAGGGGTTTATAAAGGGACGATGCCTCTGGATGTAAAGCGTTTGATTGCGGACATTTCGATCTTGAAACTAGAGTACCAACAATAGGTTTGCCTTAAATATACTGTAAAGACGCCGTTACCAATCCAAGATAAATCGCCAACCCAATAATATCGTTAAAGGTGGTAATCAGCGGTCCGGCGGCAATAGCCGGATCCACACCGACTCTTCTTAAAATCAACGGGATACTGGCCCCAAGGATTGAAGCGTTTATAATAACTGCAAGCATGGAGAGCGCGAGGACAAGACCGAATGAGGGGTTATAAAAAATGGCAATGATGCCAAACAGCAAGAGTCCGCAAACCATGCCGTTCACAAGCGAAACTCTAATTTCTCGGCTGAGTCTTTTGAATGTATCATCGGGACTGAGCTCTCCTAAAGCGATACCTCTCACGACAATGGTTGCTGCCTGAATTCCTGAGTTACC
>SMVB01026296.1_pt1 | contig 42946 bp, 39 predicted proteins | sample 2456461 | NCBI WGS metagenome assembly SMVB01 (sample SAMN11095934, study PRJNA526329) | marine sediment metagenome | biome: Marine sediment; feature: Surficial sediment; material: Deep marine sediment; isolation source: Hadal surficial sediment | place: Pacific Ocean | collected 2014-05 | depth...
CAAACGCAGCATGCTCCTGGATCTCGATTCCAGTGCGGGAAAAGCGACGCTGCAACAACTCGTTAAACACTACGATGTTATTATCGCCAGCGACACCGATGAGGCTCTGGATCAACGTGGTTTAGGGTTTGCTCAGATTCACGCCTGGAACCCCGCCGCAATTCTCACCACGGTCAGCGGTTTTGGATCTTCTGGACCGTTATCTGCCTACGAATCATCACATCTGATCGCATGCGCCATGGGCGGTTGGTCGCAATTGTGTGGTATTCCGTCTCGAGAACCACTGCAAGCTGGCGGTGCTATTTCGCAGACCTTGACCGGTGCTTACGCCGCTGCGGCGACGTTGCTGGCCACGTTCGGTCGATCACAACATGGGGGCGGCGAGCACATAGACGTCAGCGCTCAGCAGGCAGTGCTTTGTGGCGCTCAAATCCCCAGTCTGATGTATGAATACACAGGCGTTGTCACTGAGCGTTATTCAAGTGTTGGTTCCGGCGCTGGCGCCGGATACATGCTGCCGACCCAGGAAGGCTATATCGGTTTAAACGCCCTCACCCTGCCCCAATGGCAGATGCTGTGTACGCTTCTGGGCTGCGAGGAGATCGCCACAGATCCCTACTATGAAGGCATTTCCTGGACCAATCCGGACCAGCGCCTTGAGGAATTAAGGGCGGTGTTCAAGAAGGCACTGGGAGACAAAACAGCAGCAGAACTGTTTCACGCGGCGCAAGCGCAACGTGTGCCATTTGGCCTGGTACCGGACCTGCAGGAGCTCTTTAAACTTGAACCACACTTGGAGCGAGAGTTTTTCCAATCCGTCGATCACCCTGCATGTGGCGCGGTTAAGGTTCCCGGCGTGCCTTTTAAATCCACCACCACCGAGATCAAAATTTCCCGGCCGCCGCTCTTCGGTGAACATACCCAGGAAATATTAACCGAGCTGGAAGAACTCGATGACGCGCAAGCATCCACAGAACAACCGGCACAGACGACTAATCCACTACCCCTCGCCGGTGTCCGTGTGGTCGATCTCTCCATGTTCTTCGCCGGACCGGCGGCAGCCCAAATATGTGCCGACGCAGGCGCCGAAGTTATCAAAGTTGAATCGGTACAACGCATCGATGGCTGGCGTGGCAGCGGTACAGTGAGCGAAGGTGATTTACCCAGTTGGGAGGCTTCACCCTACTTCAACTGGATCAACCGCAACAAGAAGGACATCACCCTGGATCTAACCGATGCCAGAGGCGTTGCAGTGGTTAAAACTCTGGTGCGCGACGCAGACATCCTTATCGAAAACTACACCCCCAGGGTGATGGAAAAATTCGGTCTGTCCTATGATGTCCTGTGCGAGATAAACCCGCGCCTGGTGATGATTTCTCTGTCCGGCTTCGGCTGCGATGTTAGCTGGCGAGACTATGTCGCCTTTGGCATGTCGACGGAACAGATGGCCGGCATATCCAACCTGACAGGCTACCGAGACGACGAACCTCTATTTACCGGCATGACCGGTGGCGATCTTTTCTCCGGCGTAATGGGGGCAGTGGATTTGCTCGCAGCCCTGCACCAACGCGAACATTCCGGCCTTGGCCAGCACATTGATTTCAGCCAGATCGAAGCCTGTAACATGTTTATTGGTGACGCCATGGCAGGATGCTCACTGGCCGCATTGGACCCCGGACGAACGGGTAACACGCATCCAACCTATGCGCTGCAAGGCATCTACCCTTGCGCAAACGATGGCTGGATAGCAATCAGTTGCAAAACCGAAGCTCATTTGAGCAAACTTCTGAGTCTGTCGGATACCTCGCCCAGCCCGGATATTGATACCTGCATTGCCAAGTGGACTGCAAGCCAGGACAAAAAGGTACTGATGCAGAATCTACAAGCCCAGGGTATTCCCGCAGGAGCCGTACTCAACGGGCCAGACCTGCTCAACGATGAGCACCTCGCGGCAAGAGGCGCATTCTTAGCCCAGGACCGGCCTGGCCTGGGTGTAAAGCATTATCCCAATCAACCGTATCGCTTTCGCTGCGCCGAAGCCCAACCTGAGGTCCGCGCCCCGTTGTTGGGTGAGCACATAGAAGAGGTACTCACCAGCCGCGCCGGTCTATCTTCCGACGATATTGTTGAGTTGGTCATCGATGACGTCATCGGCACTGTACCGATAGCGGCCCGGTGAATCGGCCTATTGTCAGGGCTCCCAGGCGTAGTCTTCGTACGTTCCCGGCTGTTTAAGGCACATCATCACTTTTAAATTTGAGGCCGTCCTTTTAACTTTGTTGCAAGACACACCTTGCGCATTCATGCCGTATCGCTGAATGTAATATTGAGTTTGGTCGCGCACCAGCTGTTGGTATTTCTCCGGGATCGATTTCACTGCGGCGACATACTCCTGTTCCAATTTGCGATCCCCGGATTCCGCCGCCAAACCCAACAAGGCAATGCCAACCAAAACGTTTTTCTCGACGGATTGTCCGGCGATATGCATCAGAGCAATACAATGTTGTGCGCCTTTGAAACCGTGGCGAGCCGGATCAGATAGCAAAGCATAAGCATCTTCATATTCACCTTGCTGATGCCGCCTCAAACCCCGTGTCTCCTGATCGCGCATCTTCCTGATAAGGTCGTAGCGCGAATCATCCAGGCGATGGCCTTGTTCATCCACCGTGAACTCGAACGGTATCTCTGCACCCTGCAGTGGGCTCACCACCCCACTGAACAATATAAGGAGAATCAAAATCGATATTGAGTGCATTGGATTGGAACTATAGTTGCCCACCGGCTCTAATCTTTTGTGCGTGTTGGGAAGTTAACATACTGATGACAAAATCGAATCCACACCCGGCGCCACTATCATGGATGATCGGCGTCGCGCTGGCACAAGGTTTTGCCCTCTATGGACTGTACCAGTCGATCGAGCATAACGTCTGGCCTGCCACCGACAGCACCTGGTTGTTGCCGCTGTTCACTGTGAGTCTGAGCGCTCCAGTCATCGCCTTGTTATCCATGAACCAGGCAAACTTACGCGCACTATCGACGCCTACGGCTGCATTCGTCGGCGTTATCTCGCTCTGCGCTTTGTATACAGGCTGGATGATCGCTCCGAATGATGTTGTGGAGGGGTCCAACATTTATCTGGTGTTCACCCTCAGCATGCTCATCGCCACTTTCAAAGGGATCATGTACATCCAGCAGCGGGCGAACCACCAACCGTTGACCTACCAGCTTCTATTCACCTATTCCTGGCGCAACTTTTTGACCACGGGACTATCTCTGGCATTCGTCGGCAGCGTGGCGTTGATCTTGTTTTTGTGGGCAAGGCTGTTTGCCATCATCGGCGTCGAATTTTTTACCGACCTCTTCTGGAACGATTGGTTTCTGTTTCCGGTGCTCAGCGTCGCATTCGGTGTTGGCATTTCTATCTTTCGCAACTTAAGCACCATTATTGACAGCATCACCCGGCTTCTGGAAGGTTTGATCCGACTGTTGTTGCCGCTCATCGCCCTGGTGGCACTATTGTTTCTGCTAACGTTGCCTTTAGTCGGCCTGCAACCACTTTGGGACACCGGCAATGGCACCGCCTTGTTGCTATGGCTGACCGCGCTCATGCTGTTTTTCGTCAACGCGGTTTACCAGTCTGGCGAACATTCCATCTCCTACCCACCCTGGGTGCAAACTCTCGTTTGTGCAGGCCTCCTGACCCTGCCGGTTTTTTCTCTGCTGAGTTTTTACGGACTATTTTTGCGCATCCAGGAATACGGTTGGACAGTCGGTCGCTGCTGGGGAATGGTTGTTTGGGCCATTCTGTTTGCCTTTTCAGCAGGGTACACCTATGGCATCGTTCGTCGTCGATTTGCTTGGCCTGCAGTACTGGCGCAAACAAACACCTACATGGGTTGGGCAATCGTCGCTCTGATGGTGCTGGTCAATTCACCGGCGTTGGATTTTCGAAAAATTACCCTTGCCAGCCAGATTGAGCGGGTCACATCAGGAGAAATCGGCTGGCACGATTTTGACTTTTACTATAGCAAGCACTACCTGGGCCGGCCCGGATACGAACACCGCAAAGCCCTGAAAATAGAATATGCCGACGACGGCAAACTTCTCGCCTTGATCGAACAACCTGCCCGGCGACAGAGGATACGCGCGTTGGGGCTGGCAGGTCATGATGTATTCGATAAGCTGACGTTTCACAGCGAGCCGTTTGAGATACCTGACGAGGTTAAAGCGCTGGTGCGCAACCACGCCTATGCCGGTCCGGATCAACATGTAATGGCATTGCAGGTTGACCTGACCAAAGACGCCCGCGACGATATCGTGATCATCGTCTACCAGAAACGCTTCATTCAAGACATCGTTGTCGCTTACCAAGCCAATGATCTGTGGCGCCTGCAGCGGTTTCAAGCAAATCCTCCGTCTATTGGAAGGTCTATGGGAAGGCCTATTGGGCGCTCTGTTAAAGATCTAGAGCGTGCCTTGCGGGAGCAGGTATCGGTTGAACCGTCTGCGTTCGATACTCTGCGGATCGGACCGTTGGAGTTCCAATCGCGCGGTCCAGCAGGCCTCTGAACAGAGGCGTCCATACCGTCCACTTATGCCCACCGGCACTGCTGCTTACCTGGTCTATCGGCAACACATCCGCCAATAGTTGGTGAGCCCGCCGCAGTCGGTCTTGCGTACCAAAACCGAGGTATACCGTTGGCACGGACCGGCGCGATGGTCCTGCACAGCCCTGGTACCATTCCCAGAGCATGTAAAAACGACGCTCCGCTGCGTCTTCATGATCCGCAAGGTTCATAGCGACGCGCAATCGGCTCTATGACATCCGCATGCAGGCGTTGCACAACGTTCTGTTTGCGGTAGTAGGCAAAATGAGCGTCTGTGGCAACGACATCGTAGGTAGGCGCTCTCTCACGCACAATCTCCAGCAGGCCGTTGCGATCAAACGCCTCGGGGCCATCGCCAAATCCCGGCAGAAATACAATCAAACCATCGGCTTCAGTCAGAGCTGCGTGGTGGATTACAGGCATCGGCACGGTGGCTGTTTTTGTTATATAGCAACCTCCTTGCAATACCGCTATCAGCACTACCACACCCACTTTCGTGGTCAGCCCTCTATTCTTCAGGCACACCAAAATTCCGTTGCAGATAATCAATATGATAAAGATGCAAATACGCGAACAGGTCATTAAGGATGGTGAACAGAGTTTTGATCGCGTAGGCGTATTGATCTTTTTGTGGTGACATGACCAACGAGACCTGTTGTTTTCGATTGGTATAGATAAGGGTCGCTCGAGCCGCGTCCAGCCTGCGATGTGCCGGCAGTTTCGTATCGGTCCTGGCCGCGATGAACTTGCGCAGGTCCAGATCTATAAAGCTACGATTGACGATGCACGGCAGCAGGTTGCTGACCTTCAACTCTCCCTTGGCCGGGTCCAGGGTCAATGAAAATTCATGGCCGAGCAGCCAACGGAATTTAAAGGTCGTCTTACCACGCCGGTTCTGGCTCTCACTAAATCCTTGCAACACACCTCGATCCGAATAATGTTTTATCCGTTGACGAAGAGTATCAACTGCCGGCGTCGCCATAACCTGGAGAACCTCTGCTTCCCTTGATCTAATGATTGTAGGACATGCAACCGGGTTCAATCTTGCCGAGCATGCCAGGCGCCCATTGTTTGCCACCGAGCCAGAATTCTTTTTTCGCGTGGCAATTAATCACCGTCGGCAAGCGGTTGTTCTCGGCAATCTTCCACGCCCGCTCCAGCGCAGGTCGAAATTCTTCGGCTCTATGCACCGACTCGCCATGCCCGCCGAGCGCCTCAGCAATCTTGTGGTAGCGGATGTTTTCCTGGAATTGGTGCACGTGAGCGACCCGGGGCTGATTTGCATAGCCACTCCAGGTACCCCAGGCATTGTTGTTATAGACGATAATCACCGCAGGAATGCGGTATTTCGCCAGGGTTTCAACCTCAAAGCCTGAATAGCCAAAACCAGCATCGCCAGTGACGGCGAGTATCGGGCTGCCTTGATAAGCTTTTTGCACGCCCACGCCAAGATCCATGGCCACCCCAACACCAACGGCATAACCAACGTCCGGTCCGATGGATCCGTATTGATAGGCGCCATTACATATTTGTCCCGGCCGGTATGCACGCAAACGCCTCCGTGTATAGCGACCGATGCCAAACCCACCAGACACGACGGTGGTCTGTTCTTTAGGAATATCGCCGTGATAAAGAAAACGATTCAGTTCAGTGGCAATAACCGCCGGGTGGATCGCATCCGTATAGGACAATCCCTTTTTGTAGTGAGCATCGTTTTCTTGTTCGAAATCTTCCCGCGCCTTGGCGACTTCGGCGACCCAGGCGTCGTAACGCATCTTTGGCATCTTGTCGTAAAGAACTTCCAGAGCGGTCCGCTCGTTCGCGACAATACCCAGATCGATAGGTAAATTTCTACCGATGTCCCCTGCCTCAGGATCAATACGGACCGTCTTGCAATCGATATCGAACGAATATTCACCAACCGCCGGCATGCAGTACTGGCCGATCAAAATGGCGAGATCCACACTGCCGATGGCACCCGGCGCGGTGCTGGCGGATAAAGGATGGTCGTCGGAAAAATGACCGCGCATCGGCCCAGCTTCACAAACCGGAATATTGCCCTTCTCCGCCACTTTCTTAAGAATATCCCACGCCTTGCTGTAGAAAACGCCCATGTTCGCCACGATCATTGGGCGCTTCGCTGTTTTTAACAAACCCACCAACCGTTCGATGTCCTGCGGATCCGGGTAAGCAGTGGCGTTGGTGCGATACTTGCTTTTGTCCCAGGCATTTTCCAGGTCAAGTTCACTGTCTATGGTTGACGCGCGCCCGGCGGACTCTTCCACAAAATCTAAATGTACGGGGCCCGGAACACCGGTTTTGAGGTTGCGGAAAGCATAGCCTGCGTATTCAGGTACTCGCGCTTTGTCGATGATGCGCTTGCCGTACTTTTTCATCCCCTGGGTAGTCGGCTGCTGATAACCACGTTGGATGCCACGCTCGGTGTCATCACCACCCAGCGACATGTTGCTGGCAAGCACCAACAGCGGGCTTCGCGCGGCATTGGCAGTGGCGATAGCGCAGATCATGTTGGTAAAGCCCGGTCCTTCGGTGCCGGAGGCGGCCGCGACCTCGCCGGTAACGCGAATGAACGCATCCGCCGCGGAGCACATCCCGCCTTCGGTACGACCGCCATAAGTCGGGATGCCAGCGTTGGCCATGGCCGACACGATGGAGTAATTACCCGGACAACAAAACAGCGCTGCCAACTCTTCTTCTTTACAAACCTTGGCGAAAAGATCCGCACCTTGTGCAGGAAAACTGAACTCTTTGATCGGCGCATTCTGGAAGATCTTGTGCGCTTCGGTACGGCTGATCGCTGGCTCTGTTGAATGCACTTCCGCGGTCGCTGCATGGGTAAAATTACCTGCTGTCGCGGCGCTGGCGACACCTGCGCCCAACACCGCTTTCTTTAAGAAATTGCGCCGGTCGAGTTGCTTGTTGTCATCATTCTTTGTTTCTCCCGCAGTCATGGCCTCTCTCCTCCAAGATATCGCAGATAATTGATCGTCTGCCAAATTCGTTGTTCGTTCAGTTTATCTTCAAACGCCGGCATGTCGCGCTCTGTCCTGCCCTGATGTATGACATCGAAGACCACTTCACCGCGATCTGAGTAGATCCACGTGGCGTCGGACAAATCAGCTGGCGGGGTCTGCAGAAACTCGCGCATTTCCGTGTCGCCACGGCCATCGGGGCCATGACAACTCAGGCAGTGCAGGGTGTAGAACTGTTTGCCACGTTTGATATTCGCGAGGTTAAAATCTATTGGATTGCCTTGATCCAAATGGCTGTCAGGCGTTGTTTGAGCAACACATTGGCCGCCGTAAGCAGTTGCCAGAATGACCGCAACGACCAGGCAGTGGTTTATCACCTAAGTGCCGCTTATGGCTTGCAGCGCCATCGCATAGCCAGCATATCCAAAGCCACAGATCGCACCCTTACAAACTGGCAACAGGGTCGATTGCACTCCTCTAGCCGTGGGGTTCGACGCATGCACTTCGAAGGCAGGCACCGCCAGTTCACTGACGGTTTGTGGCAACATACCTTCGGTAGCGGTAAAACCTCCCGGGTTAATAATCAGTGCGTCGATCTCACCAGCTTCCAGTTGCTGGAGTTTCGCAACCACCTCATCCTCATCGTTGGATTGATAGATCTCCACTTCTATGCCCAAAGACTCGGCATGCTGCAATATCCGGGCATTGATCTGTTCAAGGGTCTCAGGCCCGAATATTTCTACCTGGCTCTTACCACGCTGGTCCATACCGGCGCCTTGAATAACTAATACCTTCATCTACCTATCGAGTTCGCGAACGATCACGCAATATAACTCACATCTCATTGAGTGGCTGCATGCTTCTCAGGGTGGGCCAACGCCAAACCACGAACAGCATCGCCAACATGCCTTCGATGGCGGTAATCGTGCAGGCAAGTGACACTCCCAGCCAGTCTGCAAGCAGACCGATGTGCAGGAACCCCAGTGGCGCAGTGCCAATGCAGACTGCCAGTACACCCATCATCTGTCGTTCAAACCCCGCCGGGGAGTTCATTAAGATCAATGCGCTCTGCATGGAACCGAACGCCGCACTGACAAAGCCAACGGATAACAACAATGCTGCCGACAGCCAGATCCAGGTTGATAAGGAAAATGCAAATGCGAACAGGCAATAAGCCAACACCGCCGCCAGATACAGGTATCGTGAATGTTCCGAACGGGCAAACAGAGACAAGCCCAGAGCACCAAGCATTGCTCCCGCACCTTCTACGCTCACCAGCATCCCGGTGGCAGCCGCGTTAAGGTCCAAGACCTCCTTAGCAAACACCGGAATCATAGATACAAAGGGGAAACCCCAGATGTTGAACACCACGGTCACCGCCAATATGCCCTTCAGGGTCCGACTGTCTCGCAACACCCGCCAACCCCCTTGTAAATTATCCATCACTGACTGCTCAGCCAGGGGTTGCTCGGTGGTGGACTGCTTGTTGCTGCCCAGCAGTATCAGTCCACCCACATAAAGAATCGCGCTCAACAGGAAAGCACCGTTCAGGCCGATCTGCTGATATAAAATGCCACCAACCAGCGGCCCGAGCATACGCGTCCCTGAACCGGCAAGAATGTCCAGACTCATCGCCCGGCTGACCCGATGCGGTCCAGCAATGTCGCCTATCAATGTCCGCCTGACTGGAAAATCTGTAGACCAAACCACACCGGAAACAAAGGAAGCGACTCCTGCGTGCCAAACCTGCAATGCGTCTATGGTGGCCAGACCGAACGCGGCAAAGCTCATAAGCACGATCACGCTCGATGCAATCCGCAGCAAGCGCCAGCGTTCAAAACGATGCGCAAGCACGCCGCTAAACAGGCCGAACAGCGCCATAGGCAGCAATCGAAGCATGAGCATGCTGGCAACCAACAGCGGCGAGCCAGTACGTTCCAGCACAAATATTGCGATCACCAGCATTTCCAGCCAGCGTCCGGTGCTGTTCAGCGCGCCAACTGCCCAGAGTGTTAAGAAGGATCGATCCCTCAGCAGGGGTACTTCAGGGACTGAATTCATAGACGCCGACGGCATCAACGGCCCTGGAAATCGGGGGTCCTTTTGGCCATGAAGGCTTGTGGGCCTTCACGTGCATCCAAACTGCGGCTGGCAAACTTCTGATGGTACAACTCCATCTCCAACTGGCTGCCAAAGGTGCCTTCCAAGCCGCGATATAATTCCCGGCGGGTGAGCTGAATCGCTATGGGTGCGGCATCGGCCAGAGTGCGAGCCATGGTTTCTACGGCGTCATCCAACGCTTCAGGCGCGACAACCTGATTAACCAGACCCATCCCCAGCGCTTCCTCAGCCCATACCTGCCGGCCGGTATAGAGCATCTCCGCTGCTCGGGCCAAACCGACAATGCGGGGCAGGTAAAAGGTCATGCAAGCTTCCGGTACCAGGCTGATGCGTGAAAAGGCAGCCGCAAACTTACCTTCGGTGGAAGCAATGCGTATGTCACAGTTCAGGGCCATGCCGAAACCGAGACCGGCCGCAGCACCGTTGATGGATGCTACCGCAGGCTTCGACATGTCCCACATCACCCGCGCAAACGATTCCTGAAATCCATCGCGAGGCAAGCCGCTGTTTGCTTCCGGCTCGCCACCGGCCTTCACAGTGCCGCGGGATGCTGACAAATCGGCACCCGCACAAAAACCTTTGCCTGCACCTTTAAACACCAGCACCCGCATATCGTCATCGTCACTCGCGTCTTTCGTTGCATGCAGAATTTCTACCCGCATGAGTTGGGTTAAAGCATTGAGTCGCTCGGGACGGTTAAAAGTGATGGTCGCCACCTTGTTTTCTTTCCGGTAGAGAATTTCCTGGTAGTCCATTTTCGATTCCTTAAGGTTATCGACATGCGCTTAACATCTTTATACGATGGCGGCGAACACAATTCGAGGGGAAACGAATGAGTGCATTGCGCATCGTTCTTCAGGTACTGGGAATTATTATCTTGCTTCCGGCGGTCACCATACTCACGCTGCGCGTCGACAATCAAGACGCGGACGGCCCATCGATCCTTTTTCCCGGTGGCAAACTGGTGTCAGGAGACCTCCACAGCGGACCTGAGCCGGATTGGAGTTTTACCGATGACATCCCTGTGATCGAGTTGCAACTGGTCAACCCAATGAGCTCACGTAGAATTTTCATCATGGAAAGCGAGGGTAAAATCTATATTCCCTCAGGCTACATGCGCTCGACCCTGGGTCGTATCTGGAAAGATTGGGCATTCCAGGCCGATGAAGGAGATGGCCTGGCGGTCGCGCGCTTTGGCGGCGTGCGCTATGAACGACAACTGATCAGAATCAAAGAAGGGCCCGTGCTGGATGGCATCGTTGCCAAGATGAGCAGCAAATATGGACCAGGCGCAACCCGCGAGGCTGTTGAGGCCGGCGATGTGTGGATATTTGAAATGGCGCCGCGCAAGATCTGACAACCCAGGGACAGAACAAAATGAAGACAAAAAATTATCTTATCCTATGTGCGGGCATCACCGCGTCACTGGTCTTATGTCTGCTCTACCTGCCAGGTTTTGGCGATACGGTTGAACAGCTTATGCTGGGGTTTCTGGCCGCTAACGCGCGTTAGACTACTGCCGCAAGCTGCACCAGCATTTTGCCGGTATTCTTGCCTTCCAGCAGGCCGATAAACGCGGCCGGGGCTGCCTCGATGCCTTGCATGATCGTTTCGTTATATTTCATTTCCCCGGCCGCAATCCACTGGCGCATATCCGCCAGAAACTGCTCCCGCATATCGGCAAATTCATAGACCACAAAGCCTTTCATGGTGACCCGGTTATAGATCATATTCGATAGCGTCGTCACACCTTCCGAGCGCGCGCCTTTGTTATTGTACCCGGAAATCATGCCGCAAACGGGAATCCTGCCCAGTGGCCGCATCTGACCGCAAGCCGCATCCAGATGAGCGCCACCGACGTTTTCAAAGTAGACGTCGATGCCGTCGGGTAGCCCGATATGCAGTTCTCGACTGATGCTGTTGGTCTTATAGTTGAACGCGTGGTCAAGCCCCAACTCGTCTTTCAGGTAGGCAACCTTCTCATCAGAGCCGCAACTACCCACAACTCGACAATTCTTGATCTTGGCGATCTGCGCCGCGACACTGCCAACGGCCCCCGCAGCGGCAGACACAAACACGTTTTCTCCATCTTGCAGAGCACCCGTCACCAGCAACCCGCCATAAGCGGTCAACCCGGTCATGCCAAGCACATGCAAGTGGGTGGTCAGCGGCTCGCCCTGTAGATCTATCAGCGCCAGGCTGTCGGCTTTGGCAGCAACAAACTCTCGAAATCCGTACCTATGCTGCACATAAGCGCCTATCGGAAAGTCCGGATTATCACTTTCGATCACTTTACCTATGGCGCTGCCCGCCATCGGCTCATCCAGCTTGGTGCCGCCGTTGGTCAGCGGTGGCCGCATGGCCGGATCCACAGACATATAGAGATTCTCTACGAGAATTTCGTCAGCCTCTCGACTCAACGTCCTTTCGACGATGGCGAAATTATCCTCTACGGGCATGCCTTCGGGTCTTGAAACCAGATGGATTTCCCGGCTCGTGACTACGCTCATCGGTTCACTCTCCTTAATACTAAAATCATGCCCACCCACCGGTGAACGCAAAAACCTGTCCGGTGACAAAGGCGCTGTCATCGAGACAAAGATAATGTATGAGCCGCGCCATTTCCTGTTCATTGCTGAGGCGCTGAAGCGGCACAGCGCGCTGTACCATACTGCGAAACTTTTCACTGTTTTCAAACGCGGCTCGTGAATAAGTGTCATCACTGGCAAAGAAGTTTGGTGCAATGCCAAATACAGCGATGCCTGCGGGGCCCAGTTCTCGGGCCAGACTTCCCACCAGGGCGTTCTCGCCTGCCCGGGCGGCGGTGTAAAGCGACACCTTGGCACCCGGTCTCAATGGTGCTGCCGAAGTCATGAGCACGATGCGCCCGGACTCAGCGCGTTTCAAAGCCGGCAACGCCGCTTTGATGAAACGATAAGGTGCGATCAGCAAGTTCTCCAGGGTGGCACGAAAATCTTCTACCTGGGTTTCCTCCAGCGCTTTGCCTTCCGGTGTTTGAAAGTGATTCGCAAACAGCACATCCATGCCGCTTGATTGCGCCAGCGCTTCCGCCACCGCCTCTTCCGGTTCGGTAGCCGCCAGCGCAATTGCGCCGACATATTGCGCCTCAAAGTCTGCGCGAACGGCAGCATCGACAAAACTCAAGTCGTGGCAAAACACACGACCCGCCAGGCCAAGCGTTCGGGTTGCGTCCGGGCCTGCATAGCGGCAGGCATTGGTAACAATGCTATCGGTCATAGTAATGCAAGGCCTCAGGCGTCCTGCTCATGAAAAGAAGGCTTTCGTTTTGCCATAAACGCTGCAATGGCTTCCGCCGCTTCGGCTTCACCCATGCTGGCAACCAGATGTTCTGCTTCAAGCACAAGAGAATCGCGCAAACTCTGGTTCACACCCCGGTTGAGATTAATCTTCATGCGTGCAAGGGCATTTGTTGGTCCATTTGCGATGTCTGCCGCATAGGCAAAAGCGTCCTCACGAAACGAATCCTGGGGAAAAACCTGGTTGAAAAGTCCTAATCTCAAAGCTTCTTCCGCGCCCACACGATCGGCGATGTAAAACAGTTCTTTGGCCTTTGCCAGCCCAATCAGTCGGGGTAGAAACCAGCTGGCGCCATAGTCACCTGACAAGCCGATATTGCGAAACGCCGTCGTCACGAAAGCATTGTCCGAGGCCACCCGCAGATCACAAGCCAACGCGATAGACAGTCCGGCACCGGCAGCGGCGCCGGGTAACGCCGCGATCGTCACCTTGGCCAATTCGTGGATTCTCAGCGTCAGCGTCACCTGCTTATGGGTAAGCTCGGCGATTGCTTCTTTGCGCGTCTTGCGCGGTTGTTGGTCACTTGCGTCAGACTTACGCCCTCCACCACCCATGCCACCAACATCCCCACCAGAGCAAAAGGCATCTCCTGCGCCGGTAATCATCACACAGCCGACACGATCATCTTCCTCCAGGATGACAACAGTACGGCGTAGCGCAGGTGTTAGAATGTCACCCAGGGCATTCTTCTTATGCGGCTTGTTCAGTGTAATTACGCCAACACGCTGCTCGATACGGCACAGCAATTCATCTGTGCCAGTGTCAATTTCGATGGCCGTCACGATGCTACCCCCTGTCGTTGTCTGCTATCACCAATCATCCCCATCAGTTCATCGAGATAGGGTCGAAACTCAGGTTCCAGATAATTGAAGTTGACGCCTCTAGGCGTGAACTCCCAGAAAAGGTCCCGGTTTTCGCTTTGCAAATGGTCCACAATTCGCTGTAGCCTCGCCGACGGTTCCGCCGCCAGGTCCTCGACGATATCGCGCACCAGTTCATGTTCGCCTTGTTGCAGAAAATAGCTGGCAACTTGTATCTGGCTGCGTCGTACCCCCAGCAGACTCTCTTCATCAGACTCGTAGCGGCTGCGCTGGTCAAGATTCAGAAATTCCGTCGTCAACCCCGGCAAGGCGTCCGGGGCATGTTGGTGTGCATATTTGACCAGCGTCGCCATATCGAAGGCTGCCACCTCCAGGATAAATGGCTGATTGGCTGCAAAAGCCAGGCGTCCATAGTCCGCCAGGTGTTCTGCCGCAGCCAACGCGGTAACTGTATCCGACTTTTTCAACAGGACTTCGATGATGCCACGATACTGGCTCAACAGATGGTAGGAAGTCCTTGCATCTCGGGCATTCAATGAGGCACGTAGAAAGCTGTTCATGGCGCGCAGAGCAATGCCGACAACCTCCTCCCGATCCCCGTATTTGACCGCTATCCGGCGCACTGCGATGCCAAGACTGGCGGCCACGTCGTGCATGGCCGGCGCCGCGATGCGCATGATATTCAGAAATTGCTGAAGTATTTTACTTTCAAACCACAGATGGGATTTTACCATGGCCAACAGTGCACCAGGTTCAAATGACACGAAGTCGAGATCTTGTTGCAGATCTTCAACGCCAAATTCATCTCCCGTCGCCTCGGTTATATGATCCTGGTAGTAATCAAATAATTCACAGAACGTTGACACGCACGCTAGCGCTATCGCGCGATCGCCCTGTTCAATGGCATTACGCGTGACATCCTGAAGTTGATCTATCGCACCGATTATTTTTTCGGGAACCTGGGCGTCAATCGCCTTTTCTGCGCGTTTGCCAATCCGGTTGATCACGTTCAATGGCGAGATAAAGGAGAATACATAGCCGAAATATGGCAACAAGATAAGTAACGCTACTGTGACCAGAGCGATCCCGACGAATGGCAGTTGTTCGTCCAGGTCCGGCACCGCCGCAATCCAGATGCACACCAAGGTAGTGATCAAAAAGAAGCATTGCACCGCGATGTTGATCGGGTCGCGAATAAACATCGCGGTGATCTGGTGGTTAAAGCGGGTGGCTGCAAGCTGCACGATAATGGCAACTACCGTTACCGCAATGCCGAAGATAGCAGCGACCACCTCAGCAGAAACATTGAGGACATCCATCTCGATAGCAGTGCCCTCCTTGCGACAAACGAATGATAATAGCCCGGCTTCGCCCCTCCTTGCTAGACTATCGCCCACCCTCTGCACGGGACCACCGGTGTGCATCACGCTAACGTAGTTGCTGCAATTTTAATGAGCGTATTAAGCCTCTGTGCGCTTCAAGCTAGTGCGTCCAGCCCGGTCGAACTCTGCCCAATTGCCAGTGACCGTCTGAATCGCAGCATCAGCTATAACAAAGAGGTGTTGCGAGCACCGACGAACGCTGCAGAAACTCATGACCTGCTGACAACCGTACAGACAGGCAGCTCAGAAGCCCGCAATTTCGCGATCATGCGTCTCGCCATGGCGGGTGATCTGGACACGTTCCGACATCTGTTCGACCACGCGGACAGCACTGGTCTGTTCATCTACGCCAGTCGCTATCTGAACCGCGATGACAGCGTCTGTGTCGATGCGGAACTGGAGCACGCGATTCAACAAAGCCTGCTCGATCCGGTCCTGGGGCGCAGCCTGGTAGCACTGTTGGGCAACAATTATTATCGTCATATACACACCTTCGAAGTCCTGCGAGATGTCCCTTTTCAAGCGGCACCCGGTGCGGCCGATAAGTACCTGGCATTCGGGCGCGCAATCACCGCGACGCATTTGCCTGATATTGAGGCGGCTGTGCTCGATCATGCGCAAGGTTTCATGCCATTCGATACACCATTGAAGAAGCGTGTGCTGCCTGGTTTACATCAACACTACGCAAAGTTCTTTGCGCAGCGGCGCTATGCCCAGGCGGTGCCCTATTTTCGCGCGGTACTGACCGAAGCCAGCCGCGATGAAACCGTGCAAAGTTTCCAGATCAACTACGGCATGTTGCGTACGGTCATACAGCAAGCCCTCGCCGCTATTGGCGACACGCATGCATATGCCCTGTTGATAGACGAACTTGAGGTTATAACCAGCAAACCGTTGGATGCATTCGCGGCCAGCGAGTTGCAAAACCTCGGCAAGCTGTTTTCTTCACCGTCCTTGCCCGTAGAAGCTTCAGCGATTGTGAACCCATTGGAGAATATGCTGAGCACCGCCCAGCCTGCACAGTACGATTATCCGATGCGGCGCACAGTTTATCCGATACTGGCAGCGCTCAACGACGCACAAGGGACCGCGCTGCTGATCAACGAACTGCGCACCTGTTACAGCCAGACACCACCACCCAATCGGCCCGCCGTCATCGCCATCTTGTTCGAAGCCCTGCAAAGCGTGCAGAAACTGGATATCAGATCATTGCTCAACATCATAGACGGTATGCCGGTGCCGGATCGGCGACAGGTGTGGCGACTCGCCGCAAACCAACATGATGAACCCAGCCTCGACTTCCTGTTGGCAGAACTCAGACATTCCACGACAACTGATGCGCAGCAAACTCTCGGCAAGGATGCCACTGCCACCCTGATGAAGTCGCTGGCAGTGTTCACGACGGTCGAAGATCAGCAACGGATTCGCGCCAGCGTAGATGAACTGTTTACCGAACAAAGACTCGATGAGCGCGCCTACATAGCCGCCGTCACGCCATTGAACAAAGCTCTGGGCAACGAATCGCCAATCTACACCGCATTCCGGACTGAGCAGGCGCAACGCAAGGCCGCCGAGAAACAAGCTCGCCAAGCTCGAAATCAGCAGCAGTACAGGCGTCAAACTCGAGCAGACTACGCTGCTGATTTTTCTCGCCAGTCGAGGCGCGAGGGGATCGCGAAGAACATCGCGATCCTGGCATCAAACAATGAGCAATCCAAACGAGCAACGCAGTGGCTCATTATCGTCGGCGCGGCTGCACTACCGCAATTGCACCAGAGTCTGACCGAGTCGAGCACCCCCGACGAGCAACGGTTTAAAATCATGAGTGTGCTTGGCGAAATCGGCAGCGCCAGGTCCATCGGCCCGCTCATTGCGAGCGCCGGAATGCGGGACAGTGGCGGCATGTACCGCCCTGCACTGTTCGCCTTAGCACTGCTGCCACCTACGGATGAGGCAGTCGCTTTCGCCCGCGCGCAACTTGCCAATGGTGTAAACCAACGTCGCCAGGTCGCAGGTCTGGTGTACCTCGCGCAAATTCGCCACGCACCGTCGGCTGCCTTGGTGACACCCTTCACTGATGTCGCGCTGACACCCAGGTTACGCTCTGCTGGACTCTACCTGGGCGCGCGACTCAAGGTACCGAACATCGTCTCCACCATCGAGACCGCACTGTTACAAACCAGCCAACGCTCGGAACTGGAGACGCTGTTAATCAGCCTCAGTGAAGCCACCTCCGACATTAACGAGTTCAGCAGAATCGCCACTGCTGCAGGCTTCACCGAAACCTCCCTGAGCTATCGGCAAGCGCTCGCCTACTGTGAGTTTCTAAACGCCAAGCGAGATCGAAAAAAGACGTGGGCGTACAAGGTCCTCGAGGACAACGATATCTGGCAAAGGCGCGCAGCGATCAGTTACCTGCTCGAGACAGACCCTCAAGGCACCGTTGAGAAGCTGACGGGTAGCGTCGGTCAATTGCTGCCTCTGAACCAACTCCTCTCGTTATCCACCACTGTCCAACTGCTGTTCAGTGAAAGCAGGCGCATGGGCTTGCGCCTGGAACAAACGGCTGAAGGCTATCAGCTCAAGAAACCAAGCGGCGGCGGACTCGACTCCGGGCTGTAGAAGCGGCCGATATTCGGCAGCACCAGGTCGAGTTGGCTGGGTGTTACACCAAACCACAAAGCCAGCTCGGCATAGAACACATCTGTACTGGTGGTCGGCAGAAACCGACCGCGCCCCAGATCCAGATCCGTACCTGGCGTCAGGTCAGGGTATTCGCCATACACCTGAGCACCGTTGACAGCGCCCCCCATGACCAGATTGTGTCCACCCCAACCATGATCGGAACCGCGGCCATTGGAGGTCAACGTGCGGCCAAAATCAGAGATGGTAAATGTGGTGACGTCATTGCCTACCCCCATCTCTCCCAAGGCGGTATGAAATTCTGACAGCGCAAGGCTTATGCCCGGCAACATTTGAGCCTGCTTTTCCAGCACTTCGTCATGGTGGTCCCAGCCACCCACGGTGACAAAAAAGGTCTGTCGCTGCGCCCCGAGTATGTCGCGCACACTAATCACCCTGGCAATCTGCGCCAACGCTTCTGAGAGTCCACCGGCGGAGAATGTGCTGTTGAGCACCGGGGCTGCATCGAGCGCAATACTGAGTTCTATACCTGTATCGATCGCATCACGAACTTGCGCCGCATAGGTTGTGCGAAATGGATCTGCGTATTGAGCTGCCAACAATGTATCCACAACATTGCTGAAGATTTCGTTACCGCTTTCCCGATAGCCTGCTAAAGCGCGCATGCCATCTGCCGCATCCATGGCATAGCTGGCGACGTTGCGCCCGGTTTGAAACAGGTTGGTACCCGACATGGAAATATTCATAGACACCGGGCCGCTGCTGACCTGGGGTTGTATCAGATCAGCAACGCGGCCACCAAAGCCCGTGGCGATTCGGTTACCCGCCGCCGAAGTTTGCCAGACAGCTATCTGATCTGCATGGGAGAACAAGCCCAACGGTAGCGGCACACTACCAAGATCGTATTCTGCGCGTGCAGTGGGTGCGGCAAGAGGTCCTATATTGGCAACAAAGGCGAGGTCTCCGGCATCGAACAATTGCTGCAACTCCGCCAAGCCTGGATGCACACCGAACAATTGGCCGTCGGTACCGTTATATGCAAGCGGCAGGAGATCTTCCTGCGGCAGCGCCAGGTCTGAGCGCACACCGGCATAAGCCGCATAGCGGCTATCGTCGTAAGGCACCAGCGGGTTGTCCAGCTCTTCAAGGAAACGTTGGTTATCCGCCAACAGCACGCCTTGCGCATCGACTAACCAGGCCTTGAGTTCAAAACCAGCAACACCGTCTCTTCGTCCAGGCGCCGACGAAAGCGGCTGAAATCTTCCGCGTCAAAGAACCGGTACGAAACCTCTGAACCCATGCCTCATAGTCCCGGTGGAACATCCTTCAAACATATCCTTAAAGGATACCCGGAGCCTGCCTGAACGGGGTTTGTTTGATAGGTAGGGAAATCCCCTATAGGCTTGCTTGCGAGATCATTGGATGGTGCTTCGCATGCTCCAGCTACCTCAAGCACTGTTAGCTCCGTCTGCTTATACACACGCGACTGATCAGATCGAGCTGATCGAGACGCACATGTCCTGGCTGTTTTTAACCGGCGACTACGTCTATAAAGTTAAAAAAACCGTGCAGTTCAGCTTCGTCGATTTCAGCACTCTGGCCCGGCGTAAATTCTACTGCGACGAAGAGATCCGTTTGAACCGCCGCTTTGCTGCCGATAGTTACCGGCAAGTACTACCCGTCATCATTGGTACAGACAGCGAACTCAAGCTTGGAACATCACAGGACAAAGCACTGGCGGTCGAATGGGCTGTGCAGATGATTCAATTCAAACAAGAACTACAAGCCGATCGTCTGCTCGATAACAATCTCTTGCAAACGGCGGAGTTGGTTCGATTTGGTCAGGATCTCGCAACTCAACATCGTCAGCTACCCGAGGTAACCTGTGAATACAGTGCCGCCACGCCGATGCTGGATAATTTTGCATCGCTGGCGGACAGCCCCAGCACAGAGCCTTTCGCGAACGAGCTTGCCGAGCTATTGGCCTACTTACACAGCGAGCTCAAAAAGTTCAACGATCTGTTACAGGCGCGACAGCGGCAAGGTTATGTGCGTGAGTGCCACGGCGATCTGCACTTGTCGAATATGGTGCGCACCGAGGATGGCTTATGCGCCTTTGACTGCCTGGAGTTTGACGCAGATCTGCGCAACATCGACGTACTCTGCGATGCCGCGTTTCTGGTCATGGACTGTCTGACACGAGAACGGCCGGATCTGGCTTACGCTTTCATCGACGGCTATCTGGAGATTTCTGGAGACTACGCCGGCTTACAGATACTGCCGCTGTTCACCGCTTATCGATCGATGGTGCGCGCTAAAGTTGCCGCCTTACGCTTGGACCAGGCACCAACAGACGACGTTGCAGCAGCAAAACTCTCATGCCATATACAATGGGCATTAGCCCAACAGCACAAACCTACCGGCAAGCTGTTCATCATGTGCGGTGTATCCGGTACCGGTAAATCCTATTGGGCTGCCCGGTTGGTTCAAGCCTTGGGGGCGATTCGGATACGCTCGGATGTACTCAGGAAAATCAGCCACGGCTTGGATCCAGATGCACATACCACCTCCGAGGTCGGTGAAGGTCTATACTCTGCCGCAACTTCTGACGAGACTTATCAGGCGATGGCGAATGTGGCCGAAGAGCTGCTGCGCCGCGGTGAGTGCGTGATCATAGACGCAGCCTCGCTGCGGGCGGAGCAACGGCAGAAACTGTATTCGGCGGCTCAAGCAGCTAATGCCCAATGTACGGTGCTGCACTTGCAGGCCGATCGAAAAGTGTTGGAGCGGCGCATATCACAACGCCGGCGACTTAATCAGGATCCGTCTGAAGCGGACGCCCGGGTTCTAGCCTGGCAACTGACCCATCAGGATGAACCCAGCGATGCTGTACCCGTCATCACCATCGATACCACCGAACTGAAGCTGCAACAACTGCTGAGCGCGATCAACCAGGGCTGATGATTCCGTCCATGACCGCCACCATGGTGATCAACTCCTCAACGCGCGAACTGTAACCCCATTCATTGTCGTACCAACCGATCACCTTCAGCAGCGAACCGTCAATAATCTGCGTAAGTGCCGCGTCAAATATCACCGAGTGACTGTCACCAATAATGTCACTGGATACAATCGGATCGGTGCAATAAGAAAGAATGCCTCGCAAAGAACCCACACTCGCATCCTGCATCGCCTGGTTTACCGCCTCGATGGTTGTATCACGGTTAAGCTCTACGGTGAGGTCTACCAGAGAGCCATCGGCGACGGGTACGCGCATGGCCATACCATCCAACTTGCCTGCCAGTTCCGGCAGCACCTGACCAATCGCCCGGGCCGCACCCGTTGAAGTGGGCACGATGTTGGTCGCCGCATTACGCGAACGGCGGAGATCTTTATGCGGCGCATCAATCAACCGCTGATCCGATGTATAGGCGTGTACGGTGGTCAATAAACCACGTCGAATGCCGAAGTGTTCATGCAACACCATGGCCATCGGTGCAGCACAATTGGTCGTACAGCTCGCATTGCTGATGATATTTGAATCCGGAGTGACGACATGGTCGTTCACACCCATAACCACTGTCGCGGCCAACGGATCTTTGGCCGGCACCGTCAGAATCACCCGTCTGGCGCCCGCTTGCAGATGTTTGCCAACCTGCTCGATGGTACGAAACTGACCTGAACTCTCGATCACGTAGTCCACACCGAGTTCTTTCCAGGGCAGCTTGGCCGGATCTTTTTCATTCAGCACGACAAAGGGATCACCATCGATCTCCATCTGATTACCTGTCACCGACACTTCACCGGGATAGATACCGTGTATGCTGTCATAACGAAATGCATAGGCCAGATCTTCGGCACTCGCCAGATCGTTCACCGCGACAACATCGTAGTGATCACGTAATTTGGCAATACGGGTTATGGTCCGACCGATGCGGCCAAATCCGTTTATCGCTATTTTGGGTAGTGACATAGTCGTGGTGCTCCTGGTTATCTGCAATTCTGAGCTGCAACAGCAATGCTAAGCTAAGAGTCATGGACAACGACACATCTTTAACAGCTCTGCCAACGCACTGGTTCCAACGCACGGATGAGACTGCCGACGAAGCGTTCTATCAGGCACCACGATTTGTCGCGCATATAGATCAGGCTACCATCGATGCCCTCACTGCATTCTATGCGGAATTTATTCCTCCAGGGGTAAACGTTCTGGACCTGATGTCATCGTGGATCTCGCACTTGCCACCAGACTTGCCGCTGGCGCGCGTCTCTGGCCTGGGAATGAATGCGCAGGAACTGCAGCGCAACGAACAACTTTCAGATTGGTGCGTACACAATCTCAATACCCAACCGGCGCTACCTTACCCACCAGCCAGTTTCGAGCGGGTCCTCATTGCCGTATCGATCCAGTACCTGACCCGTCCACTGGAGGTGATGACCTCCATCCATGCGGCCCTGCGCACTCACGGCCAGATCTGCATCGCCATGTCACACAGATTATTTCCAACCAAGGCGATAGCAGTGTTTCAGCAGGCCTCAGCAGAACAGCGGGTGAAGTTAGTGGTTTCTTATCTTGAACAAAGCGGTTTTCATGATGTGGCGTTCCACGATCGGTCACCACCCGGCGCGGATCCTCTATGGCTCGTGACCGGCACAGCGATCCACAGCGCGTCTGAGCATGAAACTTAGCTTCTTGCCTTTATTTGACCACGGTCTGCTTGCCAACCGGAATTTCCGCTTGCTCCTCAGCGGCTTTGCCGTCGGCCAACTGCTGATGCCGCTACAGTTTCTCACGCAAATACTGTGGGTACAGAACAACGCCCCGGATGATATCTGGCTGGTGTTAGTCGCTCTGATCGGCGCCAGTCGCGGAGTCGGCGCCTTGACCTTCGGTTTATATGGCGGCGCCCTGGCCGACCGCTACGACCGGCGCAAGTTGCTCATAGTGACCCAATCCCTGTTAGTGCTGACCACGCTGGCAATCTCCGCCCTGATGTTTATAAACGTCAACAGCATGGCTGGCTTCGGACTGTTTTTTGTACTGACATTTCTAGGCGCTGGTCTGCAGAGCATCGATGCACCAACACGGTTAGCGCTCGTGCCGGATATTCTCGGTCCTGAGCTCACGCCCGCGGGCATGTCGCTCAATCAGGTGGCGGGGCAACTGGCGATGCCTCTGGCGATGTTTGGCACCGGCTTTATGATCGACGAACTGGGCTTCGGCGGCGCCTATTTCTTCAGCGTCCTCGGGCACCTGATGGTAATCGGATTTCTCGCTCGCATGTCCCATCGCACCGCTGCCGTCGATCAATCTCGAAAACAGGGTCGATATGGATTGGCTGATGCGATCAAGGATGTCGGTGGAGGGCTCAGCTACGCGCGCAATCATCCCGTCGTGCTTTGGATCATTATCCTGCTGGTCACCATGATGGGACTAGGTTTCCCCGCCACGGCTAATCTGGGACCCACTTGGATTACCACCGTTGTCGGCGTAGAGATACGTGAAGTCGGCTATGTCATGATGACCTGGGGCCTCGGTTCACTGATTGCCGCGATCGCACTCACGCGGTTCTCTAACATCGAACACCGGGGTCGCCTTATCGCCGCAGGCGCGTTGCTTTTCTCTGTCTCGTTCGCGATATTCGTCTTCGATCACACGGTCATCAATGCAGTGATTGGTAATCTGGGACTGGGTGCTGGCATGACCATCACCATGGTGTCGAGCACCATTGTCATCCAACAAACGGTGCCAAACGAGGTTCGCGGACGGATCATGAGCATCTTTCAGCTCAATATGGGCTTTGCCCAACTGATGACCATGCCGGTCGCCATGTTGGGTCAATGGCTGACCCTGCAGGTTCTATTCCCAATCTTGGCGGTCACCACCATGATCACCGTCGCCGTGATTCTGGCAACCCACCGGCAGATTTTGCGCGTCTGATGGCTATTTTTTAATCGTATCGCGCATGCGCCGATAAGCTTCCGCTATTTCGTGTGCAATCAACTGCCCGGATTTTGCAGTTTCATGACCCACATCTTCCAGCTTGTCTTCAAGATGCTTCCACTTCGTCTCTGCGGCATCCCACTGGTCGCCGAAATCCATCCTTGCCAGTTTCAGTTGCACACGTAATTCATCGCGTTCTCTTTTCAGAGTTTTAACCAAGTCTTGCAGCGAATCGGTTACATCGTTCATAGTCGGTTTTCCTGCCGAAGCTTCTTAACCACTATTCTGCGACCTTCATGCATACCGGGTGTATCCGTACTTCGACGCAGACACAATACGGCTACGCGGAAACCCTGATACCCAAAACCCCGTGGCGCGTTAATGTTGGCTCAACATCCACTGCGGGAATAAATCATGTCGCTAGGCAATATAGGGGGTCAAACTGCGCCAATGTCCTGGTTGAACAAGGGCTGGTCCAGTTTGCGGGATTCGGCGCACAGTGCCATCACCCACTTCAAACACGACGAGGAAGCGCCAGCAATCGGCAGTTGGGGAATCCTCGCGGCAGATCTGATCGAACACAACGACACAGTGGAAGCAGTGTTCGAGATCCCCGGCATGTCTAAAGAGGACCTCAACATAGAAATACACGGTGGCCAGATAGTGGTTTCCGGCGAAAAACGCATGAGTTCGAGCCGTGAAAAAGGTGGTGTTTTGATTACCGAACGGGCTTTCGGCTTCTTCCGCAGATCGTTACCAGTTCCTGGAGGAGTTGACCCGGAACAGGCTAGCGCAAGTTATGCTGACGGCGTTTTGATAATCAGCATGCCGAAAGGATCGACACCTGTTCGCGCCAACGTGCCTATCCATTAAACCGGGCCATTAAAAAAAGAGCAACGCTAGCGCTGCGCTCGCTCCAGCAATTCCAAAACCAACGCGATACCGGGCGGATTAACACCGAGATCGTTGTACAACCGCGACGCTTTCTTCAGACGCGCCAGCTGTGCATCTCTGAGGCTGGGGGCTTCGCCGCTGATCTCAAACACACCTTCGGCGACCAACGCATGGAAGAATTCCACTTCTATATGGCAGATTTGACACGCCTCCTCAATGCTGACCTGCCCAATCACTTCGGATTGCACCACTACCGTTTCAACTATGATGCGTTTCATGATGACCTCGGATCGAAAGAGGAAATATCAGCCAGCGCCTGGTAGTGCGCCAACTCTTCGTCGCTCACGGTAGTGGGCACGCAAACATTCAGCGTGACGATCTGATTGCCAGGTTTGGATCCCGGCAGACCACGATTCTTCAGTCGCAGTTGGGTGCCCGTTTGTGATCGAGGTGGAATCGCCAGGTTGACCTTACCGCCCAGCGTTTGCACCGGTATTTTAGTTCCCAGCACAGCCTCCCAGGGCGTAACTTCCAGTTGGCTGTATATGTCATCGCCCTTCACCTCAAATCGCGGGTGGGGCACAAGACGTATCTCAACGTACAAGTTTCCCGCTGTACCTGAGGTACCCGGCTGGGAACGGCCCTGGCCTTTCAGTCGAAATGATTCGCCATCGCGAAGGTGATTGGGGACTTTTACTCTCAACCTTCGTTCCTCGCCTGACGAGGGGTCTCGCAAATGAAGATCCACCGGCTGCCCGGCAAACAGCTCCTCCAACGTGAGACCCAAGGTGGCATGAAGATCCAGGTTTACATGGGGTGCGGCTTGATAACCGCCGCGACCATAGAGGTCGTTGAACAGATCGGCAAAACTATCGAAGTCGAAAGAGGCCTCGGCATAGCCGTTGTCGGACCCGGCGCGTTGCCAGCCTGGCGGTGGCGCGAAGTCTTGCCCGGCCTGCCAGTCGCGACCTAGCTGGTCATAGGCTGCTCTTTTTTCCTCGTCTTTGAGGACCTCATAGGCCTCACCCACCGCTTTGAATTTTTCTTCCGGGTCAGTTTCTTTGCTTACATCCGGGTGATATTTACGCGCCAGCTTGCGATACGCTTTCTTGATCGTCGCAGTGTCAGCATCACGGTCGACACCCAGTGTCTGGTAATAGTCTTGATACTTCATTGGTATCGTAATTTGTAACGCGACACCGGCACGATGTCGCTAGGTGATATCCCCTAACCGAAAGTCAGGCCTTCGAACTTGCCCTGTTCGCGCCACTTTTGCAACAACTCAAAAAACTGTATCGAACCACCGCCATAGGGTGCTGACTGCAGTGCATTCGGGTTCGGTTGGCCCTCATTATTATAATATCCCGGCGTACAATCAGGGCCCCCTAAGCCACCCAGCGGGCCGCCTTTGAAGCCCAGTATCGTTTGCGTCCAGCTTTCCTCTGCCTGCTTGGTCACTTCGACTGTTTTGTGCCCCTGGTTCAGCGCGTGAGCAATAATATGGGCCTGGTGCACGGCACTTTCATCCAGTAAGTGCGGGAAGTTGGCAGTGAAGCCTCCTTGTGAGGTGTTCATGATGAAAACATTTGGGAACCCAGCGCTGCCCATGCCGTGCAAAGTTCTGGTGCCGTCACGCCAGTGTTCACTCAGAGACCTGCCACCACGACCGATGACATCGTAGCCAGAGCGACGCGTGTAACTGGTGCCTACTTCAAAACCGGTGCTGTAGATGATGCAGTCCACCTCATATTCAACCCCATCAACCACCAATCCATGCTCAGTGATGCGTTCGACACCGCGCCCGTCGGTGTCAACCAACTGCACATTCGGTCGATTAAAAGTAGGCAGGTATTCATCGTTGAAGGTCGGCCGTTTACAAAACATTTTGTAGTAGGGCTTCAGTTTCTCGGCCACATCCGCGTCTTCAACAAGCTCATCAACGCGGGCACGTATCTCCTCCATCTTTTCAAAATTAGCCATCTCAATGATTTGCTCAACGCTCATGTTGGTCTGGTCTTTTGCTTTGTTATACTGGTGAATCATCTTGCCGATCAGATCGGTCCAGCCGTCATCAACCAGATCCTCAGCCTGGGGCACGCCGGAGATCAAAGCATTGAAATTTTCCATGCGCGCTTTCTGCCATCCGGACTCAAGGCTATCTGCCCACTGGGGGTCCGTCGGCGAGTTGCCGCGCACGTCTACGGTGGAAGGGGTACGTTGAAATACGTACAACTGCTGGCAAGCCTCGCCTAGAAACGGTACACATTGAATTGCGGTCGCGCCGGTGCCGATAATGGCCACACGTTTATCGCCCAGCTTATCCAAGCCACCATCCGGGCCACCACCGGTGTATTTATAATCCCAGCGACTGGTATGGAAAGTGTGGCCTTTGAAATCGCGTACGCCGGCAATGCTGGGTAACTTGGGACGATGCAAAGGACCGTTTGCCATGCACACAAATCGAGCGCTTATCGCATCACCACGATTGGTCGCAACAATCCATCGCTGCGCTTCTTCATCCCAACGCAGTTCAGTCACTTCGGTCTGGAACAGGGTCTTGTCGTACAGATCGAAATGCTTACCTATGGCTTCACTGTGGGCAAGAATTTCCCGCGCGTAGGCGTACTTTTCCTTAGGCACATAATCCAGTTCTTCGAGCAGGGGCAAATAACAGTAAGCCTCAATGTCGCATTGCGCTCCGGGGTAACGATTCCAGTACCAGGTGCCGCCAAAATCGCCGCCCTTTTCGATCAGGCGGATATCGCGAACACCCACCCCACTTAATCTCGCCGCAGCCTGCAACCCGCCGAAACCACCACCTACCACCACCACGTCCACTTCGCTGGTGTCCGGGCTGCGATCAATCGGTGCACCTACATAGGGGTCGTCGAGATAGTGAGCGAACACGCCGGTCATCTCTACGTACTGTTCATTGCCATCTGCGCGCAAGCGTTTATCCCGCTCCAGTCGATATCGTTCGCGCAAGGCGTCCGCATCAAAAACCTGTTCGCTGGTTGCCTCACTCATCGACATACTTCCTTTCGCTTAAATCAGATGGCTATCGGTTTAGTCGTAAAGACCGCGAGGACTCTGCGCCATGGTTTCGTAGTCAGGACCCTCACCTTGCCAGCCATAAGGCTGATTACCTGCCAGCAATGTTTTGAAGCGTTCGTCATTGGCGTGCCGAACCAATACCTTGCTCGGTGTCACCCCTTTGTGTAATTCCTGAGTCTGTAGGTATTGACGGGCGAAATAAACGGCAAGGTTCATGCGGATACCGGGCACTTTTCGCGCAAAGGAGCCATGCCAGGTATTGCCGTGCCATACCACGACATCGCCAGGTGACAAGTCCATGGATATCGCCTTTGGATTGCAGTGCTCATCGTCCAAAGACATCTCTCGGGTGGTTGGCTGCCGCGCCAATGCATGACTGCCAGGCACCATGGCAAGCGCCCCGGCTTCGCGGCTATAGGGGGTCAACGCATAGTTGACATTTGCGACCTGGGAATAATGAGGATACGGGCCGGGCATGCCATTGCCGTTATCCGAATGCAGGGGCAGTGCAGTGCCGCCCGGCCCCTTAAAATGACAGCCTAGACTCGACAACAGGCAACTCTCACCAAGCAGGAAGGTAATCAATGCAAGGGGTTTGGGTTCCATCAGGATCTCTTCGAACACTTCGTCGTCGTACAACATATACGGCAAGTATTTGAGCCCTTCAAAATCCTCAGCATCCGCCTTTTGCAGATCTATACGTTTGCCTGTGTCGTGTTCCACACGATTTAAGATCGCCTGTTGCGCGCGCTCAATAATATCTTGCGACAACACCCCTTCGATGGTGGTGTAACCACTCGTTTGCAGTTCGATGAGATGTTGATCCAGCCCTAAGCTACTAATCGTCTTGAGAATCCCGGCTAACGCTTTCTGGTCGCCAGATTCGATAGGTGATACAACCGCCACAATGCAGCCTTTTTATCCTTTGCGATAGTCGACTATACAATAAGCGATTTTCTAAGTCGCTTTGCGAACCGGTCGGTCACGACGCTAGGCAGGGCAGCCGGATTCAGCAAAGCCATTATTTTGCAGCCTCTACCCGTATATCCACTTCCACGATTCCTCCGACCCAGGTGGTATCACGCCAATCGCCGGTACCCACGCCTAAGGCGAGTCGGTCCAAACGAGCATGGCCTGTGAGCACCCTTTTGTCTTCGAAGTTTTCCAGCGAGAAAGTGAACACAACCGGGTGCGCCAGACCCGCAAATGCCAACGTGGCATTCGTCGCCTTATATTCATTTGTCTTGAGGCGAGCAAATTCACTCGCTTTAAACCGCGCGGTGCCACCGGCGAACCACTCCGCCTGGGCCAGGGTCTCATCTCGGTCTGTATCTTTGGTATCAACCGATGCCAGTTCAATGGTTACCCTGGCGACACTGTTGTCGAGTTGCTTGGGATCAAATTGAATATCCGCGTGCCAGCTTGAAAACATCCCGGTAAACGGCGCCCCGGCTTGTTCGGCAGTAAATTCTATAGTGCTGGATTCATAGTCTATAACCCACATGGGCAAAGTAGAAACCGGCGTTTGCGTATTGGAAAAGACAATGGGTTGTGCGCCATTGACGTCCTTCACCACCTCAGCGCGCTGACGACCACCGGCTGCCAACTGCCAGATTCCTACCACCAGCAGCAATACGGCCAGACCAATGGCACCAGGGCTCAACATGCGCCTCAAGGTATCGTCATGATCGTGAAAATGGTGCAGAAAGGCGGCGCCGATATGCCCTAATCCGAGGACAAAAAGCGCTTTGCCCAATAGCTCATGGACCATCTCAAACGTTTCTTTGGTTTCCGGGTCAGCCGCTACCAGGTCCGGAAAGGTAAACAGGTTGAACCAACTGACGGAATAAGCACTCGCCGAGGACATCAACCACCCGGTGAAAGGTATGGCGAACAACAGCGCATAAAACAGCCAATGGGCAACACGGGCAGACGTCTGCTGCCATGCCGGCATGGTGGCGGCAAAAGACGGCGCCGGATGCGTTAGCCGCCAACCCAGGCGCAGCAGCGCTAGCATGAAAATCGTCATTCCCACCGATTTATGGTTAGCCAGCACCGCTAGCTGGCCCAACGAATCGTTAGAGTCCTCTAAGGATTCTGCCCACTGTGCCAGCACAAACTGCAGTACCACCAGGCCTGCCACTATCCAATGCAGGTAGCGTGCGACCTGGCTATACGCCGTAGACATAGGTCCTATCTCACGGCATATACTGCAGTTCGACGCTGATATGCAGAGTCACTTCATCGCTCACCATGGGTACCGCATAACCCATACCCCAAGCCGAACGAGAAACCTTGGCCTCAGCATTGAAACCTGCAACAGGTTTTTTCAACATCGGGTGATTACCTGCCTTGTTGAGTTTGGCGTTCAGCACCACTTGCTGAGATTGTCCCTTGATGGTGAGATCACCGGTAATGGTCGCCGTGCCGGCGTCACCGAGTTCAATAGATGTGGAGACAAAGGTGATGGTGGGGAACTTTTCACTGTCAAAAAACCGCTCCCCCGCCAGATGTTCATCAAACTCCGCGACCTGGCTGGTAACGCTTTTCGCATCTATGGTGACATTGAGCTTACTGTTTTGCGGCTGCTCTACATCGAGTTGCAAGTCCACCTCAAAGTCGGTGAAGGCGATATGCGGCGTCGAAAAACCAAGATGTGAGTAACTGAAACTGATATAGCCATGATTTTTTTCAAGAACATAGTGGCCGGAAGGCACATCCATAGCGCCAAAGGTCGAATGGGCTGAAAGACTGAGAACAACAAACGAGAGAAGGGCAATTGCGTGCTTGGACTGCATGGAAAATTCCTCAATATGGAAAACCCAGGCTAGCACATGTGGCAACTTCGCTGGTGTGGCCACCCTGGCCTGTAAAAGAGTAAGCTCTAGAGGTTTATGCGATTGTCCATGGAGACTCAAATGACCAAGTGGCTGCATACCTTAGTGCTGACCCTGCTGCTGGTTGGCGCGCCACTAAACCGACCTCTGCTAGCGGCGGAGATCGCTAATGTGGGTTCCATCAGTTTCCCGACATCCGGCAGCGCTGATGCCCAGGCGCACTTCCTGCGAGGTGTCGGCATTCTGCACAGTTTCGGCTGGAAGCAGGCGATCACTGAATTTAAAGCGGCCCAGGCTCTGGACCCGGATTTCGCCATGGCCTACTGGGGTGAGTCGCTGTGTTACAACCACCCGCTCATTCGCGAACAGGATCTACAGTCCCCTCGCGATGTGTTGAACCGCTTGGCACCAAGCCCGGAAGCTCGCCTTGCAAAAGCACCCACGCAACGGGAAAAAGGGTTTTTACTCGCCGCCGAAGCACTATTTTTCGGCGATGGTGCATACGGTCAATGTCGCACTGCGTATATGAAAGCCATGCGCAATCTGTACGAGCAGTTTCCTGGCGACGACGAGGTCGCGGCCTTCTACTCACTATCGCTGCTCATGGCCGCCGGTCCAGCCGGCTCTGATGGGTTGGCGTTGAATGTACTGGGCGGCGCCATCGGCATGGAGATTATGGCGCGCAATCCCCTGCATCCGGGTGCCGTGCATTACACGATACATGCTTTTGATGACCCAACTCACGCCCGTCTTGCCCTCCCGGCAGCGCGGGTTTTTGCAGATATTGCCGGTGCCGTGTCCCACGCCCAGCACATGCCAACCCACATATTTATTCAGCTTGGCATGTGGGACCAGGTATCCATATCCAACCAATCCGCCTATCAAGTAGCCGTTGACCTGTGGGAACCAGGCGATGTCGTAGGTGACATGGTGCACGCACTGGATTGGGGTCAATACGGCGACCTGCAGCGTGGCGACTACAAAAAAGCAGCGCTGTGGATAGAGCGCATGGAAGGCATAGCGCAACGTAATCTCGGACAGGCGCGAGTTCAAGGGGCGTTGCCGAGAGTCAAAGCCCGCTTTGTTCTGGAAACCCGGCAATGGCAGATCCAACCGGTAACGGATAAAACTTCTGCCGTCGAATTACTGGCAACCGGCATCAGCGCCATCAAACTTGGCGACCTGGCGATTGCAACCGAAGCTGCTGGAGCCCTGCAAAAACTGGTCGACGCGACCCCAAAAGAGACCGATTCCTCCTACTATTCACGCACCAGCCAGCCGCTTATGATCATGCACAACGTACTCGCCGGTCTGCTGGCGGTGGCACGTGGCAACAGCGATGCAGGCCTGCAGATGTTAGCTGACGGTGTGGCGATAGCTGAATCAATGCGACCACCAAACGGCGCACCCAACCCGGTGAAGCCGGTTCATGAGGTTTACGGTGAGGCGTTGTTGGCGGCTGGACGACTACCCGCCGCAACAGCACAGTTTGAGAAGTCCCTGCAACGCACACCCAATCGACCGCTGTCGTTACTCGGTCTGGCGCGCACAGAAGTCGCCGCGGGCAATGCCAAAGCAGGCCGCGCCCACTACAAGAAACTTGCCGAAGTATGGAAAGACCGGGACTTCCCCGCTTTGCAAGAAGCCAATCAATACCTGGCATCCCGCGCAGGTGAATAACATCGCGGTACCATCTCGACGGACATTCATGGGGCAACTGTTTGGCGGCTTGTCACTAGCCGCAGTGGCCGAGTTGAGTTCTGCAGTACCCGTCGATGTACTTGGTGTTGGCAAGCCAGCCGACGACACAGCCTACTGGCGCTGGGTTCGCGAGCAGTTTCTGATCGACCCGGCCATTGCTTATATGAACACCGGCACCCGAGGGCCGTCACCGCGTAGTGTGGTGCTGGCCCAGGTGAATGCGATACAGGCCTATGATCGGGACCGACTGAGTTACGCACGCTATGTGGCGAATGCGCAAGCACGCGAACACCTTCGTGGCCGCTTGGCAAATTTCGTTGGCTGTCAAACCAATGAGATCGCCATGACAAGCAATACCACCGAAGGCATGTCGATCGGTACAGCGGGCCTCGATCTAAAAGCCGGTGACGAGATCATCTACACCAACCACGACCATCCCAGCGGCGGACAGCCGATCAACCTGCGAGCCGCCCGACATGGGATCGTACCGGTGATGGTGGATTTGTCAGACAAAAAATTTCATCCGCCGGAAAACTCCACGGCAACCCTTGCAGCCATCGAGGCTGCCATCACGCCGCGCACCAAGCTGATCAGTTTCTGCCATATCAATTACACCGACGGCTGCGTGCTGCCGGTCAAGGAGATTTGCACCCTGGCTCGTTCAAAGGGCATTCTCACATTGATCGATGGTGCTCATCCGCCCGGGATGATGAAGATGGATGTGCATGATCTCGGCTGCGATATGTATGCCGGGGCGTGCCACAAGTGGATGATGGGCTCGATGCTCACGGGTTTCTTCTTCGTACGCGAAGAGATACTCGACCGGGTCTGGCCGTTGAATTATTCAGGACCGGTGCAGGGCATGAACATGTACGGTCAACCGCAACCACCGGGCAGCAGTCTGGACAGGTCTAAAACTGCGGCTAAATATGAGATGCACGGCTCCGGCCACTACGCACTTGGCCCGTCCTTGTCCGCAACGCTGGACTTTCACGAAACTCTGACCAGCGAAGCCATTGAGGCGCGCGTGCGTCACCTGGCGGCAACAGTACGCACTGGCCTGCGGAAAATTCGCGGCGTGAGCGTGCATGTGTCAGATGATCCGGCACTGAGTTGTGGTCTGGTCTCGTTTAACGTGCGCGGCGTGGACCCTCTTGAGGTGAACGATGCGTTGTGGGACCGGCATAGAATCTACATTCGTGATGTGACCCACAAAGAAATCAACTGGTCGGCGAATCGGGCTTCGTTACACATCATGGTGCATGACGAAGATGTGCAGAATCTGATCGGCGCGGTAGAGGAGATTGCTAAAGAACGACACGCCTGAGTCGTCAGGGCCCAGCCCAACACTCAACTTCAACCTTGCCGCCAAAAGCAAGACCGGCTGCAGCAAAAGCACTGCGTGCCGGTTTTGGGCCGGGAAAGTAAGTGACGTACACTTCATTGAAGGCTGGCCATTCCGTGATGTCGGCCATCATCACGGTACATTTCACAACCTTGTCCATTGCTGAACCGTTTCGTTCGAGGATAGCCTTGATGTTGTCCATCGCTTGTCGAGCCTGGCCACGGATGCCACCCGGGGCAAGTTCTGTGGTGCCTGGCAGGGTACCCAGTTGACCGGACAGGTAAATCAGATCACCCACTTTCACTGCTTCGGAAAAAGGCAGATCGAGGCTTTTCGCTTGCTCTGAGTTCAAGTACTCGGTGGCACCTGCCGGATGCATGAACAACATCAGTAAGCAAAAACCTGCAAATCGTCGATTCATCATCCATCTCTCCCCACATCAGTTCGCCTCGCATCAGTTCGTTTGCCAGTAAAAGGCACCTCACCGCGCGGACTCTGCACACTGCCGGTCATGTCGTTGTCGCGAAACGAGCCCGCATAGATCACCTCAATATCGCCAATCGGTATCGATATGACCAGCGGGAAATTAAAACTTTTACCGTCGGTATCGATCGCTTCAATTTCGATAGGTCCACGCCGGCTGTTATACACGCCCGAATAGCGGTCTCCGTCTTTATGCACAACCAATGTGGGATGTTGGACACCCCGAGGGGTATCGATAGTCAATGTCCACTCACCCGCTAATTCTCCTGCCTTTTCATCCGCCTTTCCATCAGGAAAGGCACTACCGCTCAGCGACATACAGATGACGAAACCGGATATCGCTATGATGGACTTATAAGACAGGCTCACAATTTATTCTCCCACTGCATCTTCTAGATCTGTACCATTTTTGACCTCACCAGCAAGGCTCGCCGGAGTATCTCCTACATATCGCAGGGTCGTAAAACCAAAGAACATTTCATGCTTGGTCTGTAAACCGAAATGTACTGGTTTTGACGGATCCGGGTTATTGCGATTCCGCGCGGAGTTGTCCATCGCTCCCTTCACCACCAGTCGGGAACCTGCAGGTAAGAACAGCGGCTCTTTGAGTTGATAGCTGAACTGCCAGTTGAAATCGTATCGAGGTACCGACAATAAGATCTCTGATGTGCCATCAGGATATTCGGCGGTGTAACTCATGTACTTGCCGCGAAAATGCATGTGTGGCGTCATGCTGTACAAATAGGCATCTCGCTCGATCAACTGTTCGCCTTCGAGTTTGTGTTCCTTGGCATTGGCCGGTATAAAAAAGCGCCGCTGACCCGCCACCCCGCCGGCCATGACATAAGCTGGCGGCTTATCATGGATAAATATGCCCACCTCGGTTTCATCGACAGTTTCAATGCCGGTTGCGGTGTAGTGCATTTGCAGTAACAGATTTGAGCCTTTCTTGATTAACCGCCCGCTATTGTCTCGAAACGAATCCGGCTGACGTCCCGGGGCAAAACCGCCAACGCTGGCGCCACGCGCAGAGCCGTCTTTTCTACCCCTGACAGTCTTGTCCGCTGGGCTGGAAAGGTAAGCAATAACATGATGCAGGACTTTTCGGTCTCCAGGGACAAATTCCATCGCTTGCACCCAGATATCTCGGTCCAGGTTAAGTTCAACCGGCACATAACGGTAGTCGATCACGCCGGTCGCGGGAATAGTTTGAGGCGGTACTTTAAAGACCATATCTGGCTCGCCAAGACTGAACTTGGGATTGTCGAATACCAGTTCAGTGAGGGGATCATTTGCTGCACCGTCTACGACAGAACCAGCATCGATCCAATGTATCAACATTTGCTTTTCATCGCGTGTCAGCCCCGCCGCATTAGCGATTGGTTTGCCGACGTGAATATCTATCTGACCCGGGGGCATGCGTTGGGTCATGACCACTTCCCGCATCATCGCAGACCAACCTCGAACCATGGCATGACTCGACATCGACCACGGCCCGATACCGCCATCGTGATGGCAGGGCACACAATTGTCTTTGAGAATCGGCACGATATCTTTTGTGTAAGATACTTTGTTTTTCTGGTGCTGAGAACGACTGGCGAAGATGATGGGGAGGCCCTGCGCAGCAGGCGTTTGAACTTGCTCCTGACCTGCCTCTTGACCAGATAGGGCCGCATCGAGGGCATCAATGGGGCCGCGAAAAATTAACGTCATGTTTTTCGGGTCGATCACCACAGCTTCGCCGAGACGACTAACCCCTAAAGATTCCGCTACAAGCTGAGACTCATCCACCAGGATCGAAAAATCGTAGCCGAACTCTTCGGCTTCTTTGGCGATGGTCCGCCGATCGTCATTCGGAGAGGGGTTGAGCATGAAAAAAACCACGCCGTCAGCGGCAAATTTTTCTCGGAGTCTCTGCAACTCACCAATACTTTCTCGCACCATGGAACTACCATTGCCGTGGACGACGATCACCACCGCGCGTTGGTCGCCGTAATAGCTGAGTTGGTGCGACATGCCTCGATGGTCGAGAAGAGTGAAGTCACCAATGCGAGCCTGTTCAGCCGCAAAACAAACCGAGCTTCCGCTTACCGTCACGGCTAGCAGAAATAATTTGACTGGATTCATGGTAATTGCACGAAAAATGAAGCTTAGTAAACTCTAGCACACTAACAATGCCGATAAATCCCACCCAATTACTCAAGAGACCATGTCGAGCTTCATCAATCAACTTTTGACCAAGCGCCTCATCCTGGCCCTGATCACCCTGGTTCTGGGCAGCTTGGTAGCGTGGGGCATGCAATATACAAGCATGGACGCGACCTACAATTCTATTTTGAGTGAAGACGACCCGTACAAAAAAGAAGTCGATCAGACGCGCATCGATTTTCCGCCCAGCACGAGTGTGTTGTTCGCATTTCAATCCGACACCGACGTTTTCAACTTCCCATCCATCCAGGCGATGGACGCTCTGACCAATCGCTACACGGAGATAGAGTCTGCCATCTCGGTGGGATCACTACTCAATCGCCGATTAAATGATACCGATGCCGACCGGCTTGACCGTGATTATCTTATTCCAGAGGTCGCGACTTTAACCCTGGCAGATTTGCGTGATATCAGGGACATCGCTTTAGGCGACGAAGACCTGACAAAGAGTCTGCTTTCACCTGCAGGCGACATGGCCTTGGCAATCATCAAGTACAAGGCGAGTGTAAACGATCAATCGACCCGTCTGCGTATTGCTGAGTCTGTGATCGAGCTACGGGATTCTCTCAGAGACGACTATCCCACGGTGAAGATCTACGTGCTCGGCGGCGTTTTGTTTGAACGGGACAGTTATCAGGCACAGATTAAGGACAGCAAATATCTGTTTCCTTTAGTTGTCACCATTTCCATATTGCTGTTGTGGTTCTGTCTTCGATCGCTGTCCTTTTCTTTGTGTCTGTTCGCTATCGCCTTCGCCACCATTGGTCTGACGGTCGGAACTTATGGCTGGGCGCAAATACCGTTTAATCAAATATCGAGCCTGGGGCCGATTGTCGTGCTGGTTATTGCGATAGCCGACGGTATCCACATCGTGTCGATCTACGTGCAGGGCTTGCACAAGAAGCTGAGTAAGTTGGAGGCGATGCGCCAGAGCCTGGTCATCAACATGCAACCCGTCACCCTGGCCACCATCACCACAGCAATGGGTTTCTTGAGCTTAAACTATTGCTCTTCGCCTGGTATCTACGGGTTCGGCAACATCGTCGCGATCGGTGTCTGTTGGGCTTACGTTGTCACCTTGACCTTGTTACCCGCGCTGATATTGCTGTTACCCGCCAACAAAGTACCTAAGCCATTAGGCGTGCGCGGATTTATATCTTACGTGACCCGGCTTGTTGCGCGACGTGGGAACTTGTTATTCTGGGGTAGCGCGGCCCTGATTGTGTTCACCTTGGGCCTGCTGCCGTTAAACAAAGTGGACTTCAATCGATACAGTTTCATTGATAAAGAATCCGATTTTCATCACGTCATGAAAGCGCTGGCAGAGAAAATCGGCAATGATCAGAGCCTGGTTTATAGCATTCACAGCGGTGAATACTATGGCATTACCGAACTCGAATTCCTGACTCAGGTTGACGATTTTTCACGTTGGCTGGAAGACCAGCCCGAAGCCAGTTTCGTCACCAGTTACACAGACTTGTTACGCTCCATGAACAAATCCGAGCATGAAGATGAGGCCGAGGCTAACAACAGCGTCCTCGATCAAGAGTGGGATGAATTACCGAGCGACAAACTCCAAATCATCGACTACCTGGTAGGGTACCAACTGATCCAGGAAATCGAACCGAACCTGGAACCCATTTTTAACTCGGATTACTCGGCGATCCGCCTCGTGATCGGCACCTCCAATCTGTCGAACCTGGAACTCATTCAATTTAACGATCGGATTGATCAGTGGGTCACAGCCAACGTAATGCCCGGATATCGAATCATGCATGGCGACAACAGCATCCTGTTTGCGCGTCTGGATCGATCGATATCGGTGGAATTGATGCAAGGTTTCACACTCAGCTTTCTGCTCATTACCCTCACCCTGATGATCGGTCTCAAGAGTGTGCGCTACGGACTGCTGAGCATCATGCCCAATCTGTTTCCGGCGACCATCGTGTTCGGTTTCTGGGGTCTGTTTGTGGGTGAGTTGAGCCCCTACATACTGATGTTGTTCTCGATCAGCATCGGCTTAGTGGTGGATGATTCGGTGCATATCTTAAGCAAATACATCAGCGCGCGACGAGACGGGAAGGCGCCCGAGGACGCGGTCCAATACTCATTGGACAAGGCAGGATCAGCAATTACCATCACCACGCTATCGCTGGCGGTGGGTACTTTCATCCTGGTGTTTTCGAACACCTTTCACTTTCAAAACGTGGCGCTGCTTCTGACCCCGATCATCGTGGTCGCTCTGTTCCTGGACCTTCTGTTTCTACCAACGCTGCTGGTCAAATTCGACAATTGGTCAGAACTAAGAGCCGTGAACGCTCGGCTCTCCCCAGATCTCCGCTAGCCGTTTGTCTCGGCCACAGCCCCATCGATAGGTCTTGTAGCGGATCGGGCTCTTCTTATAAAAATCCTGATGGCCGATTTCGGCTCCCTTTATCGGATAAAATATGCTGGCATCAAGAACGGGAGTCACTACTTTCATCTCGGGAAATCTTTCAATCACCTTCTGTTGGGACTTTTCGGCCAAAGCCCGTTCTTGAGGTGTGGCGACGAAAATGGCGCTGAGATAACTCGGGCCCTTGTCACAGAATTGACCACGGGGATCGAAAGGATCGATGTTCACCCAGAAATGATCGAGGATGCCTTGGTAGCTGACGACATTCGGATCATAAGTGATCTCTACCGCTTCATAGTGCCCAGTGTGATCACCGCGATAGGTAGGATTTGATGCCGTTCCGCCGGTGAAACCGGAAATCACATCGCTCACCCCGTCGAGAGCTTCAAAGTCCTTTTCCATACACCAGAAACAACCGCCGGCCAGGATGGCTGTATCTGCCATCACCAGCGGCGGTGCCAGCAAATTAAAGGCCAGCAAATTAAGGACTAACAATCTGCAGGTCAGCACCCTGCGGGCGACAAGATTACCCAAGCTATTCGCCGCTGCTCGCACCAAGGATGTCTTGCTCCAACAAGCGCGCTCCACGCATGATGTTGCCCAGCGCGTAGTTACCTTCGTGACAGGCATATTCATACACACGCTGATCGCTGGTGTGCCAGATGTACTCACCTGTCCAAGGTTCGACCCATTGGCTATCGTCTTCTACAGTAAAGTTATACAGCAGGCTGCCGTCTTCGAGCCGGGTCAGGCGCTCGACCAGGTGAGTCTGCGCCGAACCACCCAGGAAGCCGGCAGATTTCGCACTGAAATTAGTGGTGTCGATAACCAGAGTGTCGCCCTCCCACCAGCCGATCGAATCACCCAGCCACTTCTGGATTTCAGGCCCCGGATGTTCGCTGTTCAAGCGCACGACACGAGCATCGTGAACCATTTCCAGGAGGATCAGTACCGAATCTTCGGTCTGCACAACACGTTTGAAGTTGTTGTACAGACTGGGGATTGATGGGGCGGCACCACTGAAACTGAGCAGGCAACGCTCAGCGCCGTTACGCTGCTCCATGTTGTCGTAGGGACCAGGTCCTTCCTGGTCAAGCCACCAGGCTACGCCTTCGTTAGTGCGCCCAAAGCTCGCAAACAACTTTGCTCTAGCCTTTTGACCTGCTGGCGTCATGGTCGGAAATTGACCATCCTTGGGCTCTATGATCACTGAAGTACGGAACTTCCCGTCAACGGAAAATGCATCGGTACCCCGGTCGATCCAGAAACTATTATAGCCGCCCACATTACCGGCAGCACCCGGCGAGCCATCCCCACCACTGGGCGGTGCTTCCCGGTTGGGGTCGCTGGCTGAAGCGCTCTCGGCCGTGCGCAACTTTTCATCCTCGGCAAGTTTCGTCGCCTCTTCTTCAGTCAGATACAGATTGTCACCGAATTCGGCGGGGCGGGTAAGTGGCGTCAGGGTCGCGCCATTGTACGTCCCAGACAGATCAGGCTTGCCAGAGGCAGTCCTGGCGCCCTTATCCCCGGCTGCCCAGGCGACACCATGGGTTATAAAGACAACGAGCGAAAGTAAAATAGCAATGGTGCGATTGCGCATGGCGAACCTCCAAAAGGGATCAGAGTCGGGGTCAGAATATGGCACCAGTGTAAACACATTCCCATTTGGTTCACATTCACTTTGGCACTTTGCAAGAACCCCCACTATGCTGACTCTTTTTCGGTAAAAGATATGATTCCAGCATACAAACTGTACGGTGCGGCGATTTCACTCTACACGGGTAAAGTCAGGGCCTACCTGCGCTACCGCAACATACCTTTTATAGAAGAGTCAGGCAGCCCGGAAATTTTCGAACGGGTCGGCTTCCGCATGATTCCCGTCCTGCACACCCCCGACGATGAACTCATTCAGGATACGACGGATATTATCGATCATTTTGAAGCGAAGCTCGGTGAACCATCGGTTTATCCGACGGGCGCTACGCAAAAGTTGATCGCGCTGTTGTTCGAGGTGATTGGCGATGAATGGCTGGTGATCCCGGCGATGCACTACCGTTGGGCATACAATCTGGAATTCATTCTGCAGGCGTTCGGCGCTACTGTTCAACCCGACGCCAGCGCGTCCGAACAACGCGCCATCGGCGAGAAGATATCAGCGCCGTTTCGTGGTTCTCTACCCTTTCTGGGTATCGATGAAAATACCATCGAAGGCATCGAATCCGCATACGAGGAGTTGTTGTCACAGCTCGATACACATTTTGCGACCCATGATTTCCTGCTCGGTACTCGGCCAAGTATTGGTGACTTTGGTTTGATGGGCCCGCTTTATGCGCACAATTACCGTGATCCCTGGAGTGGCGATTTTATGCGCCGAACTGCGCCAAATGTCGCCAGGTGGGTTGGCTCAATGAACACGCCCGCGCCTAATTCCGGCCAGTTTCTGGACGACGATGAAATTCCTGCAACCTTGACGCCGATACTTAAGACTATGTTCGTCGAAGCGATGCCAGCGTTAATGGCCAGCCTCGAAGCAAACGCTGCCTGGATCAAGGCGAACCCTGACACACCAGAACTGCCACGAATGGTCGGAGAGCATGAATTCGTCATCGGCGGCAAACGCGGCAATCGCACCATACGCTCATACAGCCAATGGATGTTACAGCGTCCTCTCGCCCACTATGCTTCCCTGACCGGCACCGAACTCGAACGTGCTGATGCATTGCTCAAATCTGTTGGCGGCTACGATTGCATGCAGACCGAAATCATCTGGCCGGTAGAGCGTCGCAACAATCTGCTGGTCGCCGCTACACCCTAGTATTACAAGGCATTGCCTTGTTCATCCAACGCGATCAGCATCGTTCGCTCAAGACCATCCGTACGAAAATGGGCAATGGCTTGATAGGCTTCATCATCGGCAAGGTCGAGCAGGCTCTGGCGTTGGGGCCAACTTACCAGCAAGACGCTGCTGTCCCAATCGTAGTTGGTATCGCCGACCAGATGTTCATGTGCCTCTCCGGCCCACAGCAGCGTGCCGCCATGAGCTTCAACAAAAGGCACAGCAAGTTCGCCGTAACGGGCGTAGGACTCAGCGCCGGTGGACTTGCCATCCTTGGAACGCTCACGAAACTTCAGCAGATTAATCATCACCACCGGTCCTTCGTCGCTCTGCTGCATGAATTTCGCAAACTCTCCCGGATTGCCGTCAATCCACGGATCCACGCCCGGCAGGCGGTTGGCTAATTCGGAACCGCAGCCTGATAAAATAAACAGACTAACAAGTACAACAACGGAGATACCTGGAAACTTTATAAGCATTGATGCCCCCTTTTGGATCGGATCGATCAGCTATGACGGCCACGCTATGCGCGTTTCTTTAAAGCACGAAATCAGCCGCCAGAGCGTTTGAATCGTCGCTCAGGCCTTCTGCAGCTTCTTGATCTTCTTGGCGAGCTTTTTGTTGGCTTTCTTCAACGCCTTGACCTCGTCCTGTAGACACTCTTCATCTGTCTGTCCGGTGCCGAAATGTTCCTTGCGGCTCTTCAGCACAACCTTCTTGCGATCAAAATTCGCATTGAAAATGGTGAACCCTTCCAGATTTTCAGTGCCGACGTTACACAGGGCGTGGAATCGACCCGCCGGCACGATGGCGACAGATCCTGGCCCGAGATCATAGGTCTTATTCTCAATCTGAATCTTGCCGATACCTTGTTTCACAATGAAGATCTCTTCGACCAGAGTGTGGCTATGCCCTTCGTTCTCGGCGCCGGGTTCCATGCAAACCGGCACAAAGCCGAGTTCTTTCAGGCTGGTAGAACTCACCGCACGAGCGGCCGCAAAGTCTGAGGCATTGAGTACTTGTTCCATCGTGTGATCCTCCAAAAATTAAGGGTTGCTGCCTTCAGTCAGGGGCAGTGATTCATCCTTGACCCACTCACTCATAGAGCCATCATACACAGCAACATTATCCTTGCCGGACAATAGGCAGGCAAACGCATCAATCGTCGCAGAGATACCGCCACCACAATAAGCGATAACATTGCGGTCATCTAACATACCGGCATCGGCTAAAGACTGTCGAACCTCTTCTGGAGACCGGAAACACCCTTCGTCCAGCAAAGAATCGTAAAACACGTTTATGCTGTTTGGAATATGACCACGCCGCCCATAGTGGTGGTCACC
>SMVB01181742.1_pt1 | contig 42856 bp, 38 predicted proteins | sample 2456461 | NCBI WGS metagenome assembly SMVB01 (sample SAMN11095934, study PRJNA526329) | marine sediment metagenome | biome: Marine sediment; feature: Surficial sediment; material: Deep marine sediment; isolation source: Hadal surficial sediment | place: Pacific Ocean | collected 2014-05 | depth...
GCGGCACTAAGCCTGTCCTGATCGTAGCCGAAGGGACAGAGAGAATAAAAGATTTATAACGAGAGTGTGTTTAAAACAAAGTTTTTGAAATCGAATTGATTACGCTGATATATGTTCAATAGCTCCAATATAATCAAACCCTGGTGCTTTTGTGTCTCTGTGGTTCATGAATTATTCAAGCTAAAAAAGGTTAGGGGCAAAGTCAGTAAAAGAATAGTAAAAATAAAATCAATTTTCTGTGATTTTTTGTGCTGCTCTGTGTCCATTTTATCTTTTGTCTTTTAATGTCTTTATGGCAGAATATTTATCATAGAATAGTAAATAAAAATGAAAAATAGAATTCGCAAAATTTTATATTCAATCATTTTGTTTTTAATCTGCGCCGCCAACATCCTGGCGCAGGACAAAGAAATCGGCCTTACGATTTACAACAACAATTTAGCTCTGGTCAGAGATGTCCGAACTTTGCAACTGACCAAGGGCATTTCCGAAATCAAGTTTCAAGATGTTGCCGCTCAAATCGACCCGACTTCCGTTTATTTCGCATCCCTGACGGCTCCTGACAAAGTCGTAATCTTAGAGCAGAATTATGAGTACGATCTGGTCAACACTAGCAAGATTTTGCAAAAGTATATCGAACAGGAAATTAGACTTGAGACCAAAGAAGGTACGGCTTATTCCGGCACTCTGTTAAATGCTTCAGGAAAAGATATTATTTTGCGGGAATCCGACGGCGGCATCAAAATAGTCAGGCGGGAAGCGGTCGAAAATATGGCGTTCCCGAAACTGCCGGATGGCTTGATCACACGCCCGACTTTGGTTTGGTCGATCGATTGTCAACAAGCAGGAAAACACAAAACTGAGGTTGGGTATTTAACCAACGGAATTCAATGGCATGCTGAGTACGTCGGGGTTGTGAACAAAGACGATACTGTTTTAGAACTCAGCGGTTGGGTTTCTCTTGATAACAAATCGGGCGCGACTTACGAGAACGCCAAACTCAAACTGGTGGCCGGCGATGTACATCGAGCTCAGGATGTTAGACCTTTCAGAAGAGGTCGGGTGCAAACTGAGATGATGGTGTCGAGCGCGCCTCAATTCGCAGAAAAGGCATTTTTTGAATATCATATTTATACCTTGCAGCGGCCAGCGACGGTCGCCAATAATCAGATTAAGCAAATTTCCTTATTTTCTCCCGCTGAAACCAAAGTGAATAAAACCTACTCTTACGATGGCGCTCGCGATCGAAAAAAAGTCCGGGTGAATTTAGAGTTTGAAAATAAAAAAGCATCTGGTCTTGGCATGCCGCTGCCAAAAGGGAAAGTGCGGGTTTATAAACGCGATGATGATAAATCGCTCATTTTTATCGGTGAAGATTTTATCGACCACACACCCAAGGATGAAAAAGTCCGGGTTTATGTTGGCAACGCTTTTGATATCGTCGGCGAGCGGACTCAGAAAGATCGTAAATCCGTGGGCAAAACTTCCTGGCAAGAAAGCTGGCAAATCAAGCTGAGAAATCACAAAGACAAAACTGTGCGAGTGACAGTAATCGAGCATCTCCGTTTTGGCTGGGAAATTCTGCAAAATACTCGCGCGTACAAAAAGAAAGATGCTGCAACAATCGAATTTAGTATTGAGATTGCCAGAGATGCAGAAGTCGTTGTTGAGTATGTTGTGCGCTATAATAAATAATTGAATATTACGGATAGCCTAAACTTTTTCTATCCTAGAACTAATTCCAAAAGAAACTTAAATGTAATCGGGAGCCGTCAGGCTTATAACGGCTATCTTTCAAACGAGTGCATGATCAAGATTTTTCAATTAACTTCAATAATAAATAATCAATTTAAAAGATGTGGTTGGAACTGACTCCAAAAATCTTAACACGTCAGTAAAGTTTTTAAAAGGAATAGGAGAAAAGCGTGCAGAACGTCTGCAAGAAGCAGGGGTGGAGTCGATTCATGACCTGCTTTATTATTTTCCCCGCCGCTATTTAGATCGCAGTCACATCAACAAGATTAAAGATTTAAAAGAGAGCATGACCGCCACTGTGGTCGGCAAAGTGCAATCTTGCGGCATTAAACAGGGACGGCGGAAGCGTTTCGTTTTGGTGCTTTTCGACGGCACCGGTTTTTTAAGCGGTGTTTGGTTTCACCGGGCTGAGTATTGGAATAAAGTCTTTGAAAAGGGCGAGACCATTGCATTCAGCGGGAAAGTCGGGTACTTTGGCGACTACCAAATGGTACACCCTGAATTCGACAAACTAAGTGACGAAGGCGACAGTGATTTTTTAAATACCGGAAGAATTATTCCGTTATACCCTTCGACTGAGGTTCTCGGGAAAGTTGGAATGGACAGCCGTGGATTCCGCCGAGTGATTAAAGCCGCTTTAAAAAATTACGCGCAGGAACTTTGCGAGTCACTACCCAGGGAGATTCTGAGAAGGCAAGAATTGATTGATTTGCGGCAGGCAATTGAAAACGTGCATTTCCCGAAAGATAAAGACCTCTTGAGAGCCGCACGCAAAAGGTTGAAATTCGACGAACTCTTTTATCTCGAACTAATACTGGCTTATCGGAAAAAAAGTGTTGCAATTAAACGAAAAGGTATTGAATTTCTTAAAGTGGGCGACCGCACTAAAAAGCTGATAAAGTCGCTGCCGTTTGAACTCACAGCCGCACAGAAGAAGGTCATTCGGGAAATTCGCGACGACATGAAAAAGGACTCGCCGATGAACCGGCTTTTGCAGGGAGATGTGGGCTCCGGGAAAACTATCGTTGCGTTGATTTGCATGATGATGTCTGTTGAGAATGGCTATCAAGGTGCGCTGATGGCGCCAACAGAAATCCTGGCCGAGCAGCACTACCTGACCATTCACAAGTTTCTTGAAGAGTTGGGGATAAAGGTCGTTCTTTTGGTTGGCGCGCAAAGAAAAAGTGAACGTCAGGAAGTTTTGAGGTGTATTAAGGAGGGAGAAGCCGAAATCGTGGTCGGGACCCATGCTTTGATTCAGGAGGGTGTCGAATTCAAGCAGCTTGGCCTGGTCGTGGTCGATGAACAGCACCGTTTTGGCGTTATGCAGCGCGCCACTCTGATCGAAAAAGGCTTGACCCCGGATGTTTTGGTTATGACAGCAACTCCCATCCCCAGAACGCTGTCGTTAACGCTTTACGGGGACCTCGATTTTTCAATCATCGACGAACTGCCGCCAGGACGGAAGCCGATCAAGACTCACTGGCGTAGCGACAAAAAACGCAGCGAAATTTACAAATTTGTGAAAGAGAAAGTTGAAGCAGGCGCTCAGGTTTATATTGTTTTTCCACTCATTGAAGAATCTGAGAAAATTGATTTAAAAGCAGCGATTGAAAACTATGAAAATCTGAAAGAAGGGATTTTCTCGAATTTTTCAGTGGGTCTGTTGCACGGCCGGATGAAAAGCGCTGACAAAGAAGAGGTCATGTCGCAGTTTAAGGCCGGTGAGATTCAGATTTTAGTTAGCACAACGGTAATTGAAGTTGGGGTGGATGTTCCAAACGCGACCATCATGGTCGTCGAAAATGCCGAGCGTTTCGGTTTACCACAAATGCATCAATTACGCGGACGTGTCGGCCGTGGAGAAAAAGAATCTTATTGTTTTTTAATCGCCACCTACCCGATTTCCAGGGAGGCTAAAACGCGGTTAAGCACTTTAGCAGAAACCAACGATGGCTTCAAAATAGCCGAAGTCGATTTGCAAATTCGTGGTCCAGGCGAGTTTTTTGGCACCCGACAACACGGCTTGCCGGAACTGCGGATTGCGGATATTGTTAAAGACACCGAGCTGTTGTTAAAAGCCCGCGACGAGGCGTTTGACCTTGCTCGAAGAAACAAACAAATTCTTAACACTGAAAATATGCCGAATCGAGTACAATTTTTTAAGAATTATCGGGATAAGATGGAGTTGTCCCGGGTGGGGTGAACTTGATGCTGGATGCTTGATGCTGGATGCTGGATGCTTGATGCTCTTTTTTATTTCCAGGCAACCAGCAATAGGTATCACGAAACCAGCGCCAGCATCCATTACAATATTAAACATCACTAATACAACCAGGATTTTGGAGGGACTTACCTAAATGGAACATCAGAAACTTAATAAAATAATCGGATTCGCTGTATTTGTCATTTCATTGATCGTTTATGGGAAAACCGTTGCCCCGACAACCTCCTATTGGGACTGCGGCGAATTTATTACCAGCTCATATATACTCGGCGTCCCACACCCACCCGGAGCGCCGCTTCATGTATTGGTTGGCCGAGTCTTCACCATGATTCCGGATTGGCTGATTTCAGACATCGGTTTGCGAGTAAATATGATTTCGGTTTTGTTGAGTGCTTTATCGGTGATGTTTGCTTATTTGATCATCGTGCGCTTGATTCGAGAATTTAAAGGCATCCCCGAAACAATTGATCAGAAAATCAATATTTATACCGCCGGAGTCATTGGGGCCTTAGGTTTTGCCTTCACCGATTCGCAATGGTTTAACGCGGTCGAAGCTGAAGTTTATGCGGTTTCTATATTTTTTACAGCCATTGTTGTCTGGCTGATATTGGTCTGGTTGGAGAAAGCCGAAAACCCGGTGAATGACAAAATTTTAGTGTTTATCGCTTATTTAATCGGCTTGGCAACTGGCGTACATTTGCTCAATATTTTAGCCATCCCCACCTTGTTTTTGATTGTGTATTTTAAAAAAGCGGCGTTAAATATAAAAACATTCTCACTTTGGGCGGCGGGCGCTATCGCTGCTTTTGCAGCCATTTATCCGGGTCTTGTCCAAGGAATTCCGTGGCTGCTGAATAAGTTCTCCTTTCTGACGATTGGATTGGTTACGCTGGGTGTCTTTTTTGCCATTGTTTATGCCGTCAAAAATCAAAAGCGATTATTAAGTCTGGGTTTAATGAGCATCCTACTTGTCTCTGTTGGCTATTCTACTTATACTGCTCTTTACATCCGTTCCGACATGCGGCCGGCGATCAACGAAAACCATCCGAATACCCCCCAAAAATTCGTAAGTTATCTAAACCGTGAACAATACGGTGACATTCCTTTGACGGATCGAAGATCGCCAATGTGGGAGTATCAAATCAAAAAAATGTATGTTCGTTACTTTGGCTGGCAATTCATCGGACAGGGGATGACCCTTGGACGTGATAATTATATTGTTGAGACCCTGTCACTTCACGGCTTAATGGGACTGCCATTTATTATCGGATTAGTTGGAATGTTTTTTCACTTTAACCGGGATTGGAAGCGTGCGTCCTCGATTCTGACTTTGTTCATTATGACCGGGATAGCGATCACCATTTACTTAAATCAGGACGACCCGCAGCCGCGGGAACGAGATTATGCTTATGTCGGCTCGTTTTTCGCTTTCTCAATTTGGATCGGCATGGGAGCAAGCGCCATTCTGGAATTGGTGCAAAATGCATTTAGACAAAATTCTTCTTTGAGAAAAGTGGGCATTGGGCTGACTATTCTCCTGTTAATTGTGGCTGTACCGTCGAACCTCTATCAACATAACGCCCACTCACATGACCGAAGCGGGAATTACGTTGCCTTTGACTATTCTTACAATATTCTACAGTCCTGCGGACCCAATGCTATTCTTTTTACCAACGGGGATAACGATACCTTCCCATTGTGGTATTTGCAATATGTTGAAGGAATTCGCGATGATGTTCGTGTGGTCAATTTAAGCCTGTTAAACACCCCCTGGTATATTAAACAACTTCGTGATGAAGAACCTAAAGTACCGATTACTTTTACCGATGCTCAAATCGATCAGCTGGGACCGGCCTTATGGTCTGAGCCAAAGATGGCGCGAGTCGAGGTGCCGCGCGACAAATTAATTAAAGAATTCGAAAAAGGCGAAGACAACGCCTCTATCTCGATTGAGGACGTTCCTCAAAACCCGGCTATCGAGTTTGAACTTGCGCATACCAAAATTATCCAGGGCCACCCGGTTCTCTTGGTGCAGGATCGCATGATTATTCATATTCTCGCTACCAATAAATTTAAGAAGCCGGTTTATTTTGCAGTAACAGTTTCACCGACCAATATGCTCAACCTGGATAATCGGCGGAATGTCGAAGGTTCGAAAAACTATTTGCGCATGGATGGACTGGCTTTTCAGGTTATGCCTTATGGAGGTCCCCGCAATGATTTTATTTCGCCAGTGAAGCTCAAGGCCAATTTATTCGAGAATTTTAAATATCGAAACTTAGACAATCCCGAAGTTTATTATAATAACAATATTCTTGGGCTCCTGCAAAATTACCGCTCTGCGTTTTTGCGCCTCACCAATTATTACCGGACTCAAGGTCTGACTCAAAGTAACAAAGAAAAGGCTTTAGCCGTTTTGCAAAAGATGGATGAAGTTATGCCTGAAGAAGTCATTCCGCTAAGGGACTTCCGTCTCTCGCTAAATTTTGGCCAGATGTATTCGGATTTCGGCAGCCGCGATGGTCTGATAAAGCGCCTTGATAAAATATCAGAAATTTACAACATGGGAACGGTTGACCAACTTTACATAGCTGAATTTTATGCCCAGATTTTGAAAAACAATGCCAAGGCGGAATCACTTGCGGTTTCGTTGATGGATGAAAACCCGGAGACGAAAGAAATCTATCTCTGGCTGGCGAGCCATTATACCCGGGCCAGGCGCTTTGATGACGCGATTCAAACTTTACAGGAATGGATGAAAGATCACCCGGATGACTTTACTATGAAAAAGGAACTAACAGAATTGCAGGCTTTTACCAGTGCAAATGACAGTTTGAATATTTCGAATGGCAGCAGCGATTCCAGTTCTGTAAAAGATTCGAATAAGAACCCTTAAATTGCTTTGAAGCTTTTTCTATGACTGAGAAACCGCTGGTTTCTGTAATTATACCTCATTTTAATGGGAGGGAAATTCTTCGTAACTGTTTAGAAGCGTTAAAAAAAACGGAGTATCAAAATAAAGAAGTAATTATTGTAAATAACGCTTCGACCGACGGTAGCGTTGATGATATTCATCACTTTTCCCCCGGGGCCCGAGTGGTCAATAATGAAAAAAACCTGGGGTATGCGGGCGGATGCAATTCGGGTCTGGCAAACGCTTCTGGCAAATATGTTCTTTTTCTAAATAACGACACAGTTTTTGGACGCAAGTGGCTTTCGATACTTGTCGAGGCTTGTGAGAAAGATGAAAAGATCGCCGCTTGCCAGCCGAAAATTCTTTCGCAGACGGATCGGGAAATGTTTGATTATGCCGGGGCTGCCGGCGGCCTGATCGATGTTTTAGGCTATCCGTTTGCAATGGGGAGACTTTTTTTCACTTTAGAAAAAGATGAAAAACAGTACGATGCCGGCGGTAATATTTTTTGGGCATCCGGAACCGCAACTTTGATTCGGAAATCCGTGCTTGATGAGGCAGGTACTTTCGATGAAGATTTTTTCGCCCACATGGAGGAAATTGATCTGAATTGGCGCATGCACCTTGCCGGTTACCGGGTTGTGGCGGTGCCAGAGGCTATTGTGTATCACAACGCAGGTTCGACGCTTAAGCCGGATTCCCCTGAAAAAATTTACTTGAATCATCGTAACAGTCTGGTCATGATTTTGAAGAATTATGAGCTGAAGAATTTGCTTTGGATTATTCCGGTGCGAGTCAGTCTTGAGTTTCTGACGTTAGTTTATGCTCTTCTAAAGTTAGACTTTGCCCGGCTTAAGGGCGGAATTCTCGCTCTGATTTATGTTTTCATCAATTTTTTTGGCATTATCAAAAAACGCAAGCAAGTTCATCGGCTTCGAAAAGTGCCGGATTCCGACATCTTTAAGAAGATGTACCGTGGCAGCATTGCTTTTGAATATTTTGTTCGGGGTATTAGCAAAGCCAAAGACTTGAAACTTAAATAACGGTTGAGTTTAGAATTAGAAAAGATAAATTGTCCGCTTTGCGGCGCTGAGAAAAGTGAATTGTTTCTCAAGACTCGGGATCGGTTTAACTTAAAGGGAGAATTCAAATTCGAAATCGTAACCTGCGCCGGGTGTAAGTTTACATTCTTAAATCCCAGACCAACTCCCGAATCGATTTCAGCGTTTTATGAAAGTGAGGATTACCAACCGTTTTTATCTACACAATCGGGTTTAACTTTCTGGGATAGAATTTACCTGACGGTTAGAAGTTTCACTTTAGCTGGTAAGCGTCGCAAAATTTCCAAGTTAAAATCTAGCGGCAGCATTTTGGATATGGGGTGCGGCACCGGAGAATTTTTACATGAAATGCAGCAACATGGCTGGCGGGTAGAAGGGTTGGAGATGGAGAAAAAAGCCGCTGAGTTTGCGAGAACCGAGTATAACCTGAGTGTCAGGACGCAGGAACTGCAAGATTGTTATTTTCCTGATAAAAGTTTTGATGTGATTACATTGTGGCATGTTTTAGAGCATCTTTATGAGCCGAAAGAAAGCTTGAAAAAAATGCGGAATCTTTTAAAGGATGATGGATTTATCTTGATCGCGGTCCCGAATATTTCAAGTTTTGATGCTCGATTTTATAAAAAAAATTGGATCGCCCTGGATGCGCCGAGACATCTTTTCCATTTCACTCCTGAAACGATGAGGGCTTTTTGCAAAACGGCCGGCTTGGTAATTAAAAAATTTTACCAGTTGCCCATGGATGCATTTTTTAATTGTCTAATGAGCGAACGAATTATTCTAAAAAATAACGCTTTTGGAAAGCTGCTTTCCCCCTTGTATTTTCTCCGCGGGTTTTCAACTGCGAATATTTCAATTTTTGAATCGTTACGCCTGGGCAGGCAAAAAAAACGCTTGGGCTCTTCAATCTTATATTTTGTACAAAAACAGGAAGAATTATCATGACTTTAGTTAAGTACGCACAATTCTATTTGGTGCTCCTCCTCGTTATTTTACTTTTTGGGTGTTTTGGGAAACCTCCTGCCTCTGGGGAAGATAATCAACTTTTTGTCGTGTCCGATCCGGATAATTGGCAAGCCCTGGAGTCATCGATAAAAGATGTTTTTGAAAGAGTGATCAAAACCCCTCAACCCGAAAAATTATTTGAAGTACACTGGATTCCCCCCGAAAAATTTAGCCAGTTTGCCACAAAAAGAAATCTTGCTATAGTTGGAATTTTGAATGCGGAAGGTGAAATTAATAAGAAAGTCTCGAACATGCTGTCCGCTGAGGTTAAAGCTAAAGTCGCCGATGGTTCTGCATTTGTGTTTCCAAAAGAGAATCCTTGGGCAAAAAATCAATTGCTGGTAGTTCTTGCCAGTACCAGCTTTGCAGAGATGCGGGAGAAATTACAGGACAATAAGGATTACTTGTATCAGCTTTTCGAGAAAAAGGTTCTTGCCGAAACCGGCGCAAAAATGTTTAGTCAGTTAGAGCAAACAGAGATATCTGAGGAGTTGTTGGAGAATTATGGCTGGATGGTGCGAATTCAGCACGATTACATCATAAACATTGAGCGACTACAAGATCGTTTTGTGATGATACGCAGGAGTTTGCCTGGCAGAGAACGTTGGTTGTTCGTGCATTGGATTGAAGACGGTGATCCGGATATAATAAGTGAAAAATGGGCATTGAATACTCGTGATAAGTTAACCAGAAAGTTTTATGAAAACGATTTGATCGATCGGGAGCACACGGTGTCTGAAGAAGTGGATTTTTTGAATAGATCGGCACTCAAGCTGGAAGGCCTCTGGGGTAACGACGAGAAAGTCGCCGGCGGCCCATTTCGAAATTACACTTTTTATGATGATCAGTCCGGCAGAATTTACATGATTGACGTTGCGGTTTGGTTCCCGAGGGGAAACAAAGAGCCCTTCCTCCGCCAATTGGATATCATCGCAAATACGTTTAAAACAGCGGATGAAGTGAGAAAAGAAACTGAGAAGGAGGTAAACTAAAGTGGCTTCAGGCAGACAACCGCAGGTGGCGATTTTAATGGGAAGTAAATCCGACAATAGCGCTGCCGAGGAATGCAAAAAATATTTGGACTATTTTAATATTCCGTTTGAAACACACATACTCTCGGCGCACCGAAATCCCAAAGAAACCGCAGAATTCGCGGATACTGCTGAAGAAAATGGATTTAAGATTATCATTGGCATTGCAGGAATGGCCGCCCATCTGCCCGGTGTTATTGCAGCGCATACTAAGCTGCCGGTCATTGGTGTGCCAATGCCGGGTTCCCATCTAAACGGCGTTGATGCGCTATACTCAGTTGTACAAATGCCAAAGGGAGTGCCGGTTGCAACCGTGGCCATTGGTACGGCCGGCGCCGGCAACGCAGCGATTTTGTGTGCCCAGATTCTGGCGCTCAGCGAGCCGGCTCTCAAAGAAAAGTTGGCTGAATTTAAAAAGCAGGGATGCAAGCTTTAAATCCTTGGAGTTATTTGATTAAAAGTTGAAGTTTGGCTATGAAAGAAACAGGTGTTTTACTCTTCAGTTTAATGATTTTTATAACGTTATCATTTGCAACCACACAGCCTAAGGGCGGCGCTAATTTGGTTGGAACTCAACGGGCGCGTTTAAACGGGTTTGGTGAAATCACCGGCCGGGTTTTCATTGCGGAATCGAAACACCTTTTTACCTGGTGCAAATGTTATCCTTTTGGGCACCAGGTCAGGGGCGGCGACTGATTATTCCGGAATGTACAGAATTTCAAGTGTATCGCCCGGACTTTTTACGCTAAAGGCGGCTTATATCGGTCTTATTTCCCTTGAAGCTCAAGTTCAGGCCACTGTCTTAGATTTTGGCCTTGCACCTGACCTTGATATTATATTCAATCACGTTCGCGTGCCGAAGCGCTAACCAGATACTTAAATCATAAAGATATCTCATGAAAATTGGCGTCGTCGGCACATTTAATCGAGACATAATTTTACCCTGGCAGGGCGAAAAGGCCGAAAGTATCGGCGGGATTTATTTTTCAGTTTTATATTTGGCGAATTTATTGCACCCCACGGCTGCGATCTATCCGATTGCAAATTTGGGGGAGGACTTTTATGATGTGGTCATTAACGGTCTGTCAGATTATAAAAATCTGCGTTTAGATGGCCTTAAACGGCTCGCAGAAAAAAATACCCAAGTCACCTTGACCTACACCAGTCAACATGAGCGGGATGAATTTATTTCAAAACCAATGCCGCCTTTGGGATTTTCAGAATTGGCAATATTACAAGAGGTTGATGCGGTTATCTTTAATTTAATAACCGGAACGGATGTCGGTTTAAATGCGTTGCGAAAATTTTGCCAATCAACAAATGCCTTGATTTACCTTGATTTCCATTCCCGCGCTTTGGGAATAAATGGCAACGGAAAAAGGTTTTACCGGCCTCCCGTTGACTGGCAGGATTGGATTGAATTAGTAGACGTTTTACAATTAAACGAAATGGAGGCTCGGACCCTTGCCGGGTATTCAACCGATCAGCCTGTAGAAATCCTCGTTGAATTTGGTAAAGAGGTGTTGCAATTGAACCCATCCGTTTGCCATATTACGCTTGGGGACAAGGGCTCTTATTTGTTCTACTTTGAAGGAGAACAAATGAAACATAAAAAGTTTAAGGCAATTTCGTTGACAAATGCTGTCGATGCAATTGGTTGTGGCGACGGGTTTGCCGCCGCATATTTAATGAAATATTTTTCTACTCGAGATGAAGTAAAGGCAACTGAATTTGCCAATCAAGTAGCTGCGTTGAACTGCACATTTGTTGGGAGTTCGCGGATTAATGAAATTCAAACACTAATCAAAGAAGCTAATTTCTGAGACAAATGGGAAATCTAAAGTTATTTAAACAGAAAGTGTTGGTCATCGGTGCAAACGGATTGCTGGGACAAAAGATTGTTGAAACTTTTTTAGATGACTTTGAGGTTCATGGAATTGGCAGAAAGAACAAACCAAGTTTGGAATTCGATAAATTTAATTACACCGTTTGCGATATTACAAATCGGGAACAAATACTTGAATTAGTGCGAACGTTCGAACCACACTTTATTGTAAACTCAGCTGCTTATACCGATGTTGATGGCTGTGAAGATGAAAAAGAGGATTGCTGGAAAATAAATGTTGTCGGTGTTGAGAATTTGGCAAAGGCGGCAAAAAGGTTCGGCATTCATGTCGTTCATATTTCAACAGATTATGTGTTTGATGGAGTTGAAGGGAATTATGACGAGGAATCCAGGCCGAAACCGCTTGGATACTACGGCCGTACAAAACTGGCGGCCGAGAATGCGCTGATCAGCAGCGGCATTGACTGCGCAATCGTCCGGACCATGGTTCTTTTTGGAATGGGTATAGATTTGAATCATAATTTTGTTACCTGGATCATTGAAAAACTGACAAACGGCGAAAGTATTAAGATTGTCGACGATCAATTTGGGCATCCGACCCTTGTGGATGACTTAGCAAAGGCAATTCTGAAAATTGTTGACCTAAAAAAAACAGGAATCTACAACATCGCTGGGTCTGAATGCATGAGTCGCTTTGAACTTGCTCAGAAAATCGCCGAAGTCTTCGATTTGAATTCCGCTCTTATTCATTCAATTAAAACTAAAGATTTAAATCAAAAGGCGCCCCGCCCGTTAAATTCAAGCTTCGATTTAAACAAAACCCTCAAGGAAATCGGTTTCCAGTTGAGCGATGTCGAAAAAGGCCTTCAAACCCTCCGCCAGCAATTAGACAACTCAAAATTGCTTGCTTCCTAACCTTCGGATTTTGATGAAAAAAACGTTAATCATTATTCCAACTTATAACGAAGCTGATAATATTAAAGGTATTATTTCTAAAGTTATCAATTTAAACGTTCCGGATCTTGCGATACTGGTTGTTGATGACAATTCTCCGGATGAAACCGGAAAAATTGTGGCAAAAATTTCCGCGAAAGATTCACGGATTCGATTGATTCAAAGAGAGGGGAAACTTGGCCTTGGTACAGCCTACGTGGCCGGTTTTAAATATGCAATCAAAGAGAAGTTTGATTATGTTTTTGAGATCGATGCCGACTTTTCTCACGATCCCGACGAGATTCCGAAGTTTTTGGAGAAGGCAGAGTCGTATGATTTAATAATCGGCTCACGTTATATTGCAGGTGTGAATGTGGTGAACTGGCCGCTTTCTCGCCTTTTGCTGAGTTTGGGCGCGAACTGGTATACCCGCATTATAACCGGGTTACCGGTCTATGACTGCACGGGAGGCTACCGATGTTTCAGGAGAGCAGTCCTGGAAAGCATTGATTTAGATGAAATCCACAGCGATGGATACTCATTTCAAATCGAGATGACTTTCAAAGTCTGGAAAAAAAACTTTCGCATACTTGAGCTGCCAATCGTGTTTACAGACCGTGTAAAAGGGAACTCAAAGATGACTCGAAAAATTATGCGTGAAGCCGCCTGGGTAGTTTGGAAACTCAGGTTTTTGAGCCTGGTGGGAAAAATAAACTGATCGATGTTTCAAGACGGTGTCAAAACTTTAGTTTGTAAGTAGCTTTAAAATTATGAGTAAAGTGGTAAAAACAAAATCACCCCAGCGAACTTCTGAGAGACGAGCTGAAATCGACCTCTCCCTAATCATCGTCAATTACAATGTTAAAGAATTCCTTGAACAGTGCCTGATTTCTGTGCAAAAGGCGCTTAAAGGAATCTCTGCTGAAATTTTAGTTATTGATAATTCATCTGCCGATGGCAGCGCAGAACTGCTTCGACAAGAATTTCCGGATCTGCGGTTAACATTAAATTCCAGGAATGTTGGATTCGCAAAAGCCTCCAATCAGGGACTGCAGATTGCTCGCGGCAAGTTTATAGCATTATTGAATCCGGATACTCTTGTTCAGGAAAACACGTTCTCGAAAATGCTTGATTTTTTTAGAGACCGGCCAAAAATCGGCATGCTGGGCTGCAAAATTCTGAATCCGGATGGTTCTCTGCAACTGGCTTGCCGGAGAAGTTTCCCTAAACCCTGGGTTGCGTTTACAAAACTCAGCGGCTTGAGTTATCTTTTTCCTAAGAGTAAGCTTTTCGGAAAGTATAATTTAACCTATCTGGATCCCGACGATTCTCATGAAGTTGACGCGATTTCGGGGTCATTCATGATGATACGGCGCGAAGTATTGGAGGATGTTGGTGACCTCGATGAGTCCTTTTTTATGTACGGAGAGGATCTCGATTGGTGTTTTCGCACCCGTGAGAAGGGGTGGCAGGTCGTCTATTTCCCAGAGACTCAGATTATCCATTTTAAAGGTGAAAGTTCCAAACGGGCTCACTTTGACAACCTCAAACAATTTTACATCGCAATGGAACTATTCGTCAAGAAACATTTCAAGCAAAAATATTTTTTTATGCCGTATTGGCTCTTGAGAGGTGCGATTTGGTTCAGGGCGGGCATCTCCTTGTTTATAAAACTGACTGGCTATTTAGCAGTTCCTTTGCTTGATATTGTGTTGTTTGGGTTGAGCTTGATACTCGGCGTTTTGATCCGTTTTGGTAATTTGACTGATTTGCCACCTTTTATTCCAGTAATCATTTTTTACTCCTTAATATGGGTCATGTTTCTTAAGCTTTTCGGCTGTTATGATAGAGAAGAATTTTCATTTTCAAAAGCCGCCATAGCTGTGTTGGTCGGGTTTCTTGTAAATACGAGTTTGACGTTTTTCTTTAAACAATATGCTTTTTCACGAGTTGTGGTTCTTGTCGGTAGCGTTTTCAGTTTAATAATTGTGCCGGGGTGGAGGCTTTTGATCAAAGAGTTGTCACGAACCCGGTTTTCCCTTTTTGGGGGCAGGTTCAGTGAAGCATTTTTTGCAAAAAATACGATTATCGTTGGCGACTTAAAGTCGGGGGAAAAGCTTGTTGAGAAATTTAATTCACAAATCGACAGCGATTATAAGATTTCAGGATTGGTAAGTACCAACGGCAGGCACACGGGTAAAAATGTTGCCGGGGTGCCAGTTCTGGGTACTTTCGAGGACATAAATTTTATTATCAGAGAACATGGTGTTCAAGAAGTGATTTTCTCGACGCATGATCTTTCCTATGACCAAATCCTTGGAGTTATGTCCAGAACCCGAAAACAGCGGGTGAATTTCAACTTAATCCCCAGCAACCTTGATGTCATTATCGGCAAGGCCTCAATCGACCGGATAAGTCATGTTCCACTTTTGGAGATTGATTATAAACTCCATCAAACTCCGTATCGGGTGCTAAAAAGGATGTTTGACTTTACGTTAGCATTTGTTATATTAACACTTAGTTTGCCCTTGTTTTTATATAAAAAATTTCTAACTTCTCAGAAAATACAAAAGAAATTTGTTTATGGAGAAAAGAACCAACGAGTTTTGTTGTATCAATTTGCAGGATCTGAATCACAAACTTCAAATAAACTGCCGTATTTGTGGGCAATTTTAAAAGGTGATGTAAGTTTTGTTGGCAAGGAATTGATTGAAGTTTCGGACGATTTTTCACCAACCGAAGAAAAACCGGATTTGAAGCCGGGACTTACCGGCCTGCAGCAAATCAATCGACATAAACATATTACTGAGGAAGACAAAAGCAGGTATCCACTGTATTATATAAAGAATTATTCACTTTTTTTGGACATGGAAATTCTTTTTAAAGCATTTTTTCAAAACCGGAACAGGCATGACTGAGTACGTTTTAGAATTTGAAAAGCCGATAGTTGAGCTCGAAAAACGAATCAAGGGGATGAAAGAGTTATCGGAAAACGAAAGTGTTGAGCTCTCCGAGGAGATTGAGCGCTTAGAAGAAAAGGTCTCCAAACTTCGTGATGAAATATTTTCGAAGTTAACTCGATGGCAGCGCGTGCATTTAGCGCGTCACCCGCAACGCCCTTACACGCGCGACTACATTGAACGAATGACTGACACTTTTTTTGAGATACACGGTGATCGTGCTTTTGGGGACGATCCAGCAATCGTTGGTGGAATTGCGAGAATAGGCGGCAGAAAAGTGGTGATTATCGGTCAACAAAAAGGCCGGACCACAAAACAGAAGCTGCACCGGAATTTTGGCATGATGCATCCCGAAGGATATCGAAAAGCTTTACGAATTATGAACCTCGCAGCAAAGTTTAACCGCCCCATTATTTCGCTGATTGATACGCCAGGAGCCTTCCCGGGTATCGGTGCGGAAGAGAGAGGGCAGGCTGCAGCGATTGCTCGTAATTTATTGGAGATGTCTCAGCTACCGGTACCGATTGTCGTTGCAGTTATCGGTGAAGGCGCCTCCGGCGGCGCTTTAGGCATCGGCGTTGGCGACCGCATTTTGATGTTGGAAAATACCTGGTATTCTGTTATCTCACCAGAGGGTTGTGCCGCAATTCTGTGGCATGACAGCACCAAAGCGGAACAGGCAGCAGAAGCTCTAAAATTGACAGCGCCTGATTTATTGGAGTTGGGTGTCATCGATAAAGTTGTAAAGGAGCCGAACGGAGGTGCGCATCGAAATTATGACGAAGCCGCTAAATTACTGCGTGAGTCGATCGAGGCTGAACTGACTGAATTAGAAAAATTATCCCCGGAACAACTTGTCGATGCGCGAATTGAAAAATACACAAACATGGGTTTTTACGAAGAGTAACTAAAGGGTAGATTGAGATGCTCGATAAAGAACTGCTTGATATTTTAGCCTGTCCAAAATGTAAAGGCGATCTTGACTATGATAAGGAAAATCAAAAACTGATTTGTAATAATTGTCGTCTTAAGTACGATATCAAAGACGATATTCCAATTATGCTTATTGATGAAGCTGAAAACTTTTAGTTTATTCAAACTTTATATCAGACCCTAGCTATCTTAATTAAAACAACTTGACTCTTTTGAATTTTTATTGTAAATTGGCCAGAATTTTTCGAGCGGGGTTGAATGAAACGACGTCTAATTAGGAGTCAAGTCATCTTATTAGTTGACTTCAAAAAAATAAAGTTATTTAAAATAAGCCCTATCTTGAATGAAAAACGAGGGCTTTTTTAATGCCGTATCGTGTACAATTACAGAATTTTGAAGGCCCTTTAGATCTGCTTCTTTTTTTGATTAGGAAAAACGAAGTTGAGATCTATGATATCCCGGTTGCGGATATTACCCAGCAATATCTTGAATATTTGACCATGATTGAACTCCTGGATTTGGACAATGCCAGTGAGTTCGTTTTGATGGCGGCAACTCTCATTCGGATCAAAGCGCAAATGCTGCTGCCAAAGCCGGAATTGGAGGACGATGAAGAAGCTGAAGATCCACGCGAAGAGCTGGTAAGAAGATTGCTGGAATACCAACGCTACAAAGAAGTGGCCTGGGAGATTTCGGATTTAGAAAAAGAGCAACGGCAGCATTTTCCACGAAGTGATTTCACTTTTAATTTTGAAGACGATAAGGATGTTGATGAGGAAGAACTGCTGGGAAAGGAAGTCTCAATATTTGGTCTTATGTCGGTATTTGCTGAGATAATGAAAAGGATTCCGCCTCGCACAGAGCATACTGTCGAACAAATTCCGGTAACGATTGAAGAACAGGCGGAAGTCATTATGTGCCTGGTAGACAAACAGGACCGTGTCTTATTAACCGAGATATTGCAGCAAATAAAAGAAAGAATTATTGTGATTGTTACTTTTGTAGCGCTGCTAGACTTAGTGAAAAATAAACGAGTACAATTGAATCAGAATAACCCATTCGCTGAAATTTGGATTAGAAAGATTTAATGGATCATGCTTTTCAAAAACAAATCGTTGAAGCGTTAATATTTGCAAGCGATGTCCCGATTTCAGCAAAAAAGATTGCCGATCTTGAAGAAGAGTTAGATTCGAGAAAGATCAAAAAAATAGTCGAAGAGCTTAATTCCGACTACCAAAAAAGTAAAAGAGCATTTTTTATAGCAAACGTCGCCGGCGGATTCCAATTAAATACAAGGAAGGATTTTACGCCCTGGCTTAAAAAGCTTTTCAAAGGCCGACTCAGGACGAGGTTAAGCCAGGCCAGTCTGGAATCTCTGGCGATTATTACGTTTAAGCAGCCCCTTAGCCGGGTAGAAGTAGACGCCATTCGCGGCGTAAACTCTGGCGGCGTGATTAAGAATCTCCTGGAAAGAAACTTGGTTTGTATTGCGGGGCGGTCAGAAGGTCCTGGCAAGCCGTTACTCTATGGCACAACGAAAGAGTTTCTGCGCTATTTTGGCATCAATGATATTGCCGATTTACCTAAACCCAAGGAAATTGATGAGATTATGGGAAAATTGGATCAGGAAGAAGGAATTAGTGAAAGCATCATTGAGACTTTAACCGAAACCGAGTCCTTTGAGGACGAAAGCAATCATAAAGATGATTCGGCTCAATAAGTATTTGGCGGAGTGCGGAGTCGGCTCCCGGCGCAAATGCGACCAGTTTATTCTCGAAGGTAAAGTTTCTGTCAACGGCAGCATCGAAAACCGTCTCGGAGTCAAAATAGACGAAAACACTGACAGTGTGAAATTCGCCGACAATTTACTGAAGAAGGTTAACCGCTTTGAGTATATTCTTTTAAATAAACCAAAAGGATACGTAACCACCGCTGCTGATGAAAAAGGACGTAAGACCGTTTTAGATTTGGTGAATTCAAAAATGCGGTTGTTCCCGGTCGGTCGTTTGGATATCGATACAAACGGTCTGCTGCTTCTAACAAACGACGGAGACTTAACTTATAAATTGACCCATCCCAAGTTTGAAGTGGATAAGATTTACGATGTCAAGTTAGACCGTGATTTGAAATTAACGGACAAGAAGCAACTGGAATCCGGAATTGACCTGGAAGAAGGCAAAACCTCAAAGTGTACGATCCAATTTCAAAATCCGCAAGACAAAACTCGGGTCAAGATGACTTTGCACCAGGGGTGGAAGCGTCAGGTACGTAGAATGTTTGATGAGTTGGATTACAAAGTTTTAATGCTGAGACGAATCAGTCTTGCTTTTTTGAATCTCCAGGGTTTGAGGTCGGGTGCCTCACGCAGCCTGACCGTTAAAGAAATCGAGCACTTAAAGAGAGTCTGCTAATGGATATTAATGGCAAAAGAGTAATGGTGCTCGGCGGTTGGGGATTAGTAGGATTTGCTATTTGCCGAGACATTTTGAAAGAAGAACCCGGTGAGCTTATCGTCCATTCTTTAAACGAATGGGAAGCAAAAGAGGCTTCTGAGAAACTAAGAAAAAACAGCTCCGCCAATTCAAAAATAACACCGAATTGGGGCAATATGTTCGTGCGGGATGCCATGCAAGGGTTGAGCCGCGCAGAAATCTTAGAGAATTCCGAATATCGTGCATGGTTGATTGAAGACGGTTTGGATGATTTGACCGAGGAAGTACTACAACGATCTTATCTTTTCCAGGTCGTAAGTAGCGTCCGTCCGGATATTTTAATTGACTGCGTTAATTCGGCAACTGCAGTCGCTTACCAGGACATCTTTACGGGCTACTACAATTTAAAGGGCGAGTTGAAAAAATTTAAAGAAGAAAAGGTTTATTCTGACACGCTTGTTTCCGAAGTTGAGAAAATTCTGTGCACGCTTTACATACCGCAGCTAATCCGGCATGTGCAGATTCTGTACGAGGCCATGCGACGCTCGAAAACCGGATTCTACTTCAAAATCGGAACGAGCGGTACCGGTGGGATGGGTTTAAATATCCCTTATACCCATTCTGAAGAGAAGCCATCCCGGACTTTGTTAAGTAAATCTTCCGTAGCCGGTGCCCATAGTTTGCTATTATTTCTCATGGCACGCACACCGGATGCACCCATTACAAAAGAAATTAAACCAACAGCTGCAATTGCCTGGAAAAAAATTGCTTACGGTGAAATTAAAAAGGACAATCAGAGTGTGGAACTATATGATTGTCCGCCTGAGAATGCCCTCAAGTTAGACGGGCACCTCGATAAAAATGAACCACGAAATTGGGTAAAACTCGACGACAAAGTTCTCAAATCAGTCTACGTTGATACGGGTGAAAACGGCACTTTTTCATACGGTGAGTTTGCCGCAATTTCTTCTTCGGGACAGATGGAACTTGTGACTCCTGAAGAGATTGCCAAAAGCGTCGTCTATGAAATCAAAGGCGGTAACACCGGGCATGACGTCATTAATGCCTTGGATAATGCTACTATGGGGCCTACGTATCGCGCCGGCCTTATGCGCCAACATGCTCTGAGCAAAATGCAGAAATTGATGGCGGAAAATAACTGCGACAGCATAGCTTTTGAACTCTTGGGACCACCGCGCTTAAGCAAACTTTTGTATGAGGCCCATTTATTTAAAAAAGTTTGCGGCAGCATGCAAAAATTACGTGACACTGATGCCGAAATAGTATCATGTCAGCTCGAAGATTTGATATCAAATGACGAGGAACTGAGGTCGTCCATTTTATCAATTGGTATTCCAATTCTTTTGAAGGACGGAAAAAATTTACTGCGCGGGCCAACTATCAAAATTCCCGCGTACCGGGGAGAGAATAAATTCACGATTAATCCGGAAGCGATTGATACTTGGGCAAAGGATGGCTGGGTTGACTTAAGGCTCAGCAACGTCATTCAATGGCAGAAGAGAATGAATCAAATTTTTGATGAAATCGAATCCGTTCCGGCGGATGACACGAGCTCCCAATTTATTAGAGATCGTACTTACTGGCTTGAAGATGACGAGATAGATATTGGCAAGGTCGTAGGATGGATTTTCTCTCATGAAGAGCAGGGGTTGAGGATGAAAGACTAAGTGAGATGCGTTAGTTGAAAAAAAAAATAGTTATTGCGATTGATGGGCCAGCGGGGTCGGGGAAGAGTACGATTGCAAGACTGGTTGCGAAAAAACTAAAAATATTATATATTGATTCCGGGGCAATTTACAGAGCCTATACACTGCAATATTTGCGAGAAGAAATTAACCTCGAGGAGCAGGAAACCCTGGTTGAGTTTCTGGAACGAACGACAGTTAATCTGGAAAGCGGAAAAAATGGTGCACTCATTTTTGTAAATAGAGAGAACGTCACAAAAGAAATTCGATCGCTAGAAGTTACGGCAAATGTTTCTTTGATTTCCGAAAATAAGAATATTCGTGAGGTTGTCACCAAGAAATTAAGAAGTGAGGCCGAACATAATTCTTTAGTGATGGATGGCAGAGATATCGGCACAGTGGTTTTTCCAGATGCGGCACTAAAAATTTTCTTAACAGCTTCGATCGAAGAACGTGCCCGGCGTAGAAAGGATGATTTAAAATCAGCAGGCGTTGAAACTGATTTGGAAAAAATTAAAAACGATATTCAAAGAAGAGATAAACATGATTCTGAGCGCTATCTCGCGCCATTGCAGAAGCCGGATGATGCCATTCTCTTAGATACAACGAATTTAGCAATTGACGAATGTGTTGATTTTATCATAGAAAAGACTTTAGAAAAAAGTGTTTAAGTATTTGGGTGTTCAAGTGTTTAAGATGTTGACTCAATCGGAGATTTCAGGGTTACGTGAACACCAACCAACTTTGGTTATAGGCAAAAACAAAATACATAAGGAGGTACGTTTTCATGTCAACTAACACGGATCAATTTCCTGAAAAGGAAAACGAATCAAACCAAATGGAAGGAGGAGATACCGCGGTAGCGGAAAAGGTCGAAGACAATAAGACATCAGCTGATTCTGAAAAATCTGCTGAGAAAATTTATACTTTTGAGGAGCTTGCGGATGAGCAAGAATACCCGGAAGATGAATTTAACGAAATGGTGGATCTCTACGAGCAAACACTCTCTGATTTTGTTGAAGGAGAAATGGTCGTTGGTAAGGTCCTTGCAGTCAACGATAAAGACGTGTGTGTGGATATTGGTTTTAAATCCGAAGGTATAATTCCAATCGAAGAATTTAACGATCCGAAAGCAATCCAGATTGGAGATGATATCGAGGTATTCCTTGACAATGTTGAAAATCAGGATGGTCAACTTGTCCTTTCCAAAAAGAAAGCCGATTTTCTACGAGTGTGGGAAAAAATTATCCAGTGTCATGAGGAAGATGAAATCCTTGAAGGCACTTGCATGCGTAGAATTAAAGGCGGAATCGTGGTCGACTTGATGGGAGTTGACGCTTTTCTCCCAGGCTCTCAAATAGATGTAAAGCCAATTCGAGATTTTGATGCGATAATTGGCAAAACAATGGATTTTAAAATAGTTAAAGTCAACGAGCTCCGCAAAAATATCGTGGTTTCGCACCGGGCCCTGGTCGAAGAAGGCATGAAGGAGCAGCGCGCTCAGATCCTTGAAAATCTTGAGAAAGGACAGGTACTTGAAGGCACGGTTAAAAACATTACTGACTTCGGTGTCTTTATTGACCTGGGCGGAGTTGATGGGCTACTCCACATTAACGATCTTGCCTGGGGTCGCGTAAGTCATCCTTCCGAAGTCGTTGCACTTGATGAACAAATAAGTATCCAGATTTTGGATTTTAATGAAGAGAAAAACCGGATTTCTTTGGGATTGAAACAGCTTCTGCCTCATCCCTGGGATAATGTAAAAGATAAATATAACGAAGGCGATGTTATCAAGGGAAAAGTTGTGAATATTTCCGATTACGGTTCATTTATCGAGTTGGAAAAAGGAGTGGAAGGCTTAATTCACATTTCGGAGATGTCTTGGACGCAGCATATTAAACACCCTTCCAAAATTCTTTCTTTGGGTGAAACCGTCGAAGCCAAAATACTTAAGCTCGATTTCGAAGGCCGTAAGATTTCCTTAGGACTGAAGCAGCTTGAGCCTGATCCCTGGACTGATATTGACGTGAAGTATCCGGTTGCATCGAAGCAGAAAGGAATCGTTCGGAATTTAACCAATTTTGGCGCGTTCGTTGAGTTGGAAGAGGGGATAGACGGGCTGATTCATATTTCTGATCTTTCCTGGACAAAAAAGGTTAGGCATCCGGGCGAGGTGGTCAAGAAAGGTGACGAAGTCGAAGTCATGGTTCTAAAAATGGACAAAGATAATCGCAGAATTTCCCTCGGTTATAAACAGACAATGGAAAATCCGTGGGATAATTTTGAAAAAGCTTATAAGCTGGAGACATTAACCAAAGCCAAAATTGTACGCATGATTGAAAAAGGCGTTATTGTTGAGTTGCCGGAAATTGTTGATGGCTTTGTACCTCTATCGCAATTAAAGAAAGAAGGGATTCAAAAGCCCTCTGATGCATATCAAGTTGATGATGAATTAGAGCTTTTTGTAATCGAATTCAACAAAGAGAACAAAAAAATTATCCTGTCCGAAAAACATGCTGCGAAAGGTGAAGAAGGCAAACCCGAGCTTGCTATCGATGACAAAGAGGCAATCGCCGAATTTGAAAAGGAGGTTTTCACAACTAAGCCAGTCGACGGAAAGAAGAAATATAAAGCAAAGCCTAGCCATGTAGGAGATGATAAAGCAGAGACAACAGAAGTTTTGGTTGAAACTCCGGAAGAAGTACCGGAAACAGCTGAAGAAACAAAAGCTGAGGCTTCGGAACAGGCCGTAGAGGCTGCGGATGAAGCAACGTCCGATGAGGCTGAATCTACCAAGGACGAAGCGGAAGCAAAGGCAGCGGCGAAATCCGCTGACTCAAAGAAAAAAGATTCAGAAGAAACGGATTAACTTGGAAATAAATGCTAGCGCATTTGGCACTGAAATAAGGAAATTGCAATGTGGGCAGTTAAATGGTTTTTGGCCGTTATCCTGATTTTGATGGTTTTCGGATTTGCACTCCAAAATAATGATGTCAACCAGAAAGTAACGGTAAGCTTCGTAACCTGGCAGTACAACGCTGTACCGTTATGGCTGGTGATTTATGCCTCTTTCGGGTTCGGGGTTTTATTCTGGCTGGTCGTTTCTGTGTTCCAGGTTCTGCAATTTAAAAGTGACATTCGCCGTCTGAATAAAAGCCAAAACGAATTGCAGATCGAGCTGGATAATCTCAGGAATCTTCCTATTGGGGAGGATGACACCGGTTTTAATATCAATGAAGAAACATAGTCGTCTAAAATGGATTTTACGGTAATTCTAATTTTTGTTGTTTTGAGCGCTATTACGGCGCTGATGATAATGTTTGTTTTCAGAAAGCGGCCAGCTGCTGGTCCTGAGGATGCATCTTTGGATTATGCTGAAGGCCTGAATTTACTTTTGGCAGGCGACACGGAAAAAGCTTTGAATAAATTAAAAGATGCCGTTACAAAGGATAGCCAAAATATTGACGCTTACTTAAAAATTGGTGATATTCTTCGGGAAACGGGTCAATTCGATCGCGCTGTAAATGTCCACAAGTATTTGACGGTTCGAACTACACTTACTGCGAAACAGAAGAGCGAAATCTATCGAAGCTTGGTAATCGATTATCAGGCTGCACAGGAATTCGATAAAGCATTTGATGTATTAAGCAAAATTATTTCTGAGGACAAGAGTAACACTTGGGCTCATGAAATGAAGTTAAAGCTTTACGAGCAAAAAGAAGAATGGGAGAATGCTTTTCAGGCTTACAAAAATCTCAAAAAAGTAAGTAAAGAATTTAAAAACGGTAGATTGGCGCTTTACAAAGTTCAGGAAGGGCTGCAGTTGAGTGAGAACGGCAAAGAAAAAGATGCTCAAGTTCGATTTCGCGATGCTATTAAAATTGATTCCGAAAGCCCGCCTGCTTATATTTATCTTGCCGACTCTTATCGAAATGAAGATCGAAAAGAAGATGCGCTTAAGGTCTTAAAGCAATTCGTGGAAAAGATACCTTCACAATCTTTTCTTGCGTTTGAACTTATAAAAGAGTTACTCTATGAGGGTGGCGTGTATGGTGAAATCGAAAATTTTTATATGGAGATAATCGATAGCCAGCCGGATAACTATGAAGCTAAATTAGCGCTAGCAGAAAATTATGAGAAAAAGGGTGAAATTGAAAAAGCCGTTAATCTTTGCGCGAATATACTGGAAAGCGATCCCCCAAATAAAGCAGCGAAAAAATATTTGATCCGGCTTTATCATCATACCGGGCAAAAAGATGAAGCTTTGAATTTAGCCTTAGAGATAATTGAGGCATCCTCAAAGCATAAGGAGAGGTTCAGGTGCAGTAAGTGTCGGCATGAATCTGACAAGCCGTTTTGGAGATGCCCCGGCTGTTCTGAGTGGGAGACGGCAATTCAAAATTAGAATTATTAGGCTAGCCAGGAATTAAATTCTTTGACTCAAAGTTTAAGCAAATTGCAACTGACTATGAATCTCGAAGTCTTAGGTTAATTGAGTCGAGCCGCACCGCACTATTTGCCTTGATACTTATTTTGAGGCTGTGCAATTTCTATGAAAAACGCACTTACTATTCTTCTATTCCCTCTACTTTTTGCAAACCCTCTGTTTGCGCAAAAAACTGAATTCGATTTAAATCGGACTCTGAAGTCTGATAAACCCGCTGAAATCAAACACAAGGTGGCAACATTTGTTAATGAGAATAAAGGCACGCCTCTGGCTCTTTATTTGGAAGCGCTTACCGAACCTAAGGCGCAACAAGCGGTTGATAAATATATAGAGCTTTTAACAAAGTTTCCAGATTCTTTACAGGCAGAGGATGCAACATTTAGAATCGGCCAGTATTATTTTTCCCGGGGATTATATATTGCTGCCAGAAAATATTTTTTGGGACTTGTTGAAAAGTACACTCAATCAGAATATGCAGATGATGCAATGTATTTAGCGGTCGCCTGCCTGATGGCGTCGAGAAAGTATGAATCCGCGAATACTGAATTGCTCAAGTTTTTAAGTAAGCATCCTGGATCGCCATTTGCCAAACTAGCGAAAAAAGACCTTAAGGAAATTAAATCGACCACAAACGGAAAATATGCTAAATTAAAGCCACGAGATTCAAAGGGTCGTTTCACTTTGCAAATCGGTGCGTTTTCGAAAATTAATAATGCTTTAAATTTCCGTACTAATTTTTCTAAATTAGGAGTTTCAACAAAGATTCGCGAGAAGAAACGAAACGGAGCCACCATTTACACGGTGACTGTCGGCTCATTTGATAACCGGGAATCCGCCGAGAAGTTTGGCAACAGGTTCCAAAAACGGTATGCTGTGCCGTACCGCATCGTGAGTAAGAATTAACCCCGATTCTATTGCTATGATCGCTGTAAAAGATGCAATTGAGATTACTTTAGACGAAGCTGCTCCCCGTGGCGTCGAGGAAGTTGAGCTCAAAAACGCATCCGGCTATATTCTTGCCGAAGACATTTTTTCAGATATCGATGTGCCTCCCTTTGAAAAATCTTCCATGGATGGTTATGCGTTTAAGGCCGCTGATTGTCAAAATAAGTTGACAACCCTAGACGTTGTGGGATCTATCCCCGCTGGCGTTTATCCGGATTTTGAAGTAGAACATGGGCAAGCAGCCAAGATTATGACAGGCGCTCCTTTACCCCAAGGTGCAGACAGTGTCCAGATGGTCGAGAAAACTCAAGCCATCGGCGAAAATAAGGTCAAAATTTTGGAACCGGTTTCGTTAGGAAAAAACGTAGCCAGGAAAAGTGAAGTTATCAAAGCAGACTCTAAGGTACTCTCAAAAGGAGTCTTTATTAGTCCGGCGGTGGCCGGCGCTCTGGCAACTGTTGGTATGGCAAGGGTCAGCATTTTTAAAAGACCCGAAGTTGGCATTCTGGTGACAGGTGACGAATTAGTCGAAGTTGCCCAAAAGCCTAAGGCCGGTCAAATCAGAAGTAGCAACGGTTATTCGCTTTATAGTCAGGTGGTTGACTCAGGAGCTTTGCCTGAGCTCTTCGGAATAGTGCCGGACAATATTGAGTATTTAACTAAGAGCATTGAACTTGGACTGCAAAAGGATGTGCTGTTGATTTCCGGCGGTGTTTCTATGGGAGATTATGATTTTGTTGAGGAGGTTATGTTAGAACACGGTGTAAAAATATTTTATGACAAGGTTAATATCAAGCCGGGAAAGCCAACGGTTTTCGGCCGAACCTCCGAGGCGCTTGTTTTCGGTCTACCGGGAAACCCGGTTTCGGCCAGCACCATTTTCGAAATTATTGTCAGGCCTGCTCTTCGTAAGATGATGGGATTTTCAAATTATCATAGTGTGAAAATGGAGGCGACTTTAGAAAAAGATTATGCAACTAATACCAAAAGGGAAAACTATCATCCCGCCTGGACTTTTATGAAAGATAATTCTTTTTATACCTCTCCTATTCAATCACGAGGCTCTGCTGATGTGGTAGCGTTTGCGAATAGTAATTCTTATTTGATTACCACTAAAGGCAAACAGGAATTTAACTCAGGTGAAACGATTGAGGTGATTTTGCGTCCCGAATTCTGGAAAACAATGTAAATCAAAAACCGGTGAATTAATTGCCAAGTATAATATCCCTAATATTTTTTGTAATCCTCCTCCCTTTAAAAACAAATGCTCAACTGACAGTTGACGTTGTTTACCCCCGAGAAGAACAAATTGTCAGTGCTTCAGACTCGACGTTTATTTTTGGCGCTGCGAATAATCCGGCGGCCCGGGTTTTTGTAAATGGTTTACCGATGAGGATGTATTCTAATGGCGCTTTCATGGGTATGGTTCCGATTTCGACCGGTGACTTCTTGTTTAAATGCATTGCTCAAACGGAGTCGGATTCGGTAGAAGTTATCATTAATGTAGTTGTTGCTCCTTATTTAACCACGACCCGGAATGATACCATCGCAATTGACAGCACCTTTTTTTTGCCAGGTCAGAATATTGAACTACGCGCGGGTGATTATCTTGAAATTGCATTTAAAGGCACACCTGGCCTGACTGCCTCTTTTAGCATTCCGGGTTTGATTGAAGACGCCGAAATGGTGGAAGCGCCCCCTCGGAAAGAATTCTATTGGGGCGAATCGGTATTTGGTGTCGGTAAAATTACACCGACACCGGACGTGGCCGGAATATACTGCGGTGGTCTCTTTATCAAGCAAGATACAGAAATGGACACCGTTGAGATTGAGTTTGAACTACTTGGGGCGAACGGAATCAGTGCAACTGCGATTGCCCCTGGAAGATTGACGGTTCGAAATGATAGCAGCCCAAGGATTGTTGAACTTACAGAAGAAATAACCGTGGCTCGAACCGGTTCGGGTTTGGGTTATCAAATGTTTTTACCCGAAGGCGTGAAGTTGTGGGTTACCGGAAAAAAAGGAACTTATTATCGTGCTCAACTAAATAGTTTGGAAGATATCTGGGTGCCAGAAAGCAACTTGAAATTTCTGCCAGCTGGGACGCCGATTCCATCAAGCACAATCGAACTTGTTAGATCCCGAAATTTTGATAGAAAAGTCAGAATTACATTTCATTTGCGTGAACGACTACCGTTTAAGATTGCTCAACTGAATGATCCCTCTGCGTTGATTGTTTCAATTTATGGCGCTACTTCAAATACGGATTGGATAAGGTATGATTTCGAAGATCCCCTGCTCAGAGAAATGAGCTGGTCACAACCTGTTAATGGTGTATATGAAGTAAAAATCTTACTCGACCAAAAACAACAATGGGGGTATAATCCTTATTACGACGGGACGAATTTAGAACTTGAAATAAAGAAACCTCCAAAAAAGTTTTCACTAAAGTACATGACCATCTGCATAGATCCCGGACATGGCCCGGATAACGGAGCTATCGGCCCAACCCGGTTGAAGGAAAAAGATGCAAATATGCAGTTATCTTTGACATTAAAAGAAAAATTAGAGAAAAAAGGAGCAAAAGTTTTTTTAACTCGAAAAGATCATCATGGGGCAGCACTTGCGGTTAGAACAAAATTGGCTGCATTTGTGCAGGCGGACGTTTTACTCAGCATTCACCACAATGCTTTGCCGGATGGGGTGAACCCTTTCGCAAACAAGGGTAGCAGCACTTATTACTATCATCCGCAAAGTCATGCTTTGGCAGTTGCGATTCAAAAAAGGTTACAAACAAAATTAAAATTAACAAATTTTGGCCTTTATTATGATAACTTATCGATATGTAGAATTCCGCAAATGCCGGCTGTACTAATAGAGCCCGCTTTTATTATGCATCCGGATGAAGAAATGCAAATTAGAACCCGGAAGTATAAAAAAAATGCAGCGGATGCTATTGTCAAAGGTTTAGAGGATTTTTTAAAAAAGGCAAAAAAGAATTAATAATGAGGTGCTGCAATGTTAAGTAGTAATTTAAATATAGGTCTGGTGTCATGCATTGCATTATTTGCAATATGCAGTTGTACAACATCAAAAAATGGTGGTGTGGTGCAAAATTCCGATGGGCTTGAAATGGTTTACGTGGACAAAGTTGATTCCGGCCAGAGCATTTTCGAGGCTGAAAAATTACAGGTTAACATCAGTGGAAACTTACCCTCTCCGGCCTACACATTTGAGCGCTTCGCCGTCAAATTAAAAGGAAAAGCCATCGAGATTATACCGCTGGCCAAATTTGATGCAACTAAAATGGTGGTTCAGGTCTTGGTGCCGTTTCAGGAGGTATGCTCTGTTGAAAACCTGAAACCTGGAACGTATAACATTCTAGTCCGCGGTCGTGGCGACACGGTTGTAAAAGCCGAAAGTATACAGGTTAAGAAGTAACGTTAAATCTAATAATGGGCTGCCTCTTTGAGTAAAGTAGGATTTTATTCCCACAATGATTACTTAAAACACAAAACAGGCCCCGGTCATCCCGAACGCCCTGAACGGCTGCAATATCTTACTCAGCATTTAAAAAAGACCGATGTTTTTGCAGGACTAACTTTTTTATCTCCCAGCCTCTGCGACATTAACCGAATTAAACAAATTCATCCCGGAAATTATGTTGAAAACATACAAAACGCTTGCAAAAACAGATCACATTCTTTAGATTCTGATACGGTCGTTTGCGAGGATTCTTATGAGACTGCGCTTTTGGCGGCGGGAGCGGTGGTAGATGCCTGTGATGCGATTGTTGAAGGAGCATTGGAAAGTGCCTTCTGCGCTGTTCGGCCACCAGGTCATCACGCTGAACCTGCAAAAGCGATGGGGTTTTGTTTGTTCAACAATGTGGCGATTGCCGCCAGATATTTACAGGCTCAGCATTCGATTAAAAAAGTCTGTATCATTGATTGGGATGTTCACCATGGTAACGGCACTCAAAGTGCCTTTTATGACGACCCGACGGTTTTTTACCTTAGTATCCATCAGCACCCGTTGTATCCCGGCACAGGATTAGCCGATGAGAAAGGTCAGGGCGAGGGAGCAGGAACGACGTTAAACTTTCCTTCTCCAGCCGGCTTTAGCGATAGAGAATACTTGCAGATGTTTGAAAATGATATCGCCCGGGCAGTCAGTAAATTTAAGCCCGAATTTATGTTGATTTCCGCAGGCTTTGATGCACACCAACATGATCCGCTGGCAAATATGAATGTCACTGAAGAGGGGTTTGCACGGATGACCCAGGTCGTGCATGATTTATCCAAAGAATTTTGTCAGGGAAGAATGATTTCGGTTTTGGAAGGCGGCTACGATTTGGATGCTCTGTCGCGAAGCGTGGAACATCACTTGCGAGTAATGTTAAAATAAAAATAATTTTTATGGGATACTTGAAGAGTGTTCGAATTTGAGAAAAATATTGGGTTAAAGCCGGGCGATACTTTTGCGCATCTCGAGGTAAGAAAAAAGATGATAAGGAGTCAAATTATCGCTCGAGGCGTAAAAAATCCGGCAGTACTCAAAGCCTTAGAAAAGGTGCCGCGCCATAGATTCGTGAACGAGAGTTTAGAAAACTCGGCTTATGATGATGCTCCGTTGCCGATTGGAGAGGGACAAACGATTTCACAGCCATTTATTATCGCATACATGACTGCCGCTTTAGAACTCAAGGGCGGCGAAAAAATTCTGGAGGTCGGCGCCGGGTCAGGCTATCAGGCGGCCGTTTTATCTGAAATTGTTGGGCAAGTTTATACGATTGAAATCAATGAAAATTTAGCGATAGATGTTGCTATGCGGTTAAAAAAAATAGGCTGCCATAATGTTTCACTGAAATTTGGGAACGGCTATAAAGGCTGGCCTGAACATGCACCTTTTGACGGTATCATCGTCACGGCCGCACCGAATGCAATTCCACAGTCTTTAGTTGAGCAACTCAAAATAGGCGGGAAAATGGTCATTCCCGTAGGTAAGACCAACCAGGATTTGATTGTCGTCACAAAATTTCCGGACGGATCTGTTAAAAAAGAATCACGAATTCCGGTACGATTTGTCCCGATGATTCGTGAGACCGAAAATGAAGAATAGTGCTGAATGAGAAAATTGATAACCGAGCACGATGTCATTGATGCCTCTAGAAAGCAGAAAACCGAGCTGACCGTTTCGCCTAATTGTATTGTAACCCCTTCTGCTCGAGACGCAGCCGCTATTCGAGGGATCAGAATCCTTAAAAAAGAAATAACGGATACCTCCCCAACTCAGCAACTCTCCCCGAAAGTTCAATTCTCAGGCAAAATAATTATTGGTTCGGATCACGGCGGCTTTGAGTTAAAAGACATACTCAAAAACTATCTAACTGAATTGGGTTGGGAATTCGATGATGTGGGCACGCATTCAACTGAGTCCGTGGACTACCCGGACTTTGCTTATGCAGTTGCTGAAAAAGTTACAAATGACGCAGGATTATTAGGTATCATTATAGATGGAGCCGGTGTCGGCTCCGCGATGGCCGCAAATAAAGTTTGTGGAATTCGAGCGGCTTCGTGTCAGGATACTTACACTGCCAGAAATAGCCGACTTCATAATAATGCAAACGTTTTGACTCTCGGAAGTCGATCTCTTGGGATCGACGTTGCCAAAGAGATTGTAAAAACTTGGGTTGAGACTCGATTCGAGGGTGGTCGGCACCAAGCCAGGGTTAATAAAATCATGGCAATCGAAAAGAAGAAATAAGCTAAAGCAAGAGATTGAATATTCAGGGAATCCTTTTATGGTCTCAGCGGCCATTGTAAATCTGTTTGATTGTTTAGCATAAAGAAGATATTTGCGGGTACCATTCTCAAACCGAAACCTTGTTACCGTTTTTACGTTAACCCAGTTAGAGTGCAGCCCAGTTTTTGATAACCAAAAATTAAAAGGAATTAGCTGAGAAATAATATGGCAGATAAAAAAAAGACCGGGGGTAGTGTAATAAAAGCAGGTGAGGCTAAAAGAGAGTCGCGAAAGAGAATTTATCGATCACAAAGTGATAAAGTGATCGGTGGGGTTTGCGGTGGCTTTGCAGAGTATTTTAATATCGATGCATTAATCATTCGGATTATTTGGGCTGTTGCGTTTTTTGTGGGCGGTGTCGGCTTTTTGGCTTACATAGCGTGCTGGATTATCATCCCTGAAAACCCATCTCAAGCAAAAGACAAAGAAAAGTCTGATGGCAAAACGACTAACACTTCTTTAGTTTGGGGTTTTGTCCTCATTCTTATCGGTGCATGTTTCTTGTTTAGGGAGTTTAATTGGTTTAATTTTTATCCTTTCCATTGGTCATGGCATGGGCCTGGTGGGTGGCTTTGGAATTTTCGATTTGATTTTCTTTTACCAATCGCCCTTATCGTAATTGGAGTTATTTATCTTTTCAAGGTGAGTAAAAGTGATAAACAAACAAGCGAAGTTAAAAAGAAACAAACATCCGGAGGTGCGACAATGGCAAATAAATTGATGCGGTCAATAAATGATAAAATGATAGGTGGCGTGTGCGGAGGCCTCGCAGAACATTTTAATATCGACCCTTCCCTAGTAAGAGTTGGTTTTGTGCTGGTAACTTTTGCAAGTGGTATCCTTTTCGGCATTGTAGCCTATGTCGTCATGATGATAGTCGTACCAGAGGAAACCGTTATCGAAGCGTCCGGTACAGCTGCTAAAACAACTGCTGCTAAAACAAAAAGCAAATAAAACGTCTTCATGCAGGGCTTGGTCAGGCTGAGTAAAAGATAAATGGGCGATTAATTTTTACGGAGAACAAAATGGCTGAGAGGGAGAAATCTTTTATTCCTGGTGCCGTGCTAATTATTATTGGTGTGGTTTTCTTATTCAATGAACTCAATATTTTTAACTTTAGATGGCGATACCTGTATCCCATTTTAATGCTTGGCGGCAGTGCACTTTTTTTTGTTTCCATGTTTACTAAAAAGGAGAAGGGCGCTATTTTTCCCGCTACGGTTCTTCTGATATTAGGTTTGTTTTTTGCACTGCGCAATTTTGACATCTTTTCATTCGATTATTATTTTTATTACGTTCAAGACTTTTGGCCGATATTTTTAGTAGCCTTCGGCTCAGGATTTGTCGCCTTATTTTTTGTTAGGTCTGAGGATTGGGGAGTGCTGATTCCCGGAGGCGTATTGCTTTTTCTGGGTATGGTTTTCTTTCTTAGGAACAGCGGATTTATTTATTGGCAAGATTTCGCTGACTATTGGCCTGTTGTGTTAATTATAATCGGGTTAAGTGTTGTTTTGAGCAGTTTAAGAAAAAAGACGTAATAGTTTTTGTTATTCTTATTGCAAGAGTTCAGGCTCCTTTTTAGGAGCCTTTTTTGTTTTAATTGTCTTGACTGGATCAGCAGTGCTGTTTATCTTGTGAAGAAATTAATAGAACGATTGAATTATGAAGGCGCTTTATTTCCAAAATTCATTGGTTTTAAAAGAAATTTCCATTCCGGTTTTTCACGAAAATGAAGCCTTGGTTAAAGTGAAAATTGCCGGCATCTGTAACACCGACCTGGAATTGGTGAAGGGCTATATGGGATTTGAAGGAGTACTTGGCCATGAGTTCGTCGGCAGGGTTGAGAAAGCTGCAGAGCAAGAATGGGTTGGCAAACGTGTCTGTGGTGAGATAAATTTTGGCTGCGGGGAATGTTTCTATTGCAAAAGTGGCTTAAGCCGTCATTGTCCGAAGCGAACTGTATTGGGAATTCTTAATCAAAATGGCGCATTTGCCGAATACGTCATTTTACCCATTAAAAATCTGCATGAAATTCCTCAAACCATTCCAGATTCTGCTGCGGTTTTTGTCGAACCGTTGGCAGCAGCTTTGGAAATTTTGGAGCAGATTCAAGTTGAGCGAAATCAGGATGTCGTTGTGATTGGTGATGGAAAATTAGGTCTACTGATTTGCCAGGTTCTTCAGTTGACCGGATGCGACCTCAGGCTTGTTGGTAAACACCCTAAAAAACTTTCTTTAGCACAATCCTGGGGAATCAAAACAGACAAGCTCAATGCGGCGGATGATCATAAAGTTGATATTGTAGTTGAGGCTTCGGGTTCACCAAGCGGATTTTCGACCGCCATGCAGCTTGTGCGTCCGCGGGGCACACTTGTGTTGAAAAGCACTTACACTGATAATTTGGAATTAGATGCGGCGCCAATCGTTATTGATGAAATCACAATTATTGGCTCCCGATGCGGTCCTTTTGACTCTGCAATCAAAACTTTAGAAAATAACTTGGTTAAAGTCGAAGGCTTAATCGATCAAACTTACCCATTTAGCCAGGCTTTGCAGGCATTTGAGCATGCAAAACAGCGAGATAGTATGAAAATTATTTTAGACTTCGATGAATAAAATATTAGTCGAATTAGGCAAGAATGCTTATCCGGTATTTATCGGCGAAGGTATTCTGGAAAACCTGGGGGAGATGCTAAATCTATATAACCTCTCCGGGCAAGTTGTGGTTATTTCGGATTTAAATGTTCATAAACATTATGGTGAAGCTCTCACTAAAAGTCTAAATTTCTCCAAAAAAGCCAGCCATTTGATATTTATTCATGGCGGTGAGAGGTCAAAATCATTCCGTACAATAGAAAAAATATTGACTCAAATGTTGGAGCTTGGATGTGATAGGAATAGCGTAGTGTTAGCTTTTGGTGGCGGTGTAGTTGGGGATATTGCCGGGTTTGTGGCCTCCGTTTATAAACGCGGTATACCCTATTTACAGGTTCCCACAACGCTTTTAGCACAAGTAGATTCGAGTCTCGGGGGAAAGACCGGTGTAAACCATCCGCTCGGCAAAAATATGATTGGAACATTCTATCAACCTAAAATGGTATGGACGGATTTGACGGTTTTACAAACGTTACCGAAGCGGGAAATTGTTTGTGGTCTTGGGGAAATTATCAAATATGGTGTAATAAAGGATGCGGAATTGTTCAAGTTGGTGGAAGACAGGCTGCACGAAATCGTTGCACTTGATTTAGAACTCTTGCAGGAAATTGTTCTGCGCTGCTGTCAAATTAAAGCTGGAATTGTTGCTGAGGACGAGAAAGAGACCGGCCCCAGGATGGTTCTGAATTTTGGCCACACAATCGGGCATGCACTGGAGGCGGAGATGGGATATAAAAAGATCTCTCACGGGGAGGCCGTGCTGCTGGGGATGTTGGCAGAAAGCAGAATGGCGTTGAATTTGAATATATTAGACATAGGTGACTTTCAACGCATCGAAAGATTGATCTCAAGATTTGAGTTGAGCGGAAAACTAAACAGGGTCGAAGTTGGCAGACTTCTGAAATTTATTAAAGCTGACAAGAAATCCTCATCCGGCCACACAAAATTTGTTTTGCCGCGGAAAATTGGTGAAGTTGAAATAGTAGATGAAGTAAGCGAGGATTTGATTAGATCGAGTCTGGCCCCGATTCTTTAGTCGGTTACAGGTCAATCTTTGCACAAAAGCAGGAAATTTCAGCGAGAGGCGCAAAGATTGGGCAGAGAAAAGAGAGAAAATCCACTCAGCAAGAAAAAGATAATTTTGATTTTTTAAGCATGCCGCATAAAGATATTATGCTTCCCGAAAAACTTTGCGTTTTCTTCGCGTCTCTGCGACTTTGCGTGCGTTGTCTTTTGGGTTGCGGCTTGTCCGCGTGAGGATTTTGAATGAATTGGGACTTATGTGTGGCAGGATCTGCGTCTCAGATTGTTCAAGTTGCATGAGCAAAGTTTAAAGGGCGCGAACATTTTTAGCTATCGCTGCAACTTTTTTATCTCGAGTTCTGCATGCAAAATTTGTTTGTAGTACTGCGTTGGCGCATTATTTAAGAAATTTTGAAAAGCACGAACTGCCTGCTTTGGTTGCCGTAAGCTTTTGTGGGCGTACCCCTTCCAGTAGTAAGCCCAAAAATATCGCTGGTCCAGTTCAATGACTCTGTTAAATTCAATTATCGCCTTTTTATATTTGTCTGATAGCTCTCCGCTATTTTGAAGCTAAGTTTCGTATCTTTTGGACTGAGTTTGAGCGCCGCCCGAAAGTCAGTGGTGGCCTTAGTATAGTGACGTCTGGCACTATGCAGCAAAGCACGCTGATAATAAGCTTCTTTGAAATCAGGATTGCTTTCAATGCAATGTTTAAAGTCTTTCAACGCTTTTGTGTATGATTTGAGTTTTTTGTACGCCCGGGCACGACTCAAATATGAGTTCAAATACTCCGGATCGATTTCAATAGCTCGATCGAAATCCGCGATGGCTTTACGGTATGACTTCTTTTGTATCCTTTCAACGCCACGATTATGATAGGCCTCAATCACGACTGTGCTGTGCTCCCAGTCTGGATGGCGGCGAATGGCAATTTCAAAGTCCTTGATTGCTTTGTCATACTCTCTCTGCAAGCAGTAGGTGAATCCCCGCTCAAAGTAACCAAAGCCATAAGCCGGGTCCAGCGTGATCGCCCGGGTCATATCTGCGATTGCTTCCTCAGACCGAGAGAGTTTTGCATAAAACTTTGCCCGGAAGATGTATGGCAAAGCGATATCCGGTGCAAGATTTATAGCTTGTGTAAACGCTTTTTCGGCCTTTTCATAGTTTTCCCGGCTGACTAGAATGTCTGCGTGAATGATGTGAGCCGGGAAGTAGCCCTCGTTTTGTTTCACAACTTTGTTTATTTGCTTTAGGGCTTTCTTTGATTTGGCATTTAATTCCTCATGGACGGCTTTGAAAATATTTGCGGCATTCTTTTTTTTGAGCCGATTGTTAGTCACATCGTTGAGAATAGTCAAATATAGCGAGGATGTGTGATGGGCTTGCCAAAACCTTGAAGATTCCTCAAACTTTTTTCTGGCCGGGTCAAATTTTTTCTTTTTGGACAGTTTAACACCTTCACTTAACGCAGTATTGTTGGCAAAGGAATCAACTAAGCCGTTTGAGCCCGGGCTATAAATTGGTAAAAAGGCTAATAAGAAGAAGAATGGAGTTGCTGCAAGAGTTACTTTTAATTTCATGTGCTGTCCTTTTTTCTCGCTGATTCTGTATTCAAGACCCGCCTGTTCCCCAATTTGCTATACCAATCCCTCCTATGATTAACGCTGGAAATGCTAAAGGGTGAGAATAGAGGTGAAGTTAAAAAAGTGGTGATTTTCCGATAACTGCATTATTCCGTGCTTAAAAGCATGTTAACTCATTGAAACAATTTTATATTAAGGATTTCTGTTTTAAGAAGCAAGATTTTTTGGGGAAGGGTGGGTTAATCCTTGCGGTTTTCTTCTACGCTATGCTCTTTAACAATGTCTCAGGAGAGCAATGATTCGCGGATAAGTTCCCCGGAAGCAAAGACAATAATTAGGATACCCAGGCAGGTCAAAATTAAAACATTTTCTCAGCCAGTTTGTGCCGCTGGAGAGTGAGGCCGCCCAGGAGACTTGCGAGAGAGAACAGGCCGAAACTGAAGTAGAGACAACCAGGACATTTCTAAAAAAACGGAACGCTTGAGGAGTTTATGCACGGCGAGTGCAGCAGACTTCCTTTGTGCTCTGATAATGATGGAACTCGTCGTGAATTCTGCTATATCGAATCGATGTAGACATGATCAAATAACGCAACTCCAGGCAGGAGCAGGAGGGGCGTTATCCAGGTGGCTGCGTTTTCCATTTATCGTTGAAATTCAACAAAAGGACATTAGCAGGGAATCAGGCGCTTATGTTTTTTTATTGAGAATCAGTTGTGTCTAATTTGATTTAACGATTTACGATCTCTGATTTACAAGCTACTTTTCTGCACAATCCGGACACGAAACTCCTGGCACAAACTCCGGCGATTGCTGCTCTTCAACCGTGACCGGCTTAAAACAGCGAGCGCATTGAGCCGTTCCGGTTTCTGCTAATTGACTGTTAAGTGAAATCCGTTCGTCAAAAACAAAGCATTCGCCTTCAAAATGAGACTCGCCGCACGCTTCAAAATATTTTAAGATGCCGCCCTCAAGTTGATACACCTGCTTGAAGCCCTGCTGCTGCAGCAAAGGCGTGGCTTTCTCACAGCGGATGCCGCCGGTGCAGAACATCACCAGCGGTTTTTCTTTCAGTTCAGGATCTAATTTTCCGGCGGCGTCCGGGAAAGAACGAAATGATTTGATATCTAAATGGCGCGCCTTTTTGAAAGTTCCGAAATCAACTTCAAACCTGTTTCTCGTGTCCAGCAGAGTAATATTCCGCCCTTCATCAAGCCATCTTTTCAGCTCTTGCGGGGAAAGATGGGTGCCGTTTGATTGCTTCGGCTGAAGGGTTGCATCCATGGGGATGAGTTCATCTTTGATTTTCACCCGCATCCGTTTGAACGGCTGGCGATCGCTTAGACTGGTTTTGTAAGTCAAACCCGAAAACTCTCTGTGATAGAGAAAGCATTGCCAGAATATTTCGATATCTTTTTTAGGTCCGGCGAGAAATAAATTGATTCCCTCTTTGCTGAGTAAAATCGTGCCTTTTAGATTGCTCTTTTTTGACAAAGCATTTAATTCTTTTTTTAATTGAATGGGACGCTTGCCGGTCAGCGCAACGAATTTGTAAGCTGCGATGTTTAGAATTTTTACCCGGTTTGTTGTCATGTTGAAAGAATTATTAGCCACAGATTCTCACGAATTCGCACCGATGATTGTGAAACATTAAAGTTTTTTACTTATAACGACTAGCATCACAAGTTGCTGGCCCGATGCGAAAATTTAAAAAAATGCACCAGCTATCTTTTTGAATTCAATTGTTAGGTACTTTCTAAGTTCCACTTTTTTATTTGATAAATCTGTGAATCGCTTCGTTAGCGTTATCCTGAAATGTTTTGTTGTTCAAATCATCAAAAATTGTCCCCTGATCTATTGTTGGACCAGTGAGAACTGACTTTTTACTCCCGTAAAAAACACCGCTCTTATACGACTCATCATTTAGCCCGTCTACGTATCGCTTGGCGCCTTCTTCCAACTTGTGCATTAAACCAAACATTGGCATCAATCTAAGACCAACATGGGTAAACATGAACTTCATAAAAGGAGGAAGATCGTTCATTACGCCGGTTCCACTGGTTCCCCCTGGACTCATGGTGACAAATCGAATGTCTGGATACTTACGAGCTATCGAGGACATCCACAAAGCGGCCATGTATTTGACCGGTCCATATGCGACCATAGGGTCAATCTTTTTTCCAAAGAATGATCCGTCACATATAGACTCAAATTCGTTCACAGATGACGTTTTTAGTTCGGGTCGTTTCATGCCCATTTTGGGGACGCCTCTGGCCGCTTCCGATCCTGCATACAATGCCATTTTGGTCAACTTCTTGGCTTTCAAAAGCTCCTCTGCCAAAACCACGTGTCCCAGAACGTTTACGGCAAACAATTGCAGGACTCCGTCCACAGTCTTGTCACCGAAATTTTTTCCACCCATACCCCCTGCATTCATAACTAGGGCTGCAACCGGTTCGTCCAATGACTCAACAGCAGATCTAACGGAATTCAAATTTGAGACATCCATAAGAACAATTTCGAACACTGATTTGCCCGTCGATTCCTCCAACGCCAGTTTGGCGGCCTTCGCTCTCTCTTCGTTTCTGCAAGCCAAGTAGATTCTTTCAGTTCCAGCCTGTAAAGCTAATTGCCTTGCGCACTCTTTGCCTAACCCTCCATTTGCGCCTGTTATCAAAATACTTTTCATCATTCGTAACTCCTTTTCTCAAAGCGCCATAGTAAGAGGTCGGGTCTCGTCTTCACTTGCCCACAAACTTGACTCCTTCGCCGGTGGTCTCCTCTTTAACAATACCCTCACCTTTCTATCCCAAAATTCTGCAAAAGCCCATATTCCCCAAAAGTGAGGTACTAGTTCTTCGGATCGTCAAAGTTGTTAGACCAATGTGCGCCGTCACAAAATGGTTTGTTTTTTGAGCCGCCGCATCGGCACATTGTGAAATGTTCTTTTGAGGCGCCTTCGCCACGTTCGGTATCGAGAAGATCCGGGCCACCGGAAACCACATAAGGTCCGTTCGGGGCAACAAAGATAGCCGGCTCGCCCTCCCGGTCGCGATTTTCGACACTGTCAATGGAATAGCTAATCGCCCCGGACGGGCACTGCTTAACCGTGGCGCTGATTTCATCAGGGCCGGCGCCGTGCGGATCGATAAAGGGTTCTTGTCGCAGCCGGAAAACCGCGGGCAGTCCATCCGTGCAGCGACCGGCATGTGCGCAAATGCCGCGATTGTCGTGAACGGTTATTTTAGCCCCTTCATAGTTCTCGCGTTTGTCCGCAAGGCGGCCATCAAGTTTGGCAGAGGAGAAGCCGATTTTTGCATGCGTTCCATCGCAGAAAGGTTTGTTGGCCGAGCCGCCGCACCGGCAAAGCGCTATCGACGCTTTGGTTGCAATTGAACCTTTTTGATTGGTAAAGTTCTCAAGGTCTTTTACCAGGTAAGGTCCATCAGGAGTCGGATTGATGCTTGGTTTGGATATGTTTTCTGAAGCCATATGAATCTCCTTTTACTTTTTAATTTTGAGGAGTCAGCAAGGTGGATTAAGCTATCAAGCTAATTGTCTTTTGAATTGGATTTTTTTAAATAATCGGGCAGATCAAGATGGGAGTCATCCTCCCCCCACTTTATCCACTCAAATGCAGATTTGCAGTCAAGGCAAAAGTGGGGCGTCACCATAATAGAGGTGCCAAAATCGGATTGTTTTTCGGTATTCGTCGAGCCGCAGAACGTGCATTTTTTATTTTGGTTTTTCATTTTATTCAGTGTTTTTGCCACGGTAGCACAGAGAACTCAGAGCAAAATAATTACTGAGACTGATTTTTAAAGACGATTCAAAATGCGAACTTATATTTCTTAATAATGCCTCTGAGATCTCTGCGCCTCTGTGGCGATTCGCGTTAAATCTAACTCAACTTAGTTTAAAAACTTTGTTCTTGCTGCCACGCAGATGATAGAGGATTTCTGGGTCAGGGCCTGTTTTGGTTAGACGGCGAGTTTTAGGATCCCAGCTATCCCATTCAAAGGTTGTGTTCAGCCGCCACGTTCCATTGGCCTTTGACAGACCGAGATCAACTCCCAAACTAGCAGCCAGATTTCCTAATTCAGAAAGATATTTGTCTAAAATTTCCGAGCTGCTTTCGGACTTAATTCCTGCTTGTACCAAAACCCGATCGTATTCTGAATCCGGCGGCCCAAACCACTCCACAACTTTAACCAGCGCATTTTGGGCGCTTTTTTGAATTGCCTGTTTGGTCTCAGCGCTTTTTTTAGACAGCGTTCGGAACCATCCTTGGCCGTGATGAATGTGGTACCTTTCTTCTTCGAGCATTTTCTCCAGGCTCATGTGCAACGGTTTAAACGAGGAATTTCTCATTGAGAGGAGTAAGGTAGTCACGGCTAAATCAACGACGTAATTGACGGCGACAATGTCCGGCCAGCTTTTTATTTCATTATCAAGGTAAGAAATATTGGCGAATTCCTCGGGTTTAGCCGATTCAACCAATTTTTCAGGATCATCTTTATAGTGTTTGGTTAAAAGTGCATGCAAAAGGCGGACGTGTCCTAACTCCGACTGGCATAAGGAGCAGAAGGCCACCGCAGCCTCAATTTCCGGTGGTCCGAAGGTCCATTCGCCGTAATGATATCCTAAAAGCAGCTTGGTATCGGCGCAGGCTAAAAGAAGATAGCGGAGAGCTTCTTTGCATTCGGGAGTCATGCCTTCGGTTGATTCAAAGATTGTCTGTGTTGTTGATTTCTTCATTCTCTTAAGTTTGATAAAGTTATTTTAACATAATGGTAGCAAATGTATCGGGTACGAGGATATAAGGTAGGGGATACCTAGGTTAATCCTTATTTCCTTTTCACCTATTCCTCCTCAGTTCCCCCAGAGAGGAATTTTACTGTCATGAGTAACTTGAATTACGGATTTTCGCGGGATGACACACATCTCCACCCATTTTTCTTCGTCATACATCGTCCAGGCGTACACTTTGGCGAGTTCGTCATCGGAGGCATTTAAGCTGCCGACATGTTGCAGCGTTTCTTGGTGCGTTTTGCGGGCAAATACTTCATAAACCTGATCTTGATCCATCTAATCTCCTAATTCTGGAAAATATCCGCAAATCTTTTACCTTTGTTCACCCATTAACGCTGAAGTAATTATCAGCAGTCATAACGCTGCGCTGTCATTATCGTAGGCTGTTTTGCGACTCTCAATAATGACGCCGAAGGCAGAGAATCTTATGACTTAATGACGTTTTTTGTCATTCACTTCGCTGTCATTTGGGTTGCTATTGCTCAAAAAATAAAAAAAACACATTGATCAAACCCCCACACCGTAATATTGCAAAATTTCACGGCCTGCAGGAGTAATCCTGTCCCTGGTCCAGGGGGGGCTCCAAACGATTTCTATATCGACATTTTTTACCCCGGAAATTTTTCTGACCTCCTCATCAACGTCCAACAGAATCATATCAATCGCGGGACATCCCATGGCTGTAAACGTCATCTCAATTGCTACTATCGCGTGCAGTACCTCAACTTTATAGATTATCCCTAAATCGACGATACTGAGCGGGTATTCGGGATCATTAACTGCC
>SMVB01015448.1_pt1 | contig 42755 bp, 37 predicted proteins | sample 2456461 | NCBI WGS metagenome assembly SMVB01 (sample SAMN11095934, study PRJNA526329) | marine sediment metagenome | biome: Marine sediment; feature: Surficial sediment; material: Deep marine sediment; isolation source: Hadal surficial sediment | place: Pacific Ocean | collected 2014-05 | depth...
CAGATTCCCCGGTTGTCGCAGTATGTCTTGTTCTTTCTAGCCGTGACTTTCACCTGGCTGATGGGATTGATGGGCTACATCCGATCGGGCATTCGTCAGTACTGGCACGTTTATCAGGTCATGAAGGATACGAGCGAAGGAGCCTTCATCCCGAGCCATGGGTTTGCGACGACGGTCATCTCGATCATCGTGCTGATCTTCTTTTTCTTCGTCTCGATGGTCTTCGCGCTGGCGATGCGCTCCGAGCTGCAAGATCGAGATCAACCGTGAGAACGGTCTTCCTGAGAATCGTGGGCTTCGTGATCTTGATCGACCTGTTCTACATGGGGATCGGTCGCCTGTACCTGACTCAATCGGAAGAACACCCGCCGGCCGAACTCCAGATCAGCGTCGACACCGACATCGACACGCTAGTCGGAATGGGCGAGTCGCTGCTCAAGAACAAGGGCGGCTGCCTGCTTTGTCACAAAATGACGGACGTGGGGAACACGCGCGGGCCAGACCTGCGTGGCGTGGGGGGGCGTGCCGTGACCCGCAGGCCCGGCCTGAGTGCCGAAGCCTACCTGATGGAGTCGCTGATCGATCCTGGGGCATACGTGGTCGAGGAATTCGCCACGCCGGGCGGCGAGAGCATCATGCCGGCCGCCGATCGACCACCGGCCGACATGAGCCCCACCGAGATCAAGGCGCTGGTCGCCTTCCTCCAGTCGCTCAGTGGCCGGATCACAGTCCAAATCACAGAACAGGATGTCGCGAAGGCGGCGGCGCGGAAGGAGAAGAAACCAGCCCCGACCAGCACACATCCAGGCTTTGCCTTGCTCACCACAAAGGGCTGCGTGGCCTGCCACGACGTGAGCGGATCCATGCGGCTTGTGGGACCTCCTCTGACGCATGTCAGAGAGCGGCTGACGGCGGCCGAAATCCGTCAGTCGGTCCTCGAGCCCGACGCCGTCATCGCCGAGGGCTTCATGAAGGGCCTGATGCTGCAGGACTTCGCCGACACCCTGAGCGCCGAAGAACTGAATCAGCTCGTCGGCTACTTGTCCGGCGAGGTTGGGCTGGCGGAGCGTCTCGCCCATCCAGCGGTCCACCTACTGGTCTTGATTCTGGTGTTCAACGGTGGAATCGCCTGGGCTGCTCGCAGGGTCGAGTCCCTGGGTGAAGCGTCCGACGCAAGAGAGGTCTCACCGAGAAGGCTGTCATCGGATTGGTGGAGAGTGATCGGAGTGATCGGAGTGGTCGTGACGATCGGATTCGTCGTTTTGTACTTGCAGGCTAAGGAAGCTGCGAAGCAGACCGCTGAGCCGGTACCCGCGCAAGTGCTGGCAACCCAGCCCGAGACCTCCGCCGAAGCCGGATCCACACCCGAAGCCAGCTCCGACACCGCACTAGTGAGAGGGCCTCTGGACGGAGAGGCGCTTTTCAAGGTCACCTGTCCGTCGTGCCACGGAGCGGACGCCAAGGGTGTGCAGGGACTGGGCAAGGACATGACGACCAGTGCGTTCATCAAAGGGCTGAGCGATGCGGAGCTGGTGGAGTTCATCAAGCTGGGTCGCGCAGCCGACGACCCGCTGAACACCACGGGAATCCCCATGCCCGCGAAAGGATTGAACATGGCACTCAGCGACGACGAGATCCTGGCGATCGTCAAATTCATCCGCTCGCTGAGCGAGTAGCTGCCGAGAGGGTCATCATGGCCGAGGAATCCAATGCGTAGACATACGTTCTCGTTGGCGGTACTGAGCTGGCTCGCGGTCTGGGCGGCGCTCAAGTTCGGCGTCCAGCCCCCGATCCCCATTTCGGTGATGGGCCTCTATCTGGCGATCAGCACGGTTTCGATCCTCGTCTACCTGATCGCAGACCCCGAGCGCTTCGAGGCGTTCCTCGCCCCGTTGTTCACTCTGTTGCGGGAGAAACGGCTCGCCGTCCCTCGAATGGCAGCCCTGATCGCGATCCCGCTGCTCTTCGGTTGGACGACCTACACCACAGTGCGACCGCAATTCGATCCGCCCTTCGAGTCCCGTACGATCCATCCCGAACCTCCCGCGGTCTTCAGACTGCACGGCAAAGATTTTGACGTGCTCCGGGCGCGCCGACCGCCCGAGATGGAAGTCAACGAGGAGAACCTCGCCGCAGGAAGGCGGATCTACTACCGCAACTGTATGTACTGCCACGGGGACAACCTGTCCGGGAAGGGACACTTCGCCGTTGCCCTCAATCCCCTGCCCGCCAACTTTCGGGACGGAGGAACAATCTCCCAACTCGAGGAGGGCTACGTCTACTGGCGCGTCGCCACTGGTGGCCCCGGGCTTCCACAGGGGGCTACGCCCTGGAACTCCTCGATGCCGGTCTGGCAGGACTTCCTCAGCGAAGACGAGATCTGGCAGGTCGTCGCCTATATCTACAGCGCATCGGGCTCGACCCCACGAACCTGGGAGGAGCACTGATGGCGTTCGCCTGCAGGCGCTCTGTGGTTTCGTGCGGGTCGCTGTTGCTGTGCACCGGCTTGATGCTTGTGCCTGGATTCGCTCTGGGACAGGACTTTGCCGCGAAGGGCTTCAAGCTCGCCGTTCCCAGCCCACGCGTGGCGGCCGAAGGAGACGTGGAAGCCGGGAAGTCGCTCTATCAAGATCACTGCATGCAGTGTCACGGCGAAAAAGGCGACGGCAACGGCGTGATGGCCGACCGGCTCGATCCGCGGCCGCGTGACTTTAGACGGGGCATCTACAAGATCCGGACGACCATGCAGGGGGAGCTGCCAACCGATCTCGATCTGTTCCGAATCATCGGAAAGGGTATGCCGGGGACCTCGATGCCCGCCTGGGGCGATCATCTCTCCGATGATCAAATCTGGCAGTTGGCGCACTACATCAAGACCTTCAGCATCGACTTCGAGGACTACCCCGCGGAGCAAGAGTTCCTACTCGAGGGCAAGATCGAGTTGACGGCCGAGAGTATTGCGCGCGGCGAAGAAGTCTACGTGAAGGCCGAGTGCGCCAAATGCCACGGTGTCGGCGGCCGGGGCGACGGCCCTTCGGCGCCGACCCTTGTAGACGAGTGGGAGTTTCGCATCTTCCCCGCCGACCTGACCCAGCCGTGGACTTTGCGCGGAGGCGGTTCGGTAGAGGATCTCTATCGAACCATGACGACCGGAGTCAATGGGACTCCAATGCCCTCCTTTTCCGACGCCTGGAACGCCGAGGACTTGTGGAATCTTGCCAACTATCTCCACAGTATTGGTCGCGAACCAGAGTGGGGGGAGATCGTCCGAGGCATGAAGACCGAATCCGTCCCGCACGAACCCTTTGATGAGCAGTGGGACCGCGCGCCTACGGTCGACATCAGGCTGGCCGGCCAGATCATCCAGAAACCCCGCCTCTTCAACCCCTCGGTTCAGAGTCTGACCGTCCAGGCGCTCTTCGACGAGCAGCAATTGGGGCTGCTACTGACCTGGAACGACAAGTTTGAAAACAAGGGACAGGACCAGAATCCATCCGACCGGGTCTCGGTGCTTTTTTCGGCCCGCGAGCTGGAAGGCGGGAAGAAGCCGTATTTTTTGATGGGAGACCGCAGGAACCCCGTCGACTCCTGGCGTTGGAGCGCCGGCAGCGGCATCGAAACAGTTTTCGCGCGGGGAATGGACGACGTCAAGCCCCGGCCGTCGCCGGTCACAGGGCAAGCCGAGTACCGCGATGGGCAGTACCGCGTGGTTCTGCGTCGCGACCTGCGCAGTAGCCAGGACGATGAGGTTGACTTCGTTCCTGGCAAGATGATCCCGATCGCCTGGAATGTATGGGATGGCCAGACTGGAGAGGATGGAAAGCAGCGAGCGATTTCGCGCTGGTACTACCTCCTGCTCGAGCCCGAGACTCCGTGGACGACTTGGTTGTGGCCGATCTTCGTCGTTTTGCTGGTCGCGGCCGGCGAAGCAATAGGACTCCGTCAACTGAGGCGGCATTGGGCGCTGGAGCCCGAGGCCTCGGGAGATCAGCTAGTCGCCACGTCGTGAAGTAAATCCACACACTCGCCTACAATGGAGATATCGATGTATAAGAAAATCTACGTACCGGTCGACAACTCAGCACACTCCAATCGAGCCATCGAGTCGGCAGTGCGGCTCGGCAAGGCCTTCGAGGCGAATCTGGTGGGCTCCCACATCTACGCGGCGAGGATGCACGACTACCGCTTCAAGCAGATGGAATACTCGCTCCCCGAAGAATACCTGGAGGAGAACGAGCTCGAGCGGCAACGCAAGATCCATGACAGCTTGATCACCATGGGCCTCAAGCTGATCTCAGACAGCTACCTGGAGGCCATGGGCAAGATCTGCGCCGAAGAGAAGTTGCCTTTCGAAGCTCGCATGATTGACGGACAGCACCACGTCGAGATTCGTCGGGATCTAGCGCAGTCGGACTGTGATCTGCTCGTCGTGGGTGCGCTGGGCCTGGGACGCCAACGCGCCAGTCAAATCGGATCGGTCTGCGAGCGCGTGGTTCGTTCTTGTCGCCAGGACGCCTGGATCGTTCGACACCTGCCAAAAAAGGGCGAGCCAGAGCGGGACACGATCCTGGTCGGCATCGATGGCAGTCCGCAGTCGTTCGGGGCACTCCACACCGCATTGACACTGGCCAAGGCATTCGAGAAGCGAGTCGAAGTGATCGGAGTCTACGATCCCTACCTGCACTATCTCGTGTTCAATAGTCTGGTGGGGACTCTCACCGAGAAGGCGGCGAAGGTGTTTCGCTTCGAGGAGCAGAATCAACTCCACGAAGAGATCATCGACACGGGCCTCGCCCAGATCTACCAGTCGCACCTGGATGTCGCCGAGAAGCTGGCGAACGAGCAGGGCATGCAGGTCAGCAAGACTCTGCTCGACGGCAAGACCTTCCAGAAGATTCACGACCACGTGCACAAGACCCAGCCCTGGCTGCTGGTGATGGGCCGAATTGGGCTTCACAGCGATCCCAATGACACGGCCCTCGGGAGCAACTCGGAGAACCTGCTGCGACTCTCCGAGTCCGACATCTTGCTGACCACGTCCGAGATTCGCCCGAAGCTGGATGTGCGTGCCGAGGAAAGCATCCGCTGGAGCGAGCAGGCCGAGGAGCGCATGCAACGCGTGCCCAAGCTGGTCGTGGGCATCGCGCGAACCGCGATCCTGCGTCTGGCACTCGAACAGGGTCATAGTGTGATCACCAGCTCGCTGCTCGATGAGGCCATGGAACGCTTCATGCCCAAGCCGCAGCCAATGGACAAGCTCGCGGAGGCGGTCGCCATCGGTCGGGCGCAGGAACAGCCGGTGGCGATCTGCAAGGACTGCGGGTTGACCGCCAGCGAGCCCAATCCCGAGGTGTGTACCGTGTGCGGCGGCCTTGCCTTTGATGTCCTGACGGCGGAGATGGTCGAAAGCCTCGTCAAGAACGAGGGCGGCGTCTCCGACGAGCCCAGCTACGACGGGCGGAAACTCAGCTGGACCCAGGAGGCGCGCAGCGCTCTGCGGTCGATCGACTCGGCCTATCTGCGGCGGCGCACCAAGGCACGGATCGAGAAGGGCATTCGCATGCGGAGGCTCAAGACCGTGACCCTCGATTTTGCCCAGAAGCTCATCGAAGAGGAAACCGGAGTGCCCCTCGCCGGATCGGCGACGAAGGGCGCGGATCAGGACCGGACACCGCTCCCGCCGACAGCTGACCTCGAGTCGGACGGCAAGCGGTTGATCGCTCGTGACGCCAAAAAAGTTCCCCTCTTCTCGGCATTCGACTGGAGTGCAGAAGCGATCGAACGCATTCTGCGCGTCCCTGCTGGCTTCATGCGGGACCGAACCCAGGCGCGGATCGAGCAGCTCGCCGAACCGCATGGAAATCAGCAGATCGACCTGACGCGCGTCGAGGCGGGGGTCGAGCTGGGTCTGCAGACGATGGCCGAGATGGTCGCCCAGAACGACGATGACACCGAGGCAAGTTTGGAAGTGGACCCGACGCAGCGCGAACAGACCGCTCAAGCTGGAAAGTGTCCCGCCATCACGCGTACCGCCGAAGATCTGCGCGAGCAGAGAGGGGAAGAGCCCTTGAATGAAGTCAGCGCAGTGACCGAGCTGGCTGCGATGAGATTGCTTCTGACCCAGCAAGAGAACTCGAAGGACGAGTAGATTCGTGGGGCCAGCCGAGGACTGCGCCGCAATAAACGCCAGGGCCCATCACCAGGGACGATCACCAGAGACCATGCCCGCCTACCGCTTCTGCAGAACTGACGACATCCAACTTCTGGTCGCCGCACTGAACGCGTGCTACGTGGTTCACTTCCCGGATCAGATGCCACTTTCCGTGGCCGACTTCAAGCGGGAGATGCGCGAGCTGGACATCTGGGCCAGCAGCTGCATGGTGGCATCGGAAGACGGAGAGCCGATCGCCGTAGTCACGGGGGCCAAGCGAGAGCACCAGACGTTGATCCATCGGATCGGTGTCCACCCCGACTTCCAGCGACGGGGCCACGCTCAGCACCTGCTTGAATCGCTGAGCCACAAGCTCTCGGTACTGGGGCCTCCGAAAATCGTAGCCGAGGTTCCCGACGACCTGTCAGCGGTGCGTGATCTCTTCGAGGCCGTGGGCCACAAGGAGGAGGGAAGGCTCACGGACTTCGTGCTGGCGGAGCCGCTCGCCGCGCCCTCGGGAGCGAGCCAGGTTGCACCGATCGGGCTGGACGATCTGCTCAGCGCAGGGGTGCTGGATGCCAGGGTGTCGCGCAGCTGGGAGCGAGCGCTGGAGACGCTGCAGAATCGCAAGGACCAGCTCGAGGGACTTGCCATCACATCTGAGAAGCGAGTGGAGGCCTACGCGGTGTATCGCGATCTCCCCGAATACAGTCGGCGTGAAATCGTCTCATTCGGTGGAAGCGATCAGCTACACGAGAACGACCCCCACGGACTTCTCGAAGAGCTGATTCGCGTCGCTTGCCAGGCGGGTACGCTTCAAGTGACGATTCCGAGGGTTTCCGAGGAAGAGATCGCCGGGGCTGATCTCGAGTCGATGGGCTTTCGAAGAGGACGTACGTACTTTTGCTATGTGGATTTGCCCGGTTCCCGCATGCACTGATTGCTGGGGTTGGAATGACGATCAGCTCGCAACGAAAACGGACCTGGGTGGTAGGCACGATATGAAGAGCGCGACATGAAGGGCTATTACGACATCGTGGGCGACGGCGGCTCGGACGTCCTGGGCCAGGTCGAGGCGCAGCAGAAGAACCTGGCCCGCAGTCTTTCCGATATTCGAAACGTGCTGGCGATCGGGTCGGGTAAGGGGGGCGTCGGCAAGAGCACCATGACCATGCAGCTGGCCTGCGCGCTGCATGAGTTGGGATACGCGGTCTCGATTCTGGATGCCGACCTCAACGGTCCCTGCCAGGCGCGACTGGGAGGACTGAGGGATCAGATGCTGCTTCCGGGCGAGAATGGAGCAAGGGTCCCCACCAGCCGTAGCGGGATTGGGGTGGTGTCCATGGGAACCCTGATCCCCGAACCCCTCCCCCTGGAATTCGAGAGTGTCGCCATCGGGTCTTCTCACACCTGGCGGGCGACAAAAGAATTCGCTGTCCTGAGAGAGCTGCTGGCGGGCATGGATTGGGGCAAGCTCGACTATCTGCTCGTTGACCTCCCGCCCGGCGTGGAACGAATCGTCCAATACGCCGAACTCCTCGGTCCCGCGGCGCTCTTTGTGCTGGTCACCATTCCCACCGATCTGGCGAGAGGGGTTGTCGCCCGCTCGATCGAAGCGCTCGCGCATACACCCAACCACGTCCTGGGTTACATCGAGAACATGGACGGCTATTTCTGTTCGGACTGCCAGCACATCAAGCCGCTCTTTCCGACGCAGTCGTCGATCGAGTTCGAGCTTCCCCGCCTCGGGAGCGTGCCCTTCGATCCCGGGCTGGCCGCACTCTCCGATCGAGGTGGCTCGCTCGCCGACACACCCACCCTGGCGTCCTGGCATCCAGTGCAACAAACCGCTCGAGAGATTTGCCAGCGCGTCTCCGAACTCATGCCGGCCCCTTCTAGCGAAGGGACCTCCGAGGAGAAAACATGAAGTTCCTCTGCGTGTCCTGCGATGAAGCCATGAAGCTGAAGGAGCTCAGCCCCCCCGAGCGCGGCTCGCTCACGGTCGTGTACAGCTGTCCCAAGTGCAGCCACGAGATCGCCATGCTGACCAATCCCTTCGAAACGCAGATCGTCGGCTCGCTGGGAGTCGCCATCGGTAATGAGGGTGCAGAGTCCGATCAGGGCGTGGGCGAGTCCAAATGTCCGTTCACGAGTATGGTGCAAGATGTAGGAGTCGGCTCGGAAGTCTCGAGTTCGGAACTCAGCTGGAGCCCCGAGGCCAGTACCCGGCTGGGCAACATACCCGAGTTTGCCCGGCCTCTGGCCAAGGCTGGCATCGAGAAGTTCGCGAGAGAGCACGGGCTGGCGCAGATCGACGTGCGAGTGCTTGACCAGGCCAGGGATTCGATGGGGATGTAGGAGCCTGCGCGCAGGTTCAGTCCGACTCTTTCTTTCGCTGCGCGGCCTGCTTTCGAAACAGGGGCATCTTGCCCATCAACCCGCTGCGCGAAGAAGGCCGCTCAGCGCCGGCCAAGGCTTCCTTCATCAATTCGGGCGTGACGAGCTCAACCCCTTGGCGTTCGGCAAACGCTTCTACCCCTTGCATGACTTTCTCACGAACGAAGGCAAGAGGAATACGCTCGAGTCGCGCCCGGGCTTCTGCGCTCCAAAGAATCTGCTGGTGCTGCAGGGGGTGCCCGGTTGGCTGGTAGCGACAAGCCGGGTCCTCTTGTAGATAGTCATCAAAGGCCGCATAGGCGCGGCAACGGCATCCTCCGCAGAGCTCCTTGAACTCACACCTGCCGCAACGTCCCTTCAGCTGACCCACGTCACGCAGCTCTCGTAGCACCGGCGACGTTCGCCAGATCTCGCCGAAGCTTTGCTCACGCAGATTGCCGGCGACGACGGTCATATACGGGCAGGGGGTGACATCGCCCTGGGGCGTGATGCGACAATACCCGGTGCCCGCCATGCATCCGCCGCTCTCCAGGCCTCCCAAGCCTCTTTCGTAGGCGATCTGCTTGAATTGCGGCGCGCACTTGGAGCGCACCAGCATGGGCCGGTTCTCCTCTTGCCAGTCCACCAGATTCGAAAGCATGTTCTCCGTGCGCTCCGGGGAAAGATCGTTCAACAGCTGGCCGCGGCCGGTCTGGACGAGGAAATAAAGATTGAAGGACCAAGCCCCTTTCTCGCGCGCGAATTTGATCAGCTCGGGAATCTCTGCGTAGTTCATGTCCATCACCGTAGTCTGGACCAGCACTTGAAGTCCGTTGGCACGACAGATCTCCAAGGCGCGTACTGAGTAGTTCCACGCGTCGGGCCCACCTCGGAATTGATCGTGTTTCTCTGGGTCGATCGAATCGATGCTGATCGCGACGCCTTGCACGCCGCATTCGATCATCTTTTGAACCGAGCCGTCATTGATCAGAACGCCGTTGGTACCCATCACAACCCAGATCCCCAGACTCGAGGCATACTGCGCGATCTCAAAAATGTCCTTGCGCAGCATCGGCTCGCCGCCGGTGAGTATCAGCATTTCCGTGCCGAGGGTGTTCAGCTCGTCGATCAGCGCCAGACATTCCTGCGTCGTGAGTTCGTTCTCCGCCTTTTGACCGCCTTCCATGTAGCAGTGTGGGCAGCGCAGGTTGCATGCTTTGGTCAGATTCCAGGAGACCAGGGAGGGCACGTGTCCAGTTTGATTTGCCAACGCTGACTTCCTCCCTCGGTAAACTCATCCGCCTTCGAAATGGTCTATCCCGCGCTTGCGCCGCCTGTCCGGGACGAGTGAGAAGACTCACCTTGCGAAGCGACCCCAGTGTGGCGCCGATAAAGCTCGATGCCCAAGCTGACTTCTTCGGCCGACTCCACACAGTCGGGCAAGCCATAGGCGCCCATTGCACTACCTACGACGTGTAGGCCGCGAATCGGGCTAATCTGGCACCGTAATTCTGCGACCCGGTCCAGGTGGCCGACGTCGAACTGTGGCATGGACTCTCGGAATCGACTCACCAGGCTCGACAGCGGAAGGGCTCCGGCCCCGATCAACTGAGCGAGGTCGTGGTGAGCTCGCTCGATCAGTTCTGCGTCGTCCAGGTCGAGAGCCTCGGGATCCAGTGCGCCGCCGTGATAGGTGCGCACGACTACGTGTTCATCGGGAGCTCGATCCGGAAACTTCTCGCTCGCGAAGCTAGCCGCCAGGATCCGATAAGGTTCAGAACGCGGCACGAAGAAGCCGAAATCGCTGGGTAGTTCTTTCAGATCGTTGCGGCGATAGACCAGATTGACAGTGACGCACGAGGTGAAGTGGAGTTCTTTGAGCGCGTCCGCGACCGCGGGGACCGTGTCTCGGAGTAGATCGTGACAGCGGGGTGCGGGACAGGCCAACACGACCTCGCGCGCCGTGCATTTTCCCGAAGTGCTTTCTATCTGCCAGCCCTGCTGCTCGCGCAGGGGTCTGATCGCCTTGGCCGCGCATCCGAGCTGCAGCCAGGATGCCGGGATTTCTTCCACGAGACGCCGGATGAGCGAGCCGAGTCCGTGCTTCAGTGTCAGCTGTGTCGGCGCGGGCGGACCAGATTTGTGCGCTGAATCGCGCGCCGAATTGATAGAAGAGGTACGGAGTCCTCGCAAAACGCTGCCGTTTCGCAGTTCGAACTCGACCATGGGCCCGAGCGCACGTCGGGCGCTGAGCTTGGCTGCATCGGCGACGAAGAGTCCACCCAAGAGCGGTTCAGCGACACGGTCGAAGGCCTCCTGACCAAACCGTCGTACGACGAAACTCTTCACCGTTTCATCCTGGGCTAATTCGTCGCCCACCGAGCCCGAGACCCCGCGAGGAATCCAGGGCTCCAGCAGCATTCGAATCTTGCCTGGCCCGGAGAAAAGCTGGGATCGCAGCAGGGGCCATGCCTGGGTTGGAGCGATCATGCGAAAGCCTGCTGGCAGGGGATGGAGACGTCGATCGTGCACCAGCGAGAAGGTGGCGCCCGACCGAGGAGCGACCAACTCGTCGCCGAGTCCCAACTCTCGGCATAGTGCGCAGGCGGACACCTTTGCCGTCAGCATCGAATCCGGCCCGGTCTCGAAGAGCCAGGCGCCGCGCATCTCTGTCTGAACGAGCCCACCCACGCGATCGCTGGCCTCGAATATTCGCACCGACGCGTGGCGGCCCAAATCCCCACGCTTCGCGAGTCGATGGGCTGTCACGAGTCCCGAGATTCCCCCGCCGATAATCGCCACATCCAGGTCGGGTGTGGCGCCTGGATTGGAACTCAATACGGTGTTCGAATCGACCATTGACATCGAAACTCCGCGGGTCCGCTACGGGAAAAAATCAGACGGCCAGATCGATCAGCATCGCAATGCAGATTGAGGACAGATACACGAGGGAGACGTGGAACATTCGTCGCGCAGCGTCATCCGTTCGTTGCTTGGCTAGCTGGATCGAAGACATCACGAACCACGCGTTCATGCCGACTGCGACGATCATATACGCAGAGCCGAGCAGTCCCAGCAGCCCCGGCGCCAGGGTCACCGGTACGAGCCCGAAGGTGCACACGAGTACCCATCGTCTCGTTGCCTCATCGCCGATGACGTTAGGGAGCATCGGGATGCCCGCAGCCTCGTAATCGGCCTTGCGGTAGAGCGTAATTGCCCAAACGTGCGGGGGCTGCCAGAAGAATACGATTGCGAAGAGCAGCAGTCCCGGCACTCCGAGGCTGCCGTTCACCGCGACATCGGCGATCAACGGAGCTGCGGCGCCGGCGGCGCCCCCCACGACCACGTTCCATGCCGAGCGGGGCTTCAGCCAGATGGTGTAGACGAATACGTAGTAGAGGATACTCGCAACCGCGACCCCAGCCGTCGTGAGGTCGGCCACGACCCACAAGAGAATGGTCGACGCGATTCCGAGCAACCATCCGAAGATCAGTGCCGACCGCGGCGCGAGCTTCCCGCTCGGTAGCGGGCGCCCACGTGTGCGCTCCATGCGCCCGTCGAGTTCGCGTTCGAGGTAGGCATTGAGCGTGTTAGCCGACGCTGCGGCGAGTCCGATGCCGACCAGGGTGGGGAAGGCAAACGAGAGCGGGGGCCAGCCACCCGTTGCCATCCCCATGACGGGAAGGCTGGTGAACAACACCAGAGGGAGTAGCCGCGGCTTCGTGAGATCGACGTAGTCGCGGACTCGCCCCATAGCAGGAAGGGACGCGGCGCTTACCAACTTTCCCTCCACCCTCTGCGATCTGCCAGGCGCTTTACGTGTGCGATACAGTGTCACACGCGGATTTATGGAGTCAAGCGCGATTCTCTGCCGGACTCCGTGAATATTCTTCCCGTGCGAAAACCAGAAGGACCTGCGATTTACGATTCCGCGATACGTAATTCGCAGTCATGCGCAGGAATCGCAACGGGTTTTTGGACCGACCCCCGGTGTGCGCCGGGCTCGAAGATCGCGTGATCACGGATCTGGCGGCGAAAATTCACGGCAAGATGGACGCCCGTGACGCAACGATTCGCTGCACAATCAGACTCGCTGCTAGCTCGACGAGGGATTGAAGGGGTAGAGAAGTAGATTGATCGCAACGCCAGTCACCGAGACAGACATCCAGATCGGGGAAGGGGAGGGGATAAGTGTCATAGGGTGATGGCGTCTGCGGGTGACGACGTAAAGCCCCGCGAGCAAGAAGGTTGGTGCCTCCGAACCCGCCGGGTCTGCCCCTCGAAGAAACCGCGCTCAACACGGTCGCGCTTCTTGCATCCGGCGCGTTGCGCTTCTGGGCGCCGCGGCGCTTTGCCTGGGACCGTGATTCCGCGCGCCCCGCGTACCGATCCCGGTGACACCACCGCGCCCTCAGGTCCTCCCCGGCATCTCGACCACACGCTGACGACTCGTTCGCGAGTGCATCGCAACGGGAGCGGGCTCTTCATCATCAGCCGGCGCCCCGATCCGTCTTCACAGCACAGCCCAGGTGATGACGGTTCGGGGCGAGCTACCCTTTCGCGCGTTCTTCGAGCACGTGCAGGGCCAGCTCGGGCTCGGTCACGATGCTGGCACTCTCGCGCTCGAGATCGAAGACGATTCGCGCGTCGCCATGCTCGAGCTGGCGAAAGACCTGGGCGACCTTGTCCTCGAGCGACCAATCTCCCTGGCCGTAGTCCGTTCCCTCTCGGGTGATGTATTCCTCGACGAGCCCACGTAGGGCACCGGGGGAGAGTTGGTCGGGGTCGAGCTCGACGCCCGAAGAATCTGGCTGGGGCGACTCGATTTGCTCCCGCATCCCGGGCAGCGTAGCCCGAATTCGAGCACGGCCATCGATCCTCGCGGATGGCCCCGCCGAGTGCACCCGGAATGCGACAGAGAGTCGAATCCCCCATGGGATCGAGGATATATTGGGCGGGGCGCCCCAACCCGCCCCCGAATGCGTCTACGCGCTCCATTCGGGCCTAGAAACGACCGATTGTCAGGCAGATGACACTCGTGCTCGGCTTCTATCTCAGTATTGCCGTTGCTGGCTGGCTGACGATCGGATCGTTGTTCGGCAGGGGCGCCGGCCCCGGCACGCGTCCCTTCGCGCTCTTCGGTGTGATCATCGGGCTCTGGTGTGTCGGCGAGCTGCTCCTGATGTCCGCCAGCACATCCGAGGAGATTCGCCTCGCGCGGCGGGTCTTTTTCCTTGGAGCCGCCGGTCTCTCGCCCACCTGGTTCTGGGTCTCCGTACGTGCCGTGAATCCCGGCTAGTACGCACATCGACCGCAATGGATCCTGCTGGCTTTTCTCGCACCGGCCTTCTTCTACTCCTGCCTCTATTGGGACCGGTCTCTGCGTTTCGTCGCCTGGGACTCCCCGACGCCCGTGCACGGACCCTGGTTCAATCTGTTCACGATCAATCAGTATGCGCTCTGCATGATCGGCAGCTACTTCTTCGCGAAGACCGCGATCCGCCTCGGCCGCTCGAGCGTGACGGTCATGACGACCCTTGCCGCGGGTGTTGCATTGCCCGTCCTGGGAAACCTCGTCTACTACTTCGGTGTCATCGAAACCGATTGGACAGCGGTCCTGCTCGGCCCGGCCGCGATCCTGATCTGGGTCTCCGTGGTCGAGTCCGGACTCTCCACGGGTCATCCGATCGACCGGCAGGACGTGATCGAACAGCTCGATGTCGGCGTGATCGTCGCCGATCCGGAGGGTCGGATCGTGAACGCGAATGCCGCGGCTGAGCGGCTCGCGGAACTGGACAGCCTGTGTGGGCGCCTCTTGCCCGAGGCTGTCGCCGCAGCCGAACAACGTCCCGACGCGATCATCGAATCCCGAGGCATCGTGCTCGAGGGACGTTTCGGGGTGATCGGACACGCGTTGATCATGAGCGACCGCACCGAAGCCGAGCAAGCCCGGCGTCGACTCGAACTCGGCGGCCGCCTCGAGGCCCTGGGCTCGCTCACCGCGGGCATCGCTCACGAAGTGAATAATCCCCTCGCCTTCATCCAGGCAAATCTGTCATCGCTCGAATCCACCGCTAAACAGCTCTCAGCTGGCGAAGTGGCTGAATCGCTTTCGCCTACGCTGCGTGAATCGGTCGAAGACATGGCCGCCCTCATCGAAGAAACGCAGGAGGGCGTCGAGCGAATCCGACTACTGGTCGACCGCTTGAAGAATTTCTCTCGGACACCGGATCTCAGCGCCACTGCCGTCGAGGTCGACCTCGATAGCAGCATTCGACAGGCCGCAGCCATCGCAGCGATCGGTCAGACCGGCCAGCCCATCACCATCACGGGAACGCCCGCGCTTCGCATCGTCAGCATCGAAACCGCAGTCTTCCAGATTCTCGTGAATCTGCTCTTGAACGCGGTGCAAGCTTCGCCCAACGATCCGGAGGTCACGGTCCACCTCGCCGCGAAGCAAGACGGCGTGTCGATTCGCGTCGAAGATTCCGGTCCGGGGATCTCCGAGTCGCTGCTACCGCGGATCTTCGACCCCTTCTTTACGACGAAGGCGACGGGGACCGGCCTGGGGCTCTCGATCAGTTACGACCTCTCGGTCCAGCTCGGGGGCCATCTCGAGGCGTCCAATCACGAAACCACCGGAGCGGTATTCGATCTCTGGCTTCCGAGCGTTCCGCCCGATTCCTCTCCCGCCGCACTCGAGGCGCAGGAAGACCCTCTCGCTCCTTCTCTCCCGAAGGCGTCGTCTGTGGCATGATCGGGCCGGGAGGGCTCCATCATGCGAAAAGATGAAATCGTCTGGCTCGGGATCGACGAACTCCAGCTCGAGTTCGCGAAAGGGGAGCTTACCGCCGCCGACGTGACGGAGAGTTTCCTCGCGCGAATCGATCGGCTCGATCCGAGCCTGCAGGCCTTCTCGGCACTCTGGCCCGAACGTGCGCGAGCCACCGCTCTGCGGCTCGACGCGACGCAGAAATCCGGGGAGCCGCTTCTGGCGTTGCACGGTGTGCCGGTCGCGTTGAAGGACCTCTGCGATGTGGCAGGGGAGCCGACCCGCGCGGGGACGACGGCGTTAGGCGATACTCCGGCGACGGAGAACGCGGAGGTCGTCGATCGACTCGAAGCCGCCGGCGCGGTCATTCTCGGCAAGGTCAAGATGACCGAGGGTGCCTTCGTAACGCATCATGAAACGGTCACGCCTCCCGTCAATCCCTGGAACCCGGATCGCTGGACGGGGATCTCCTCGAGCGGCTCGGGGGTGTCGGTCGCGGCGGGGCTCTGCACCGCGGCGCTCGGGACGGATACGGGTGGATCGATTCGGTATCCGTCTGCCGCCTGTGGGCTGACCGGACTCAAGCCGACCCACGGCCGTGTCTCCCTTCGCGGGGTCTACCCCCTGGCGGATTCGCTCGATCATATCGGTCCGATGACACGATCCGTGGCGGATACCGCACGTGTCTTCTCTGTATTATGCGGACATGATCCGGGGGATCCATGGAGCCTCGCGCATAATCCCCCTGTTGCAACGGCGAGTGCACTCGTGCCGAGCATGCGGGGGACAAAGATCGGATTCGACGTGAGCTATTGCGAGGAGGATGTCGACTCCGTGGTGACCGAGGCCGTGCGTGGGGTCATCGATGTTCTACGCGATCTGGGCGCGGAGATCGTCGAGTTCAGCCTACCCGCGATGAATGAGGCGATCGCGGCCTGGGTCTTCCTCGCCTCGGCCGAGATCGCGACGGCTCACGCGGAAACCTACCCGAGCAAGAAGGATCAATACGGTGCAGCGCTTGCCGAATCGATCGAGACGGGCCGAAACGTCTCCGGCCGTGAGGTTGCCCACGCATGGAAGACCCGGCTCGCCTTCACCCGCCGACTCGAAGGCTGCTTCGAAGCAGGTGGTGAAACCTGTCCCGTCACGGCTCCCGAGGGTCTCGATGCGATTCTCGCTCCGGTCATTCCGAGTCCCTTTCGGGCGAATACGGACCTCGGGGATCTCGCCAGGACGCCTACTGCCTCGGTTGCCATGCGTTTTACGTCGCCCTTCAACCTGTCGGGTTCCCCCTCGCTCACGATGCCCGCAGGCTTCGATGCGGAGGGCGCTCCCATCGGCTTTCAGCTCGTCGGTGCCCACCGCGACGAGTCCAGGCTCCTGGCACTCGGATCCGCCTTCCAGGCTGCGACGGATTGGCACAAGCGACACCCGGCACTCTAACGGTGAGGGTGACGACCAGTCGAGTCATCGGGGCGTTCGCCCATCTCAGACGGGATCGCGGACTGACTCGAAGCGCATTGGACGGGGCTAGACTTTCGCCATGAAACTCCCCCGCGACCTTCTGCTCATGATCGTTTTCCTGTTGGCTGCGAGTCCGCTTTCGGGTTGTTATTACCTGAGTAGCGAATCGGTCCCCGAGGTCTCGAACTACGAGCTTGGCCTGGCGGAGCTCCGGACCCTCGCGCGTAGCCGTCCGGGCGACCTGCCGATCGAGGTCCGCCTGGAAAGGGTCGGGACCACAGAGTTGCCGGGTGCACTCATGATGGCTGGTCGGTCCTGGGATGGCGTCGAGATGACCCATGTCGTCTTTCAGATCGTCTGGCCCGACGCAACATTTGTCTTGATCGACAGCGCACAGGATCGCGAAATGCACGAATCGACACCCGGGAGCGCGCCCTTCGATGGCGAGGCCTGGGATACGATCGTGGACGCGATGGACGGCGCCGAGCAGATCGTGATCACCCACGAGCATCCGGATCATCTGGGCGGGGCCGCTCGCCATCCTCGGCCCGAGGTGCTCGCTTCGAATCTGCGTCTCAGCGAAGAACAGCTCGCCAATCAGGAGACGCTCGAGGCGATCGACTTTCCCGCGACGCTACTCGAGAAACTCACGCCCCTGATTTTCGACGACGCGCTCGCGATCGCACCCGGCGTCGTTCTCAAGAAGGCTCCGGGGCATACGCCTGGGAGCCAGATGGTATTCGTCACACTCGCAGACGGCCGGGAGCTGCTCTTCGTGGGCGACGTCGTCTGGAATCTCGATGCCATCACGGAGCTTCTCTATCGTCCGCGCTTGATTACGGATCTCGTGATCGGCGAGGACCGAGAAGCCGCGATCCATCAACTGCGCGCGCTGCGCGATCTCTACGACGAGGGCGAAGTGGCAATCGTCGTGTCCCACGACCAACGGACGCACGCATCGGCCGCAATCGAGCACGGATTCTCTCTGCCTTCCCGGACCGCCGTCGTCGCCCAATGAAATCGCTGCAGAGATCGGAAATTGCATGAAGGTCGATGCTCCGCTCTATTCATTCGACGCCCCTGAAGACGAAATCCGCCGTCTCGAGGCGAAGGGTTATGCCGGTGCGTTCACCTATGAAGGGCCGCACGATCCCTTCTTTCCGCTGTTGTTGGCGTCGCGGGCGAGTCAGACGATCGATCTCTATACGGCGGTTGCGATCGGCTTCGCGCGAAATCCGATGATCCTCGCGAATATCGGGTGGGATCTGCAAGCGCTCTCAAAGGGGCGTTTCATGCTCGGACTCGGCTCACAGATCAAGCCGCATATCGAAAAGCGTTTCGGGATGCCCTGGTCGAAGCCGGCGACCCGGATGAAGGAGATGGTGCTCGCGATCAAGGAGATCTGGCGATGCTGGGAGGCGGACGAGCGGCTCGACTATCGCGGCGAGATCTACCAGCACACGCTGATGACCCCGATGTTCAATCCAGGTCCTGCCGAATACGGTCTCCCTCCGATTTTTCTGGCGGGCGTCGGTCCGCGCATGACCGAAGTATCTGGCGAAGTTGCGGATGGGTTCTTGACGCACCCCTTCAGCACCGCGAAATCGTTCGAGGAGTTGACCCTCGCTTCGCTGGATCGGGGCCTGGAAAAGGCGGGGCGCGTTGCAATGGACCTCGAGATCTCGCTCCAGATCATGATCTGCACGGGCGTTAACGACGAGGAAATCGAGCGCAGCCGGGAGTCGACCAAGCAACAGATCGCGTTCTACGGATCGACGCCGGCCTACCGTCCCGTACTGGAGTGCCACGGCTGGGGCGAACTCCAAGCGGAGCTGAATGCGATGACCAAGCTGGGAAAATGGGGTGAGATGAACGCCTTGATCAGCGACGAGCTCATCGACGAGATCGCGGTCTGCGCACCGATCGGCGAGGTCGGCAAGAAGGTGCGCGAGCGCTGTCAGGGACGGGCGGATCGAGTGAGCCTGGTGGCGCACTGGACACGGGATCCCGATCTTTGGGACGATGTGATCCGCGATTTGAGCGTGGCTTGAGGGCGAGGGTGGGGGCAAGGAAATCGTGGCGATCGAGCGAAATTTCTGGGTCGAGCTCTTCTGGCGATGGCATCCGAAGCTTTATCGGCTGTCCGGCGGGCGAGTCGGCGGCAAGATGGCAGGCCTGCCCGTCCTCTTGATCGAGACGATCGGTCGCAAGTCGGGGAAGAGCCGCGAGACCGCGCTGACCTATCTGCCCTATGCATATGGCCACGGCGATCCATCAGGCCACGGCGATCCATCGAGCCACGGCGATCCATCCGCCGACGGGGATCGCTACGTCGTGATCGCCTCGGTTCTCGGCGAGCCCAGGCATCCGGCCTGGTATCTGAATCTTCGGGCGGATCCCAAGATCGCCGTGACGGTCGGTCCAAATCGGATCGCGGTCGAAGCGCGGGACGCCGAGGGTGAGGAGCGCGAGCGGATCTGGGACGCCTTGATCGAGGTCTCGCCGGACTATGCAGCGTATCGGGAGCGGACGGAACGTCGGATTCCGGTGGTGGTGCTGTCTCGGCGAAGTCGTTAGCAAGGAAAGATCGAGTCTGCTGCGAAACGTCGAGATCGGGTCATGTCGGGATACGCTGATCGCGTCCGCTATTATGTTAGTCCCGGAGCTGTGAACTCAGTCGATTTGCGGCTTCCTCGAACTCGCGAACGGTCTCCGCGATGATCTCCGCGACCGGTCGCACGGCATCGATCCGACCCGCGACCTGGCCGGTCAGCGCGACGCCCTGCTCGAGCTTCCCCTCGAAGTAGACCGCGTGGACGCCGTCGCCGAGCCCCTTCATGGCGTTTCCATCGCCGGCCTCGAATCGTTCGGTTGTCTCCGTACGCAGCGCGCGCAGCGCTGGTCCGCCTTCGGTGCGCAGGAAGCAGGTATCCGTTTCGGCCGCGTCGACGATGGCGTTCTTCCAACCGTCGTGAACCGGGGACTCGAGCGCCGATACCATCCTCGTCCCCATCTGCACGCCTTCGGCACCCAGGGCAAAGGCGGCCGCCATCGAAACACCGTCGCAGATTCCGCCGGCGGCGATGATCGGGACATCGACACGCGAGCGGACGAGGGGAATCAACACGAGGCTGGACACCGGTCGCGGGCTCTTGAAGCCGCCGCCTTCGCCCCCCTCGACGATCAATCCGTCGACCCCCGCATCGACCGCCTTCAGCGCGGTGCGCAAGCTCGGAACGACGTGGTAGACCGTGAGCCCATGATCCTTGAGCGCCTTCGTATACTGCGTCGGGCTGCCCGCGGACGTGGTGACGAACTTCACGCCCTCCTTCGCGACGAATTCGACGATCGTGGGATCGCGGACGAAGGCCTGCGCGATGTTCACGCCGAAGGGCAGGCCGGCCCGCTTCATCTTCGTGATTTCAGCGCGGATCGTATCGAGTTCGCCCGAAGAGGTTTCAATGATCCCGAACGCGCCCGCGCGGGAGACGGCGGACGCGAGGGGCGCGCGAGCGATCCAGCCCATGGGAGCCTGCACGATCGGAATCTCGACACCGAGGTCGCGGGTCACACGGTTGTCAAAACGCATCGGGAGCTCCTGGGAGTGGCGAAGGAGGTGGAAGGAATCGGGGAACTCAGCGAGCCTTGGAGCTTCGCAGGAACTCGACGAAGAAGCGAACGGCCCCGACTGGCTCGACCTGGTGGGGCACCGTGGGTTCGACCACCCCATCGATTCCGGGCGAGAGCACGTGCTCCTCGACTTCGGGTTCGAGGATCCGGTAGATCAGGCTGCCTTCGAGCACGTGGATCCGTCCCCAGACACCGGCCTTCGTGTCGTGTCGACGGGTGAGGGCCGCCGGGACCGTGGTCTCGGAAAACTCCTTGGTTCTCTGGTAGGCGGTGACGTTCGCGGGAAGGGATTTCATCATTCTTCTACGAGGTTGTTCTCCGCTTCGCCGGAGAGCACATTCTTGAGGATCTTGCCGGCGGCGTTTCTTGGCAGCGGGTCCGCTCTGATTTCCCAGTGTGTGGGGACCTTGAAGCTCGAGAGCTTTTCCCGGCAGAAGAGCGCGAGCGTCTCGGTGTCGATCGTTTCGACCGAAGCGCTCGCTCTCGGGACGACGATCGCCTTGACTTCCTGGCCGAATTCTTCGCTGTCGACCCCGAGGACGGCAGCTTCACCGACGCTGGCGTGGGCTTCGAGGCGATGTTCGATCTCGGTCGGGTAGATATTTTCTCCGCTGCGCAAGATGAGGTCGCGGGCGCGGGAATTGATGTAGAGGTAGCCGTCTTCGAGCCGGCCGATGTCGCCGGTGGCGAGCCAACGTCCCGGCAGAATCGTCTTCGCGGTCGCTTCGGGATTGCGCCAATACTCGAGCATCAAGTAGGGGCTGCGCGCATGGATTTCCCCCTCCTGGCCATCCGGGAGAACCTTGCCCTCGGGATCGCGGATCTCGATGTCGACGGTCGCGGAGGCGCGACCGACCGAGGTCGGTCGCTCGGCGAGTTCGAGTCCCGAGATGCCCGTGATCGTCGCGACCGATTCCGAGAGGCCATAGCCGAGGCCACGGCCGCGCACGCCCAGCGCCGAGACCTCCTGCATGCGTTCGAGCAGGGTCGGGCTCGTGGGTGCGCCACCGCTTCCGATATTGCTGAGCGAGGAGAGATCGAATTCGTCGATCCGGGGGTGGTAGAGGACGCGATGGGCCATGCTGCCGATGCCCGTCCAGCTCGTCACGCGCTCGTCCTGGATGAGCTCGAGGACGGCTTCGGGATCGAAGCGCCCGCTGCGCCAGATGGTCTTTCCGCCTGCAGCCAGCATCATGACCGCCCCGGAATAGAGTCCCGAGACGTGAAAGAGCGGAACCGTGAGCAGCATGGCTAGGGGCGGTGGCGCAGCATTCGGCTCGTATCCGCTCTGCATTGCGAACATCGCGCCCCGCGCGCCCCCTGCGCTCGCAGCTTGAACGAAACCGATCACGGCGCGATGCGAGGCGACGGCACATTTCGGCCGTCCGGTCGTTCCGCTCGTAAAGAGGATCGTCGACGCATCGTCTTCGGCGATCGGGGTGTCCGGAAGCTTCGCGCCCGTCGCATACGCGAGCATCTCCTCGCGATCGGCTTCGAAGTCGAAGGTCGGACAAGCGAGCTCTACGTGGGCGATTCGCGCGAGTCGCTTGGCATCGCCTAGCACCACCTTGGGCTCGGTCATCTCGATCCCGAAGATCGCCTCGTCCGTGGTCCACCAGCCGTTCAAGGCCGTCGCGATTGCGCCGAGGCTGACGGTGGCCCAATAGCTGATGATCCATTCCGGGCGATTTTCGGAGAAGATCGCGACGCGGTCGCCGTGGCCGACGCCGTAGCGTTCGACGAGGAAGCGGGCGGTCGACGCGACGAGCTCGTGATGTTCGGCGTAGCTGATCCGCCGATCTTCGTGGACGATATATTCGGCCTCGCCGAGGGCCTCGCTTTTCTCGACGTATTCACGAAGTGATCTCGGGCGATTCTTGAAGATCTTCATCTTCTCGCCGAGGATTTCCTGCTCGACGAGTTCGAAGAATCCGTCCGGCCCATGAAGGGTGTTTTCGATCGCTTCCCAGGTCGCTGCACTCGAGTCTGGGACTGTCTTCGTTTCTGCTTCGCTCATCGCTGTTTCAATTTCTCCAGGACGATCGATCGGAATGGCCGAGACGACGAGGCTTCGTCGCCGAGGATTGCCTTTGGGCCGATCGATCTGATTCAGGAGTCGAACTCTTCTTCCTGGGATTCCTTGGCCCATCGCCATTCGAAGACGAAGGTCGTCACGTATCGGCCGCCGGGCATGAGCGGTGCCTTGTCCTTCTTCTTGGGCTCGGCGGAGGCGATCGATTCGATGGCCCAGGTGGCGAGCAGGGGGTGGGACATCTCGAGCACCCGGATCTTTTTCGGCCGATCATCCCCCGCGAGTTCGAAGGCGATGACCACCCGGCCGACGATCTTCGAGCGCTGGGCATGGGGCGAATAACGCGGCGCCGGAAACTGGAGCCAGCTCGGAGGGCGTTCGAAACCAGTGGTGGGGATGGTCTTGACCCGGAAGATCGAGGAGCCGTCCGGATCGGGGAAGGCCATCGGTTCCTCGGTGTAGAAGTCGGTTGTGAGCCGACGATGGGCCGAGGCGAATTCGTCCAGGCCGAGCTTTTCGTAGCAACGTACTCTTGCGATCGTCGATTCCCGCGCATAGGGCCCGAGATCGATTCGTGCCTGAGCACGGTCGAGCGAAGCCAGGGCCGGCTCACACTGACCCCGCCCAGTCTGGGTGCGGGCTTTGTTGAGGGCGAAGATCCGCTCGCGCTCGCGATTGCCATCCCAGAACGTCTTGCAACCCACCTGAGCGAGCACGAGGCAGATCACGAAGGCGATCTGGATGGACTTCGCGCCCGGGGCCCCGCGCGTGGCGCGGTGCTCCACGAGGAGGGTCGGAGCGGATTCGGACATGGCTGGGGCTCCTCCGATCGGGACGTCGATCTCATGAGCAGGGCGGGAGCATAAGCCGTTCGCGCGGAATTCGGTCGCCGCTGGGCGCCATGATGCAGCGATTCAGATGCCCTTCGCCCTCCGGACGTTCTCGGCAGCTTGCAGATCGATTCCATTCGTTTCGGGCAGCGACCAGACGAGGGGAAGTGCGAGCAGCGTCACGCCGGCGAGAACCGTGATGGCATCGGGTGTCGAATCCCAGGCGGCACTCAATTGGCCCGCTACGATCGGGCCGGCGGCGAGGCCCAGCCGGCCGATCAGCAGATTGGCAAGGCCCAGGGCGGTCGCTCGCATCTCGGTCGGGAAGAGCTCCATCGTCCAGGTCGTGACGATCGTCCAGACTCCGCCCAGGCCCATCAGCAAGAAGAAACCCAGGTAGATCGAGGTGTCGTCCGTCGAGCGATAACAATAGAGGGTCGCTGCGAAGGCGCCGAGCAGGTAGACACTCGCGGCTGCGCGGCGTCCGAAGCGGTCCATCGCGATGCCCGAGAGGATATAGCCGGCGACTCCGACGGGGATCGTGCCCCATGGCAAGACCTGGAGATCCGTTGCGTCCCAGCCTCGATCGCCGAATGTGTAGATCGTGAAAAAATACAGGGCCGTGCCCGACCAGAAGTTGATCGCGATCCAGACCCCGGTCACGCGAATGAGTCTTCCGCGATGGGCGGAGGACCAGAGCGCTCGGGCGGAGGCCTTGAACTCTTCGCCATAGGCACCCGCCGACCGGGCGCGTTCGCGGAAGGCGTGGGTCTCGGGGATCCTCTTGAAGTAGAGCGGCAGGAGCAGCAGCGGGAATGAGCCGACGATGAAGAGTCCGCGCCAGCCCACCCCGAACGCGTCGAGCGGGGCGAGCAGGCCGTCGGGTACGGCGGCGCCTAACATAGCGGTCGATGCGAAGAGTCCGTTCACGCGACCGCGGATCTCGGAGGGCATTTCTTCCGAGAGAATCACGTAGGCCAAAAAGAGCTCGACGACCATCGCCATGCGCGCAAAGAACTGAAGCGCGGTGAAAACCGCCAGGTTCGGAGCGAAGGCGGTCGCGAGGGTGAGAATCGCGTAGGCTGCGAGTGCGCCGAGAAAGACGGGGCGACGCCCCATGGTGTCGGCGAGCAGGATGACGAAGAATCCGAGCGCCATGCCGAAGCTCGAAATGCCCAGTGCGCCGCCGAGTACTTCCGTCGACGCCCCGAATTCCTGTCCAATCACGGGTTGGACGAGGCTCGCCAGCTTCGTATCGAAACCCTCGAAAAAGGTCGCGAGACACAGTAGGGCGAAAAGTCCCGCATGGGGCCCCATCCGCCTGAGCGCTTCGAGGGTGCCGAGAGGCGGGGCCGTGGGTGTGGAGCGAGCCGGGGGTCCGGGAGTGGTGTCGGGCACGCGTCGAGTGTGGAGTTCGAGGCCCGACGAGGCAAGCGGGCTTTCGCGCGAGGGTGGCGCGACACGAACCCGGCCGGGCATCATCCGGGAACGATCGGAGACCCAGTGATCCAGACACTCTCACTCATCAAACGCAGGCCGGACCTCGAACGGGCTGCGTTCCGGAACCACTACGAGACGACGCATGCGCCGCTCGCGCTGCCGCTCATGACCGGACTGGTGCGCTATGTGCGATATCACCTCGAAGAAGAGCTCCTGGGGGAGGTCGGGTTCGATGTGTTGTCGGCGTTCTGGTACCGGGACGCGGAAGCCACCCGGACCTTGATGGAGGCACTCCAGGGGGAGGCGGGCAAGCCGATTCTCGCCGACGAACTCAAGTTCATGGACAAGGCGGCCAATACGTTCTTCCCCGTGAGCGAGCGGGTGTTGATCGACGGCGAAGAAGGCGACGAACACGTCTTCGTGCTCGTCAAGAAGCCCGAATCCGTCAGCCGCTACGATTGTTCGGCGAAACTCCTGGCGGACCACTGGCCCAGATTGCTCGAGGGATTCGAGCAGGTCGAATTCGCGTTTCTTCGCGATACGTTTCCGATGCGCGGCGACGACCGGGGTGAGGACGCAGATCTCCGATACAACGCGATCCTCCAGGTTCGAGCGTCACGTCAGTCCGGGCTGACGGACTGGGCGAGCAGCCTCGAGTCGCTGGGCTACGAGGTCACGGCCGTTCGGGCGCGAGCTTTCGAGACGGAGATTTCACCGGGTTAGAAGTCGAAACGCGCGCGAAGCTCGGGGGGCAGGATCGGGCAGGCGTCGTTCGGTTCGGTGAAGAGTCGTTTGCGGAACCGCGCGATCGCGTCGTAGGCATCGTCGAGAAGGGATTCGGGAAGGATCCGCAGGGCGAGGGCGAGACCACGCCACAGTCCGCCCAGGCGGGACGCGATTTCGAGCGCGGCCGCGGATCGGGTGAGCAGCGTGCCGTCCTCGAGAATCAGGACGATGCTGTCGGGCAAAGAGTCGGGATCGATGTCGTCGCGCGCCTCGATCGTGCGTGCGAAGAATTCGCTCTCGAGCGGGGCGAAGCGCAATCGAAGCGAGGCCGGGGTCCCGAGCTCTTCGGAGAGGACGATGCGGATGCTTCGATGGCAGAAGCCGCAGTCGCCGTCGTAAAAGAGGTGGGCATCAGCGCGCGACCCGGCAGGGGGGTGAAGGCTCCGGCCCGGCCACCAACCCGGGTCGGCGGCGAAGGCGTGAACGAGCAGAAGGGTTGCGTCTCCGGATTGGAAGCCGAAGGCTGTGAACCAGGCGATCTGCCAGAGTGTGAGCGCGACCCAGGCAGGCGCACGCCAAGCCTTCAAGAAGATCGTTGCGGCGAAGGCGACTTCGAAGAGTGCTGTGAGTCCCGACACAAAGGCGAAGTCGAGTTCCACGGTCGTGCGCGCGGACGAGCCCCAATGGATCAAGGCGCGATCGACGTAGATCGCGGCAAGCCAGAGCCAGGCGATCTCGCCGATCCAGGCGGGTCGCTTCCAGTCGCCGCGCGGATCGATTCGGCCCCGCGCGTCCCAGGATCCGAAAGGGGTGATCGGCGTGAAGAGGTGGAGGCCGAGTAGGCTCGCCGTCAAGATCACGTCCGGCTGGGGCAGGATCAGCGGCGCACCGTCGACGACCGCCGCGAGCCCCGCAACGAGCACCAGCAGGTTCATCGCGATGGCGCGATCCCGCCACCCGAGTGCGAGCGCAATCGCGCCGGGCAGACCCAGCGCAAGCAGCGGCCAGCTCGGGCCCTCGACGAGCGCGAGCCGCGACAGGCAGACGTGGGCGACGGCGATCCCGAGTGCCGCGCGGAAGACGGAATATTGAATGCCAGTCCAGAACATGGATTCAGGATGACTGGCGAGTGAGCTCCGCGAGAGGGACGACCTTCGTCCGGACCGGAGGATGATCGCCCGCGGAATCAATCCAGCGAAAGAGCATGCCGCCCCGATCGTGCCCGCAGGTTTCCAGCCAGTTCGGAAATTCCGAACCGGGGTCCTCGTGTGAGAGCACGATCCGCACGCTTCCGTCGGGCTCGTAGTGCGCGGTGTGTTTATTCACGTGAATGCGATGATGACGATAGTCGAGCGACTCCATCCAGAAATTGCTGATCTGAAGGTTCCAATATCCCTTTTCGGGGATCCGGTCGGCTTCGATCAAGAGCGCTTCGTCGGGGCCGAGCTTCCAATAGCTCTGGAGGTAGTGGATATTCGAGTCGCCGCCGGCGCGCTGACACCGCTCCTGATCATCCGACGGGAGCTCGTTCAGATGCTTCGAGTAGATCTCCATCCAATCGGTGAACAGGTTCGACGTCGCGGTCACGAAGTCGGCGGCGCGCTCGAACCCGGCCACGAGCGCCTCGGGAACGAGACGATCATCCGCATCGCCGCGCGTGAGGCACTCGATGTCGTAGGTCGCTTCGATCTCATCCACGCGGGTCGTGAAGAGCTGTCGGACGAGGATCATCCCGGTCTCTTCGGTCATCGGGAGCCAGTTGCCTGGTTTTTCGTCCTTGCTGACGAGGATCTCGAAGCTGCCGTCGGGCTCGATCTGCATCTGGCCTGAGTCGATCTGACCCGTCGGCGCCATCTCTCCATCCTTCTCGTAGGTGCCGGCTTTGGTTCCGAAGCTGAGATAGGGGATGGTTCCGCGGGTCCCGGTGATCCGGTAGTCGTGGCGACCCGAGATGTTGCAGTTGTGATAGGTGTTGTCCGGGTTGTCGTTGCCGATCTTGATCGTCTGATTCGAGAGCTGGTAGAAGCGCGGGAAGCAGACGTCCGCGGACTCGACGTGACTCTCGAGCGCGGCGCGCACGAGGCGGGACAGGTAGCGATAGCCCTCGGCTCGGTTGAAGGGATCGGCGGGCGTGCCCTCGCGAAGGATGGTGTCGCCCGCCTTCTCGAGCGAGCGGCAGAATTCGCGCCATGCCGTGCCGTCGACGATTCGATCTTCTGCGTTTGGGTCGGACATTCTCGACGACTCCTTCGTCCACCGCTAGGGGACTCCAACATGCCTGGGCTGATCATTCATTTTGCTGGCTTTCCGGAGCCGGGTCAATCTGGCGCGATCCGGGTCGATTCAGGATCGAGGCAGGAATTCGGGGTCCCGGTCGAGCGCGCTACGCTCGCGCGCCTGAGTCAGCTGATCGGAAATCCCATGTCCACCCTCGTAGAACGCGATCGCCGAGTCGTTTGGCATCCCTATGCAGCCCCGGAAGCGAGTCCGCTCTTCGGCGTCGAAAGCGCGCAGGGCGTCCGGCTTCGGCTGGACGACGGCCGCGAACTCGTCGACGGGATGTCCTCGTGGTGGTCCGCGATCCACGGCTATCGCCATCCTCGAATCGAGGCCGCGGTCGAGCAGCAGCTCCATCGGCTTCCCCACGTGATGTTCGGGGGCTTGACCCATGAGGCTGCGGTGCGGCTCTGTGAACGACTCGTGGCGATGACGCCCGAGGGACTCGAGCGTGTCTTCCTGAGTGATTCGGGTTCGGTTGCGGTCGAAATTGCGATCAAGATGGCGCTGCAGGTCTGGCAGTCGAGAGGCCAACCGGGCAAGCGACGCCTACTGACGATTCGCGGCGGCTATCACGGCGACACATTCGGGGCGATGGCCGTCTGTGATCCCGTGACGGGGATGCACGGCTTGTTCGAGGGAAGCCTCGCTGCGCATCTCTTCGCGGAGCGCCCCGCCTGTCGATTCGATGCCGCCTGCGAAGACGCGGATATCGCTGACCTGGCGCGGCTTCTGCATGAGCATCGAGACGAACTCGCGGCGGTCATTCTCGAGCCGATCGTCCAGGCTGCCGGCGGGATGTGGTTCTACTCGCCGGACTATCTTGCACGGGTGCGCGCGCTGTGTGACGAGGCCCACGTTCTCCTGATCGCCGACGAGATCGCGACGGGTTTTGGCCGGACCGGGCGCCTCTTCGCTTGCGAGTACGCGGGGATCACGCCGGATATCCTCTGCGTCGGGAAGGCGCTGACGGGCGGGACGATGACTCTGGCGGCTACGCTTGCGAGCGGTGAGGTCTCGGCCGCGCTCGGCGAGGGCGAGCCGGGTGTCTTCATGCACGGGCCCACATTCATGGGAAACGCGCTCGCCTGCGCAGCGGCCAATGCGAGCCTCGACCTGCTCGCAGAGGGCGAGTGGCAGGACCAGGTTTCCGCGATCGGAGATCAACTGACGAGTGAGCTCGAGGCATGTCGTGCCTTGCCCGCGGTGGCCGACGTCCGGGTGCTCGGTGCGATCGGTGTGGTGGAACTCCACGAGCCCGTCGACATGTCTGTCGTCCAGCCGGCGTTCGTAGAGCAGGGGATCTGGATCCGCCCCTTCGGAGAACTCGTCTATACGATGCCGCCCTACGTAATCGAATCGGACGATTTGAGTCTGATCACGCGGGGCATTCGCGAGGTCGTGTCACGGATTCGGTAGGTGTTGAGTATTCCACGACTTCCGACGCTCGAATCGAGAACGATTTGACAGAGAAGCGACGACGGCCGTCGGTGTACTCACATTCCAGGGTCGGGTTTTTCGCGTCCACTTCGATTGGAACGCCCCTCCTGTCTGCACCACGGCGACCGTCGTCGGCCAGATTCTCCCGATCCGGGCGAACCCGGATCGTGCTCCCTGATGATTCGATTCCCCGACTCGTTTGGGGAGATGGGGGGTCGACTTCGAGTCGGCGTGGGAATCGGAACACACGATTCGGGGATCGGAAGAATCCATTCGGAATATCGTTATTAGTTCTCTGTCCATCTGGTCGCATAAGACCATGGGGAAACGGGAATGCAAGAGAAAAAATCGGCGTGACGCAAAATAGTTTCAGTCGAGGCGAAAGCGTGGGGATGCGGCAGCTCTGACGGGGAGTGAGATCGGATACGTCGATTCATGACGACCGATCAATTGACGGGCGTCACTGACATCCGCCAACGACGTGCGGGCGTAGCCCCTTTCTTCCTGCCGTTCTGGCCGTTTGACCTCCAGTCAGGCCAGCCTGCTCGCTGTGTAGCCTTGCCTCGTTATGATGAGGGGCCCTCGGGTCTTGCTCCGGTGCCTCTTGTTCGAGAGCGCTGCAGAGAATGCGAGGCGGAATCAAGGAGCACGACATGGAGCTTTCCTATACCCCCGAACAGATCCAGTTCCGAGAGGAAGTGCGGACCTGGATCGGCGAGGCGATGCCGGCCGAGATGAAGAAGCGTGCGGAAGACGGCGCGAATTTCGAGCAGTCGGAAGTCATGGCGTGGCACAAGATCCTCTACAAGAAGGGCTGGGTCGCTCCGAATTGGCCGGAAGAGGTCGGCGGTCCTGGCTGGGACATCGCGAAGCGATCCATCTTCCAGGAAGAATGCGTGCGTGCGAATACGCCGGGGCTCTCGCCCTTTGGCCTCAGCATGGTCGGCCCGCTGATCATCCAGTACGCAACGGATGAACAGAAGCAGCGCTTCCTACCCAAGATTCTCGCGGGTGAAGAGGTCTGGTGTCAGGGTTATTCCGAGCCGAATGCCGGCTCTGATCTCGCCAATCTTCAGTTGCGTGCGGACACGGATGGCGAAGACTATATCCTGAACGGCCAGAAGACCTGGACGACCTACGCGCAGTACGCTGACTGGATCTTCGTCCTCTGTCGAACGAGCAGAGAGGGAAAGAAGCAGGAGGGCATCACATTTCTGCTCGTCGATCTCAAGAACACCGACGGAATCGAGGTCAAGCCGTTCCTCACGACCGGTGGCACGCTCGCTTTCTCCGAGACCTGGTTCAAGGATGCGCGTGTTCCCCAGGCGAATCGGGTCGGGCCCGAGGGCGGCGGCTGGTCGATGGCGAAGGCTCTGTTGGGTCACGAACGAACGGGGATCGGCGGAATCGCCGAGTCGTCCCGCGCCCTCAAGCAGGCCAAGCAGATCGCCCAGCGAACGCAGGTCGGCAACTCGACGCTCTTCGATGACCCGAATTTCCGACAACGGATCGCGCGCAAGGAGATGCGGCTGCGTTCGATCGAGATCATGCAGCTGCGTCAGCTCTCCGCCGCGCAACTCGGCCACGCTCCGGGGGCCGAGAGTTCGGTTCTCAAGGTCGTTGGAACGGAGATGCAGCAGGAGACGATAGAACTCTGCATGGACGCGATGGGGCATAACGCGATGGGTTGGCTCGATTCGCCCGAAGACGCTTTGCCCAGCTACCAGCAGGCGATCGCTTCGCAGTTCAACTACTTGCGCGCAGCGACCATCTACGGTGGATCGAACGAGATTCAAAAGAATATCATCGCGAAGCAGATGCTCCGCTTGCCGGGAGCGTGAGCCATGAATTTCGATCTCACCGAAGAACAAGAGATGATCGTCGACCAGGCGGCCAAATTCGTCGCGCAGGAATCGCCGGTTGGACGATTTCGGAAGCTACGAGACACCGAACGCGGTTGGGAACCAGAGATGTGGGCCAAGATGGCGGAGCAGGGCTGGCTCGCGATCGAGATTCCGGAAGAGCAGGGCGGATTCGGCGGCAGCTTCGTCGACACGGCGTTGATCCTCGAGCAACTCGGACGGGGCCTCGTCCCGGAGCCCTTTATCGCGTCGGTCGTTCTCGCTTGTGGCCTTCTTTCGGAGCTGGGAACCGAGGCGCAGCGGGATGTCTTTCTCGGGCCGATGATCGAAGGACAAACCTCGCTCGCTTTCGCCTATGCGGAGCAACAGAGTCGCTATCACTTGAACGATTGTCTCATGTCCGCCCGGCGAGCCGGGAAGTCGGCTGACGGCTGGGTTCTCTCGGGTGAGAAGGTCTGGGTCCTGAACGGCCACGCCGCGGATCAGATCATCGTGGCCGCACGGACGGGAGGGGGTCAGCTGGATGATTCGGGGCTCTCACTCTTCATCGTCGATGCCGAGGCGCCCGGGCTCACGCGGATTCGTGTGCCGGGAATGGACGGTCAGCGAACGGCCGTGCTGCGCTTCGAGGACGTGTCGGTCGGGGCCGATCGGCTCCTCGGTCGCGAGGGCGACGCGCTCGAGGCCATCGAGAAAGCGATCGATCGGGGGGCCGCTGCGGCCTGTGCCGAAGGCTTTGGCGCGGTCCAGGAGCTCTTCGAACGGACGGTGGCCTACTTGAAGGAGCGCGAGCAGTTCGGGGTGCCGATCGGTTCGTTCCAGGCGCTCCAGCATAAGGTGGTCGATATGTATGCGGAGCTCGAGCTCTGCAAGTCGGCCGTGATCCTCGCGTCGATCCAGGTCGATAATCCCGACGTTGAAATCCGACAGGCGGAAGTTTCGTCGGCCAAGCTCCAGCTCTCCGACGGCGGCTGGCTCGTCCAGTCGAACGCCATCCAGCTCTTTGGCGGGATCGGTGTGACGGACGAACAGGATGAAGGGCTCTTCTTCAAGCGACTGCGGGTTCTGAACGGACTCTTTGGGGACGCGGATCATCATGTCGCCCGGTTCCAGAGCCTGAAGGCATTTGATTCGATCGACTGACCTCCTCTTGGAATCGATATTCACAGGGAGGAATCGTGGAAGCTGGCTACGTCGCTCTCGCCATCCCCGTCTTCTTCGTGCTGATCGGAGTGGAATTGTGGGTCGGGAAGAGCAGGGGACAGCAGCTCTATCGACTCAACGACGCACTCAATGATCTGAGCTGTGGGATCTTGCAGAGACTGGCGATGCTTCTCTTTGCGGCGTTCCTCTTCGCCGGCTACCTGGCGATCCATGATCGATTCGCACTCGCTACGCTGTCGTCCGATTCCGCCGTGGTCTGGATTGCCTGTTTCATAGGCGTCGACTTTCTCTACTACTGGTACCACCGGCTTTCCCGCCGTCGTTTTCGCGGGATTTCCGCCATCAATACGCTCTACCAGTTCTGGATTCATACGCGCACGATTGATCGTCTCGGTTCCCTCGAGTCCGTGTTCATGACGCCGTCCCACCACCGTGTTCATCACGGCCATAATCCGATCTATCTCGATCGCAATCACGGCGGTACATTCATTCTGTGGGACAAGCTCTTCGGGACGTTTCAGCTCGAGGAGGAAGAAGTCGCGTATGGCGTAACGAAACCCCGGCGCTACGGCACCCGTGGCTTGAAGATCGCATAGGTGCCCGTGGCTTTCGCGACGAGTTCATCCTCGGCGAAGACCTCACTCTCCATCATTGCGACACGGCTGCCTTTCTTGATGACTGCGGTCCGACAAGTGAGATCGTGTCGCCCGGCTGGGCGGAGATAGGTGATCTTGATTTCGATCGTCGCGGAGGTCTCACCTTCGCCGAGCCTGGATTGCAGGGCTCGACCCATGCCCGAATCCGCCATGGAATAGAGCACACCGCCGTGAATGACCCCATTCGGGTTCAATAGCTTCTCGTCGAACTTGATTCGGCAAAGTGTCTGGTCGTCGTCACCTTCAATAAATTCGAGGTTGATCATTTCGGCGAAGGGATGGTGGGCGGGCATCTGGCGAGGGTGTCCTTGATTGGCATGCTGCGAGAAGTAGCGGTGGGCCCAGGGCTGAGATTCGCGCGCAGATCGCTCCGGGAAGCCAACGCGGGTCGCTCGCACCAGGATCGGGCCTCCGGAAAGCTTGAAATCGCCCCGGAACGGGGTGAGTATGCCTCGTTCGAGGTCCGACTGCTCATCGGAAAACTGGCGGCGTGATGTCGTCCCCGACGCGGCTTTTCATGAGGCCGTTCGGGCCGCTCTCTATGTGGTCAGGATCATTCGAATGAGGCTGCCGACATGACGATGGCTCCGATTGGGGATTTGCTCGACCGGCTCGCGACCCATGCGCTCGCCACACCGGAGAAGCCTGCGGTGATCGACGATCGCCCCGACGGATTCCTGCGCATCGTCACGTTTTCCGAGCTGAACCAGATGGTCAACCGCATCGCCAACGCACTGGTCGAGGTGGGCTTTGGGTCGGGGGAACGGCTGGTCTGGGCCGGCCGGAATTGCATCGAGGTGATCGCGATCCAGCACGCCGCGAGAAAGGCGGGGGGCTTTTCGATTTCGCTGAACCACCGGCTGACCAAGAGCGAAGTGCATTCGATCATCGGGGTTGCCGAGCCGACCTTCGTGTGGACCGCAGCCGACTTCCGAGAATTTTTCGTCAAGGACGAGTTGCCGAGCGTCCGCGATGTCGTCGTTTTCGATGGCGCTGCGCTTGCCGGTCAAATCCCCATGCGAGATTTCATTGCCGGACAATCCACCGACGAGCCGAAGCCGCGCCGCAGCGAGGGTGCTGGCTTCGACCCCATCCTGATCTTCACCTCGGGAACCACCGGACTACCGAAGGGTGTGATCCGATACGGTTTGGGAGAGAGTGAGATCAAGCTCCAGACCGGTCTGCTCGGGGACGGCGACGGCGTCTTCATCGTGACCGGGTCGCTCTCCCATGGCGGACCAAACGGGATGGGAAATAACAGCCTGCTGATCGGAGGCAGCGTCGTCCTGCAGCACAAGTTCGATGCCGAGGACTGGCTGCGTCTGGTCGAGAAGTACCGCGTCACGAACTCCTACAGCGCCCCGTTCCCGATCCGTCACATCTGCGCTCTGCCCGAAGCCGTGAGGCGCGGCACCGATCGCTCGAGTCTGAAAACGATGATCGCCGCCGCGGCGCAGTGGCCCCATTCTCTGAAAGAGGCGTTCCTGGAGAGCTTTCCGGGCTGCGATCTCTGGGAACTATACGGCTCGTCGGAGCTCGCCACGGTCACCGTCCAGGCACCGGAGGACCAGCTGCGCAAGCCGGGTTCCTGTGGGCGGCCAGCACCCGGAGTCGAAATCCTGTTGATCGACGACGACGATCAGGTGATTACCGAGCCCCACGTGCCGGGTGTCCTCTACGCCAAGAGCGACTCGGTCTACCGATCGTATCTCGGCGACGATGCGGCCTATGAAAAGAGCCTGCGTGGCGACTTCGCGACCACGGACGACATCGCGTATTTCGACGAGGACGGCTTCTACTACATCTGCGACCGTCAGAAGGACATGCTGATCTCGGGTGGCGCCAACATCTACCCGAAGGAGATCGAGAATCTTCTCGAAAGCCATCCCGACATCTTCGAAAGCGCCGTCATCGGGCTTTCCGACGAGGAGTGGGGTGAGCGTCCCCACGCCATGATCGTGCTCAACCCCGGAGCTCAGCTCGGAAGCGACGAGATCCTGGCCTTCTGTCGAGAGCATCTGGCCAGCTACAAAGTCCCGAATTCGCTCTCCTTCGTCGACGAGTTGCCGCATATGGTGAGCGGCAAGCTTGCGAAGCGCGAGCTGCGAGATCGTCTGCTGCGGTAGGGCGGCGAAACGAAGCCGCCCGGCAGAGCCCTGCTAGAGCTTGAAGCGTCCATCGCGCACGGCAGCCTGCATCTTCTGCACGTCCCAGTGCCACTTGAAATCGCCCCAACCGATCTCGCCCGACAGGCTCCAGCGTACCAGGCCCGTCATCGTAAAGGCATTCGCGTGATAGGACTCCGCATAGGAGACGGGCTCCCCGAGCAGTCGATGTGTTCGACCCTTCGCGTCCTCGACCTCGTACTCGAGCGCCGTGATGACCCAGTTTTCGAAGCGGTAGCGGCCGACCCCGGCCTTCAGGGCGATCACTTCACGCCCTTCGCGTAGATAACCGTGGGTAACCGTTCCGCACTCGAGCTCGTCGTTGCGTGTTTGCAGCAGGAACGAGACGTCGGAGCCGAAATGCGCCTCGTCGAAGTTGCCCATGATGTTATGGCCGTACTCCCGACGCGGGCTCCAGGAATGGTCGCGGTTGGACGGAAAATCGACCTGCAGCGTGCGTCCGTTGATGACCACCTCCCCCTGCACGTGCATCGTCTGATCAATGTGGCCGGTGGCCAACCCGGTCTCCGAGTCGTGGCGCTGAAACACCGCGTAACCGGGCCCGGAGTCGGGAACCGTAAGCTCGGTGACACTGACCGCGGGCATTAGCGCCGTCTGCAGCAGGTCCCAGCGAGTCCCGCGACCGTCGTCGAACTGAACGATCCACTCTTCCATGGGCTTCGTCATCTTGATATGCAACCCGTTCGGCAGATGGAAGTCGTCGAGATCTTCGTCGGGAATGCGCATGTGATAGTCGTCGCGCAGGTAGTCCATGGCCAGAACGTGCCGAGTGGGCTGGCTGTAGACCTGCATCATCGAGCGAACGACGCCGAGATTGGTTCGAAAGAGCGCGTATGCGGCGCCGCGCATGCGCTCTTCCGGGATGCTGAACCCGAACCAGTTGGTTTCGCACCAGTTGACATCCGCGGACGAAGGCGTGTGGAATTTCGCGTCCTGCGGTTGAATGACGCTACCGATCTCGGCCATGAGCTGGCTTTTCCTTCAATGGTTGGAGCAACGGTCGAAGCAATCGCCGGAGCAACGGTTTGGGCACCTCTTTACGCACCGACTCCGGCGCCGATTCGAACAGACTAGGTGCTGGCCCATGACGGCGCCATCAGCGCGGAAGTCGCCCGCGATCCGGGTCGCCCTCGAATAGCGGACTAGTCTCTGTGAATAGGCAGGGCGAACATTTCAGACCGCCGCGCAGGCGGGCCAGCCCTGGAGTCGTGCCGCCCGGGCGTGCAGAGCCTCCGGACTGCCTAGATAGTGGCGATCGACGCCGATCCGCTTGAACCAGATGTGGAGATTCTGCTCGTCGGTGAACCCGACACCGCCGTGGACCTCGGTCGCGGTTCGCGCGACAAAGACCCCCATCTCCGAGGCGTGGGCCTTGGCGTGAGCGACGATCAGCCCCGCCTCGTCGGGAAGCTCGTCGAAGGCGTGCGCGGCGTACCAGAAGATCGATCGTGTCGGCTCGAGCTCGGCCACCATTTCGGCGCACATATGCTTGACGGCCTGGAAGGAGCCAATCACGCGACCGAACTGCTTGCGCTGCCCAGCATACTCGACCGCCTGCTCGAGCATCGCATCGCATGCGCCCACGATATCTCCCGTCAGCGCGACGCGACCCGCGTCGAGCATCCGTTCGATCGCGCTCCGCCCGCCGCCCGGTCCTCCGAGCGCGGCGACCGGTGCGACGGCGTCGAAGACGAGCTCGGCGATCCCGCGCGTACGATCCACCGCGCGGAGCGGTACGATCGTGAGCCCCGGCGCGTCCGCGGCCACCAGCAGCAGATCGTCGGGACCCGCCGCGACCAGGAAGGCGTCGGCGCCCACAGCATCCAGGACCATCAGCGCCTTGCCACGCAGCTTGCCACCGTCGAGCCCTACCTCAGCGTTCTCGCGGCGCGCGTAGATCTCGCTGGCAGCCACCCCCACGCGCAGCTCGCCGGTCGCGATCTTCGGGAGCCAGTCGCGCTGCTGTTGCGGTGTTCCGGCTTCGAGCAGCGCGACCGGTATCATCACCGCGGTGGCGAGAAAGGGCGCCGGTGTGACTGCGCGGCCCAACTCCTGGGCGACCAGCGACGCATCGAGCAATGTGAGTCCACTTCCGCCAAACTGCTGTGGGATCAGCACGCCGGCTGCACCGAGCTCTGCAAGCTCGGACCACAACGCCCCCCAATCGGGGGAGTCCACCTCCGACAGCTCTCGCACACGAGCGATGGGCACGCGTTCGGCCAGGTAGCTGCGGAAGACGTCCTGCAACAGGCGCTGCTCATCGGAGAGTCCGAAGTCCATGCGTCAGACTCCGCCGATCGGCCGCGGCTCACGCGGCAGCCCGAGCCCGCGCTCCGAGATGATGTTTTTCTGGATCTGCGCGGTGCCACCCGCGATGATCAAGCCGATCCAGGTCATGTACTCCGACTGCCAGCTGCCGTCCGCGCGCTGGTACTTCGATCCGTGATACAGGACGCCGAGCTCGCCCATCGAGTCGAGAGCGAGCGCTGCCATCTGGTGCATCAGCTCGCAGGCCTGAAGTTTGACTACCAGGCCGGCCACACCGCTCGGCTCCCGTCGAAGGTCGCAGGTCGAGAGTCGCATGGAGTGACATTTCAGACTCAGCACACGGGCCTGCAAGCGCAGTAGCCGCTCCCGAAAGGAGGCCTGATCGATGGCGCGCACGCCATTGCAGGTCTCGGCCTGCATCAGCTCGACGAGGGATTGCAGCGTCGCTTCCAGCTCCCTTGGGTTCCCTGCAACCTGGCGCTCGTGTTTGAGGGTGGTATTCGCGATCTCCCAGCCCTGGCCACGTCGACCCACGAGGTTCGCCATGGGAATGCGCACGTCGCGGAAGAAGACCTGGTTGAACTCGGCATCCCCCGTCATGGTGAGCAGCGGGCGCACTTCAAGGCCGGCCGCGTCCATGGGGATCAGCACGTAGCTGATTCCAGCGTGCTTCTTTTCCCCGGGCTCCGTTCTCACCAGTGCGAACATCATATCGGCGACGTGAGCCGAGCTGGTCCAGACTTTCTGCCCATTGATGACGAGCTGATCGCCATCCGCCACGCCGGAGGTCTGGAGGCTCGCGAGGTCGCTGCCCGACCCCGGTTCCGAGTAGCCCTGGCACCAGACGATCTCGCCTCGGATCGTGGCTGCCAGGAAGCGCCGCTTCTGCTCCTCGTTGCCGTGCTCGAGCAGGGTCGGAACGAGCATGTCGACGCCGGGTCCGGAGACACCGGCCGTTACGCCGGCGCGGGCGAACTCCTCGCCGATGATGATCGTTTTCAGGATGTCGGGCTCGGCCCCGTAGCCTCCATACTCGCGTGGAATGGTGCGCGCCGCGTAGCCCCGCTCGATCAGCAGCCTCTGCCAGGCCAGCATCGCCTGCGATGCACGTGCGCCCATCACCCCTTGAGCGCTAGGCGCACGCTCGCGATGCTGCTCGATAAATTCGCGCAGCTGATCGCGAAAGCGCTCGTACTCTGGTCCGCTGCTCAGATCCATGCCGGGAAGTGTACCCTGCGCATGGAATCGAATTCAATTCGCATTTCGATCGAGGCCTGGCGAGACGAGGGTGGAATGCAGGGTCTCCGGGTGCGCCCCGGCTCGGACGGACGCTCGCAGTAGTACCACATAGCGAAGTGCATTCTGCGCGGGAATGAGGCTCGAGGCGGGACTGATCATTCGGCTGGATTCGGACCCCCCTCGAGCGTTGACCGATCAATCGTCGAAGCAAGAAAACTCATTGTTTGCGCAGCGGGCCGATAATGAGAACCCACAGGTTCAGTCGAGATCACTGGCATCATGGCGTTCGGGTACGCGTTCTTCTTCCGGTCCCCAGGCTCTGTTGACGCGTTGGCCACGTTTGACAGCAGGGCGATCCTGAAATTCCGATGCCCATCGCGCGACGTTCTTGTACGACTTCACATCGAGGAATTCCTCCGCTTCGTAGAGATTGTTCAGGACCAGACTGCCGTACCAGGGACATGTGGCCATATCAGCGATCGTGTATTCGTCGCCGCAGAGAAACTGTCGATCGGCGAGATTCCGGTCCAACACGTCGAGTTGGCGCTTGACCTCCATGGCGAAGCGATGGATCGGGTATTCGAGTTTCTCCGGCGCGTAGGCATAGAAGTGACCGAACCCGCCGCCCAGGTAGGGAGTACTACCCATCTGCCAGAACAGCCACGACATGCATTCCGCCCGGGCGGAGGGCTCCTTGGGAAGGAATGCATCGTACTTCTCGGCCAGGTAGACCAGGATTGCACCGGATTCGAAGACACGGGTCGGCGGTGATGTGCTGTGGTCGACGAGAGCCGGGATCTTGGAATTCGGATTCGCTGCGACAAAGTCGCTCCCGAACTGATCGCCCTCACTGATATTGATGAGGTAGGCGTCGTACTCGGCGTCCTGTTTGCCGAGTGCCAGCAACTCTTCGAGCAGTACCGTGACCTTCACGCCGTTGGGCGTCGCGAGCGAATAGAGTTGCAGAGCGTGTTTGCCGACCGGCAATTCCTTCTCGTGTGTCGATCCCGCGATCGGCCGATTGATCTTGGCAAATTGCCCACCGCTTTCGGCGTCCCATTTCCAGACCTTGGGCGGAGTGTACGAGGATGCTTCAGTCACAATTCTTCCCTTCGAGTCTCAATGACGGTGATCGCTCGGCTCGCGGCGTTCAAGTAAGGGTACGGGGCGACTCTCGTCTTGCACCAAAAAACGCCGATGACTCGTCTACTTCCGAAACTGCTTGAAATCTGGATCCCGTCGTTCGATGAACGCCGAGATCGCTTCCTTGTTCCCCGGCGCTCGGGACGATTCATCGTGATGCGGAAGACGCCTTCGTCGTCGAGTTCGGTGAGCGTGAGCGGTTCGGACATCGCGGGGACCTTTCGGGCCTTGTTTCGGGGTGGCAGTGGCTTCCGGTGCGCGGCGGGGAAGTCTAACCGGATGGGTGGTGCGACACAAAATCGGGCTAGAATCGCGTGCTCGTCCTTCTCGCCCCCAATCGGATCACGTCTAGCTCTTGGGAATTCGGGAAGATACGCTCTCGACGACCGACTGACCGACCCGGTCGAGTTTTCCCCGCCGCTCTTTCGGCGGCCGAACCCGGAGCCCAAAACGATGCCCATCAGCCCCATGGACGAGTTCCTTGCCCACCAGACCGCTGAAACCTTCGACTACGTCTTTACGAGCGATCGGAACTTCTACGACCGCTACTATTTCAACATGCACGACTCGACGGGCGACTTCTTCATGGTCGCGGGAATGGGTCAATATCCAAATCTGGGCGTGACCGATGCCTTCGTCACGATCTCGCACGGCACGAACCAATATGTCGTGCGCGCATCGCGGACGCTGGGGAGCGATCGCCTCGACACGCAGGTGGGCCCCTTCCGAATCGAAGTGATCGAGGGTTTGCAGTCACTGCGGCTCGTTTGCGACGAGAACGAGTGGGGCCTCTCCTTCGACATCCGCTTCGATGGCAGCGTTCCGGCGCTCGAAGAACCGAAGACATTCCAACGCAATCGCGCGCGAGTCACCTCGAACGTCTCACGTTATGCGCAGGTCGGGAACTATACCGGCAGCGTGACCGTCGCTGGGCACACGTACGAGGTCACGCCTGACAGATGGAAGGGTGCACGCGATCGTTCCTGGGGAATCCGTCCGGTTGGCGAGCGCGAGGCGCCAGGGATCGCGATCGAGGACATGATGAATAATGTCCACGGCTTCTACCACAACTGGATCCCGCTACAGCTCGACCGGGGCATGTACAAGGTCATGTACGACGCGGACTATGCGGGAAACACGATCGTCGAGGAATGTGCGTTCATCCCCGCAATCGGTGAACCCGGTGAGATTCAGCATTTTGGCACGCCCGAGATCGCGATCGACTACATCTCGGGAACGCGAGAGATGAAGAGCGCGCGGACGATCATGCCGAATCCCCACGGCGAGGATGTGGCGATCACGAGTACTCCATTGCGAACGATCTATCTCGCCGCGGGTACGGGCTATATCGCGAACGACAGCTGGGGACATGGCCATTACAAGGGCCCGCTCGTGGTCGAGGGTGAGACTTTCGACATGAGTACCCAGGAGAAGCGCTCGCAATACGCGATGCTGAACGAGACGCTGTGCCGCTTCGACCTCAGCACGGGCGAAGTCGCCTATGGCATGCACGAGAATATGTGTCTCGGAGTCTACAAACCCTTTGGCTTCGAGAACCCGGGAGATGTCGCGCCCTGAACTCGCGCGAGGAGTGTGCGTCTTCGCTCCTGATCGCAGGGTTCAGCGGGGGACGAGTCCGCCATCGATCTGGAAGGTCGTGCCGGTGACGAAACTCGATGCGTCGCTGGCAAGGAAAATTCCGAGGCCGACGACTTCATCGGGATGCGCCGCACGTCCCATCAGGGACGCCTTCGCCATCGATTCCTGGACCTCGGGCGGGTTGTTTCGGACCATGTCGGTATCGATGGTGCCCGGAGCGATTCCGTTGACGCGGATCTTGGCCGGTGCCAGCTCGGCGGCGTTCGAACGGACATACGAGAGAAGTGCGGCCTTGGCCGCGGCGTACATGTGGGTGTAGGCCGAGAACAGGAACGCGCCGGCACTCGAGACGTTGATCACCGACGCGTGTTCGCTCACGTCCAGACCCGGCAAACAATATTGGGTCAGGAATACGGGACCCCGAAGGTTGACCGAGAACGATTTCTCCCAGGCCTCGGGTGACATGTCCCGGAAGGGCTGTGCCAGCGCGTTCGCAGCGTTATTCACCAGAATGTCGATCCCCCCGAAATGATCGAGGGTCGTGTCGGCCAGGGCCTTCAGCTGATCGAGTTCACCCATGTGGGTCGGGACGGCGAGGGCCTCCCCGCCCGCGGCTTCGATGGCCGCGACGGTGTCTTTGCAGGCCTCCGCCTTGCGGCTTGCGATGACGACCTTCGCACCGGCGAGAGCGTAGCCCTCGGCGATGGCGCGGCCGATTCCGCGGCTTCCGCCGGTGACGATGGCGACGCGTCCGGTGAGGTCGAAGAGCTGATCCAGGTCTTGCTTATTCATGTCATCCTGAGTCGCCCGGGGTCGGGTCAGTCGGTCGTGGGAAGAATATCGGGGGTGTAGCCGTGCAGCGAGCACACCCGCAAGGCATCGTGCGGAGGGATTGGCCAACACTTCGAATCGGTTCGCACCCCGGCTCCGCCTCCACCACAGAATCATGGTTCATGCCGAGGGATCCCCCGCTAGAATCGGCGCCTCGGTCTCCGCGTGGGCGTTGCGATGAGGCGGTATTTGGAGGGCTCGACATGCTCAGAAAGCTGGGACTGATCCTGCTCGTCCTGGTCGCACTCGCCTTCGGTGTCGTGTACGCCGCGGGGCTCGGCCTGTTCGGGGAAGAAGGGTCTGCCGGAGAGCCCTCCGCCCGCGCGGTCTCCCAGTCGATCATCGACTTCAAGGAAAACACCGTGCGGGAGTCTGCGCTCGATGTCGGTGTCGCGCGGCCGAAGCAGATCCTCTTCGGGGACCTTCACGTCCATTCGACTTTCTCCTTCGATGCGTTCACGCTGAGTCTGCCCATGTCCGGCGGCGATGGGGCGCATCCGGTTTCCGATGCTTGTGATTTCGCACGCCATTGCTCCGCCCTCGATTTCTGGTCGATCAACGATCATGCGATCACGCTCACGCCGCGGCGGTGGAAGGAGACGATCGAAGCGATTCGGCAATGCAACGACATCGCGGGTTCCGAAACGAATCCGGACCTGGTTTCCTACC
>SMVB01223644.1_pt1 | contig 42637 bp, 33 predicted proteins | sample 2456461 | NCBI WGS metagenome assembly SMVB01 (sample SAMN11095934, study PRJNA526329) | marine sediment metagenome | biome: Marine sediment; feature: Surficial sediment; material: Deep marine sediment; isolation source: Hadal surficial sediment | place: Pacific Ocean | collected 2014-05 | depth...
GCTCCGTTCGTGTTCGCCTTCGGGTTGGTCTACGTGTTCGTCATCCGGTTCCTGATCGGCACTATCCTCGAGTGGGTCATCGGTAAGCCGATGGTGCTGGCCGTGATGGGCTTCGCCTCGTTCACGCGCGGCGTGCTGGTTCCTATCGTCAGCATCGTGTTCCGGGTCGTGATGTGGGTGCCGTCGAAACTGGTCGGCGCTGCGCTTTCTTTTGCCAACGGCGCCTATCCGAAAGTGTTGCGCGGTGCCCTGGCGCACCCGGGCGTCGTCGTGGTGTTGATGGCGGTTTGCATCTGGTTCGCGTGGGATGCCGGGACTTCTCTCGAGAGTGAACTGTTGCCGGAGGTCCACCAGGGAGAATTCACGGTCGAGGTGCAACTCCCCGTGGGAACCCCGCTGTATGAAACCGAGCGAATCATCGCCCCGGTGGAACGGGCGATCCTGGCCGAACGAGACCACATCGCATCGTTGATCCTCACCGTCGGTTACGACTCGGCGAACTCCACGCGCAGCGACGAGGGCGAACACTCTGCCCGGTTCAAGGTCGTGCTCGACGAGGACAGCCGCAGCGCCGAGGTGGAGGAAGCCGTCATCGAACGTCTTCGCGAACGTTTCAACGGCATCCCCGATCTTGAAGCGCGTGTCGTGCGCCCCGTGTTGTTCAGTTCGAAGATGCCGATCGAGGTCGAAATCTACGGGACCGACCTCGACCTCCTGCGCGAGTACGGGCTCCAGGCCAAGGCGGTGATGGAACGTCTGCCCGGTCTGGCCGACGTCGAGACCACCCTGCGACAGGGGGCTCCCGAGGTTCAGATCGTTTATGACCGCGACAAGCTTGCGCTCTACGGCTTGAACATTTCGACGGTCGCACGGCACGTCCGCGACAAGGTCAAGGGTTTCGAGGCGACGCGTTTCAACCTGACCGACCGCCGCATCCCGATCCTGGTTCGCCTGCAAATGGACGACCGTGAAACCGTCGAGGACATCGCGGCCCTGATCGTCAATCCCGGCGGCGAGCGTCCGATCCGACTGAGTGCCGTCGCCGCGGTGACGCTCGGTGAGGGCCCCAGCGAAGTGCGCCGCGTCGACGGTAGCCGCGTCGCGTTGATCCAGGCGAACCTGCACCAGGGCTCGCTGTCCGCGGCGGCCGTCTCGATCCGCACGGCCCTGCAAAACGAGATCGTCTGGCCGGCCCAGCTCGGCTTCGCCATCCGTGGCCAGAGCGAAGAGTGGGAACGCTCGCAGCGCAGCCTGGTGCTGGCGCTCGGTCTCTCGCTGTTCATGGTTTACGTGATCATGGCCGTGCAGTTCGAATCGTTGATTCACCCACTGGTGATCATGACCACGATCCCGCTGGCGTTCGTCGGCACGTTTCTGGCCTTGAAGCTCCTCGGGATGAACCTGTCGGTCGTCGTGTTCCTGGGAATGATCATGCTCGCCGGGATCGTCGTGAACAACGCAATCGTGCTGATCGACTACATCAACACGTTGCGCGCCCGGGGCGTCGAGAAAACCGAAGCGATCATGACGGCCGGGACCGTCCGGTTGCGCCCCATCCTGATGACCACCGCCACGACCGTGCTGGGGCTGCTGCCGCTGGCCCTGGGGATCGGCGATGGCGCCGAACTTCGTGCGCCGATGGCCATCGCGGTCATCAGCGGTCTGCTCACCTCAACCGCGCTGACATTGATCGTGATTCCGACGATCTATTCGTTACTCGACGGCATGGTCGCCTGGCTGGCCGGTGCGCGGACGAAACGTGATAGGACGTCCAGCCCGTTGGCGCCGGGTGCGAGCATCGATTCGGTGACGCCATGAGCCCGCGCGATTTCGACCGGGAACCGGCCTTGCCGAAGTTCTCGCTGGACCGCCGCATCACGGTCCTGATGCTCGCCATGACCGTAGCGGTGATCGGTACGATCGCCGTAGTGAACATCCCCGCGGAAATGATCCCCAGCGGCTTCGTCGGCTCGATGCTGATGATCCAGGTACCGTGGCAGGATTCACCGCCGCGCGAGGTGCTGGACAAGCTCACGATCCCGATCGAAGAGGAACTCGGCAGCGTTCGCGGCGTCGATCAGATCATCAGCGTGAGCCTTCCGGGCATGTCCCAGGTGTTCATCCGCTTCAAGCAGAGCACCGATATGTCCGTTGCCTACCGGGAGGTGCGCGACCGGGTTCAACGCGCCCGTGTCAACTTCCCATCGGATGTCGATCGTGTTTTCATCAGGAAGAACGACAGCTCCGGTTTCCCGATCTATATGATCGGCATCGCGATCGATCCGGACCTGGAAGATCCCTGGGACCTGATCCAGAACGACGTGATCATCCCCGTCGAACGGATCGACGGCGTTGCGACGGTCCAGACATTCGGACTCGAGGAAAAAGAAATCCTGATCGAGATCGATCGCGAAAAAGCGAATTCTGCGGGTCTGAACATTTATGAAATGGCCCAGGACCTGGGTGCGGACAACTTCACGATGGCCAGCGGGACCGTCCTCAGCGGCACACGAAAACTGCTGCTTCGGTCCATCGCCCGCTATCGCTCGATCGAGGAGCTGGAAAACCGGCCCGTCGGCCTATCCACCCGTCTAAAGGACATCGCGAGGATCAGCTACGACGAACCGGACAAGGAATACCGCGCCCGGCTCAACGGCTCCCCCGCGGTCGCCATCCAGATCGTCAAGGAATCCCAGGCCAACACCCGCGAAGTGACCCGCCGGCTCGGTGAGCTAGTCGAGGAGCTCAAGACTAACCCGAGGCTCGCCGGGCTCGAGCTGGAGAGTTTCTTCGACCAGGGCGAGGTCATCGACGAAAGCCTCGGCACGCTGGTCAAGAACGGCATATTCGGCGGTGGGCTTGCTTGCATCGTGCTGTTCTTCTTCATGCGGCGGGTGCGTTTGACGCTGATCGTCGCGTTTTCGATCCCGATCAGCCTCGTCTTCGGTTTGACGGTCATGTACTTCGCCGGTGAGACGCTCAACCTGCTCACGTTGATCGGGTTGATGATCTGTATCGGTCTACTCGTCGACAACTCGGTGGTCGTAGCGGAGAACATCCATCGTTTGCGACACGACGGTCTGTCGCGACGCGACGCGTGTATCCATGGCGCTGGAGAAGTCGCGTTGGCGATCACGATGTCGACGTTGACGACGGTGATCGTGTTCCTGCCGGCTGCGTTGATCGAAGGGCCGATGGGTTTTTTCCTGACCCGTCTGGCGTTGCCGGTGGCCGTCTCGGTGAGTGGATCGCTGATCGTGGCGCTCGTGTTCATTCCGCTGTGCGTTTACCTGACGCTCCCGACGCGCGAACAGCAGGCGGGGGTGCCTTCCCGATTCGAGGCGTGGCACCGGCGATTCAGCGAATTGTTGCGCTCGCTCTACGACGGGACGTTCGGCAAGCTGAACACTGCTTACAACAAGCTCCTGGGCGTTTGTCTGGAGCGCCGGTTCGGTTTGATCTTCGGCGTTGTCGCGGTGCTGATCGGGACCGTCTTCGTGTACGGCAAGACGACCAAGTTCGTCGGTCAACAGGACGACGAGCAGGCGCAATTCAATATTCAGTTCGAGCTGCCACCCGGTACCACCCTTACGGGGGCGTCCGAATACTTCAACACGGTCGAGCAAACCATGGAAGCCCACCGTGAGGAAACTGGCCTGGACGGGTACTTCATCTACCACGAAAGAACTTTCGGCCAGATGGACGCGTGGTTTGACGAGGACAACAAGGATAAGCCGACGGTGAAAGAGTCGCTGAAGATGTTCGTCGAAGCCTTCCCCGAAAAACCCGGCGTCGAGATCTTCACCGGCAACGAGCGGCAGGCGGGCGACAAGAAAGAATCGGTCGCCAAGGTGTTTATCCGCGGCGAGGACCCCGACAAGGTGACCGAGGTCGTGAACCAACTGGGGCCGCTGTTCGCGCAGGTCGAGGGTGTGATCGGGCGGAAGAAATCGGGCGGTCAAATCCCCAACGAACTTGCTTTGGTCGTGGATCGTGAAAGGGCCCAACGCCTCAACGTCAATCCGCAGGTCATCGCGGGGGTGGTCGCGTACGCGCTGCGCGGGCAGGCGCTGCCCAAGTTCCACGCCGACGGCCGGGAGGTTCCGGTCCGCGTCCGCTTTGCCAAGGAAGACCGTGAGAGCATGACCGAGCTGAACAGCTTCCTGGTTCCCACGCAGGACGGCGCCCTATTGCCGCTGTCCGCGCTGACTTCCATGAGGATTTTGCCGGAATCGACGGTGATCGTGCGCCGCGACAAGATGATCGGCCGGACCATCAGTCTCGAACTTGAAGACGGTAAGGAAGACGAGACCCGCGCCCGGATCGCCGCGTTGCAGTCGAACATCGACCTGCCGGAAGGGATTTCCTTCGGCGGCGGCATGTCACGAGCCCAGGATCTCAACGACGAAGTCGCGGGGATCAAGTTCGCGGTCACGCTGTCGATTGTTTTCATTTACCTGTTGATGGGTTTCCTGTTCGAGAGCTTCATCTTGCCGCTATCGATCCTGGTCACGATCCCGTTATCGTTGATCGGGATGATGTGGGGCCACATCATCACGGGGAGGGATCTCGATTTCCTCGGCGGGGTTGCGATGATCTTGCTGATCGGCATCGTGGTCAACAACGGTATTGTGCTGATCGATTACGTCAACCGCTTGCGCGCCCGGGGGCACGCACGGAAAGAGGCGATTCTAATGGCCACGCACCGCCGTTTTCGGCCGATCATGATGACGGCAATTACGACGATCGGCGGGATGATCCCACTGGCGCTTGCGGGTTCCAACAGCATCGGGTTGAGCTATACGAGTTTCAGCTTGACGTTGATCGGCGGGCTGGCGACCGCGACGTTGTTGACATTGCTGGTCGTCCCGGCATTTTATACGCTATTCGACGATCTGCGCCTGATCATGGCCGCGGCGATCAGCCCCAAGCGCGCGGCGCCTGAAGCGCAGGAAGCGCCGGCAACGACATAACCGGGGTCAGGTCTCACATTTCAACATTCCAGATCAACCGAGTGGATCGCCAGGCTCGGTCATCCGGTTGGTTGCCTCAAGAAATGTTGAAATGTGAGACCTGACCCCTCCGCTATCATGAGCGGCATGCACGTGCACGCCGTCGACGGAACCTACGAGCTGTTCCGCGCCTATTTCGGGGCGCCCGAAGCCAAGACGCCGAGCGGGCAAGAAATCGGCGCCGTGCGCGTGCTCGCCCGCTCGATGCTCCGCCTGGTGCGCGTGGAAGGGGCGACGCACATCGGTATCGCCTTCGACCATACGGTCGAGTCGTTCCGAAACGATCTGTTCGACGGCTACAAATCCGGGGAGGGGCTCGAGCCCGAACTCGACGAGCAATTCCACCCTGCTGAGGAGATCTGCAAGGCGCTGGGCTTCGTCGTGTGGCCGATGGTCGAGTTCGAGGCCGACGACGCGCTGGCCACGGCCGCGGCCCGTTACGGTGCCGATCCGCAGGTCGAAAGCGTCCGGCTCTGCACGCCCGACAAGGATCTCGCGCAATGCGTGCAAGGGGAGCGGATCGTCACTGTCGACCGGCGGCGCAATCTCGTGTTCGACGAAGCCAGGGTGCGCGCCAAGTTCGGCATCGAACCTGCGTCGATGCCCGACTACCTGGCGCTGGTCGGAGATCCCGCCGACGGCATCCCGGGAATCCCACGCTGGGGCGCCAAGTCGGCGGCCGCCGTCCTCGCCGAGTACAAACACGTCGAAGCAATCCCCGACGACCCCGAGACGTGGACCGTCAAGGTCCGTGGCGCAGCCGCGCTGGCACTCAACCTCGCCGGCATGCGCGAGGAGGTCATGCTCTACCGCGAGCTGGCCACGCTAAGGACGGACGTTCCGATGACCGAGTCCGTCGCCGACTTACGCTGGCGCGGGCCCGACTTCGAACGGCTGCGGCAGGTCTGCGAGGACTTGGGCGATCGCTCGCTGGTCGAGCGGGCCCGTTCGACCCCCGTGCCCGGGACCTAAAGTCTGCTCCTAGCTGCAGATATAGCAGGCGCCCAGGCCGTCGACTGCGATGGGCACGTCGCGCTCGGCGTCGACGATGCACATGAAGCCGAACGGTTCCTCCGCGTCTTCGGGATTGCGGAACTGGTGCGGGTCCGCGGGGCTCACATAAACCACGTCGCCGACCCCGACGGTGTAAATGTAGCAACCGAACCGGACTTCGCCCTTGCCGCGGGTCACGAACACCGCGTGCTCGTGTTCGTGCTTCTCGAGCGTGGTGTAGCCGCCGGGTTTGATCTCGAAATAGCGTAGGTGGAACCTCGTCGTTTCACCACGCTTACCGATCAACTCGCGGCGTGTGATGCCCTTCCAGGACTCGGTCGTTTCCTTGTAAGCTTCGAGCGGAACGTCCTTCCAGGTGTGGTCGCCATTGTGCTTGATCAGCTTGGAATGGTTACCCTCGATCGGAGGGTCCGGCGGGCGCTTGCCCGTATCGATCTCGACGTCGCTCATGACGGTCTCCCTCGCAGGCTAGTCCGCGCGGTTGAGGCTCCAATCGTAACTCAGGTGCGTCGGCTTGAACCTGCCGTCCCCGAGCTTGGCCTTGATCCTCTCGGGCGCGTAGGCGAGGACAAATTTCTGGACGCCCGCCGTGCCACCGAAATCCCCGGCGTACCAGTCAAAAATCTTCGACAAGCCGACCCACAGTTTGCCGTTCGGCCGCTCGTCGACCAGCAGCGCATCGGAGCGTTCGAGGTAAGCGAAGGACTGTTGTTCGAGTTGCGCATCGAGCCGTTCGCCGCGGAAGGCTTCGTCGAGCAGCGCGGGGCAGGAGAGCGAGGCGCAGTTGACGGCGAAGTGGACGCGGGAGTCCCGAGACTCCTTGCGGAGCCGCTTTTCCAAGGTGTTGAGCGAGATCGTCTCGCCATCGAAGTCGATGAGCTTCTTGAAGAAGATGCCGAAGCCGAACCTCGCCCTGCTCAGATCGCGGATCGAGTTCTTGGGGTCGCCGTCGAGCACGAGTTGGAGCGTCTTGGTGTTGTACAGATTGATGTAGAGCGCGTAGCGATCCTCCGTTTCAAGCGCTGCCGGGGCCGTCGCTTCGAACGCTAAGACGATCTCGGTCAGCGCCTCACGATCGGCCGCGCTGTCGCGCCACGCGTCGTACCGGACCCTGTCGCCCGCGACGTAGCGCTCCAGCAAGTCGTCGTAGCGGTCGAGGATCGTGTCCGCAGCCGGAACGATCGGTGCGAGCAGCAAAGCGAGGATAGGGATCAAGCGTCGCATGGTTTCAGGGTCTCCGGTGGGTTGGATAGGGCCAACGCGCGGACCCGCCGCGCTATTCCAGCAGCCCGTTGATTTCGCAGGAGTCGCTCGATAGCATAACGCTTTCGCGCAAAGGAGCCGCTGCAATGGTGATCGGTCAATGGATCTTGCTGGTCTACGGGTTGTTCATGATGCTTGGCGGCTTGATGGGTTTTCGTGCCGGCTCCAAGGTGTCGCTGTACGCGGGTTTCGGCTCGGGCGCTGCGCTGCTCGCGGCGCTCGGCGCGACGTACTACGCGCTGGCCACCGGGTTGTGGGCCGGTTGCGCGCTGGCCGCGATCCTGACGCTGATGTTCGGCTCGAGACTGGCCAAGAGCGGCAAGTTCATGCCCACGGGCATGCTGCTGGTCGTCAGCCTCGCGGCGGCGGTCCTGCTCGGCTACAGCGCCCGGGCCGCCGGCTGATAGCAGACAGCCCTCCAGAACAAGGATCGGTCGCTCTGAGGTAAGATCCAGGTCTGCGGAGGGGTTATGAGACGAGTCGTTCGCATCTTCTTCTGCCTTCCGCTTCTGGCGGCAGCGCTACCCGACACTCCGGCGGCCACCCCCCAGGAAGTGCTCACGAAGATCCGGGCCAACGATTTCCAGGCCGAAGGAATCCCCGTCAAGGGACTGGTCCTCGATCTCGGCATGGGCGAACTGGAATTGACCGACGGCAGGCTCTATGTCCTCGGCGGCTACGAGCAAACGTCGATCGAGGCCGTCTTCATAGGCCACGGCGCGCTGAGGTTTACCCCCCCGGATGATGTCGAAGCCGGGCAGCTCGAGCTGTTCACGGGCGCCCGCGAGTTGGACGAATCGATCACCGAGATTTCCTTCGCAACCACCAGCGATTTCGTGGTCGCGGCGATTCGCTCGCGGGAAAGCGATGGTTCGGTCGATCTCGAGCAGGAGCAACGAGCTCGCGAGCGCGCGGCCAAGTGGATCGCCGGCTACGAACGGGAACTTCTTGGTGTGGAGGTCGCGTTGCTGCACGATGCGATCGCCGATCCAGTGTACGACGGTTTCTTCGCTGCCACGGTCAGGGGTGAAGACCTCGAAGACTTTCTGCTCTCCGTCGATCCATCCGCCGCCGAACCGGTCACGTTGGGACAATTCGTCCGTCTAGAGATGACCGAAAAAGAGGAACGCAGGGGGAGGAAAGCGCTCCACAAGGCTCAGAAGAAGGGGCGGTTCATCGGGGTCGAACTCGAGGAACTGGGCACGTTCGACACGTGGGTCTCCTCACACCTGGTCGATACGGACGGGGTGACGTTCGGCGGGACACCGGGGTTCACGCCGCGGCACTACGAGATGGCCGTCGATATCACAAGAGAAGGCCGGATCGACGTGACCTGCAAGATCAATCTGGAATCGTTGTCCGGACTCCACAAGAGCATCGCCTTCGAATTGGATTCCGACCTCGTCGTCAAGGCTGTGGTTGACGCCTCCGGTAACGCGTTGTTCCACTATCAGGTCGGCGACGAATTCTGGGTATTCCTCGAGCAACCCGTTCCCGCCGACCAACCCTACGAGATCGAGATCCGCTACGCCGGTCTCGCACTCACCAAGGTCATCGCCAAGGCATACACGTTGCGTAACCCCACGGGGTGGTATCCACGTATCGGGTTGTCGGATCTGGCCACCTACGACGTGTCGTTCATGCCGCCACCCAACTACGATCTCGTGGCCAGCGGCAAGGCCGTGAGCAAGAGCAGGTTCCGATTCGACCAACCCGTCGGGTACTTCAGTTTCGAGATGGGCGACTACGATATCGAGTACTTCAATGTCGGTGATGCCGTCCGGGTGACGATCGCCTGGGACAAAGTCGCCAAAAAGTCGGGCGACGATCTGGAGGGTCTGATCAAGAGCGTGCTCGGCGATGTGCTGAGCTACTACGACAAGACACTCGGCGACTACCCGTTCGATTTCCTGACCGTCGTCACCGTGCCGCGCGACTACGCGCAGAGCCTTCCGGGTTTCATCACGCTTCCCAGCAGCATCACCAGCGGGCTGAATATTTTCCAGCAGTTTTACGTCACCGATCCGCGGATGATCATCGCCCACGAACTGGCACACCAGTGGTGGGGACACATCGTGATGTTCGACAGTTATCGCGACCAGTGGATCAGCGAGGCGATGGCGAGCTATTCCGCGTCGGCATGGGTGCACGCGTCCATTGCACCCGAGTACCGACCCACCGTCGACCTGACGTCGGGTTGGTGGGTCAGCCTCAACGCCAGAACGGCCTCGCAACGCACCGTCGATTCGCTGGGCCCGCTGGTGCTCGGAGCGAGACTCGATTCGTCACACTACGCCGCTTATCTTCCAATCGTCTACAAGAAGGGCGCCGTGGTGCTCAACACGCTCGCCGAGGCATTCGGCGAGGAGAATTTCCTCAAAGTGCTCAACAAGATCATCGAGCACAGTCGGGGCAAAGTCGTTTCCACCGATGCCTTGCTGCAGATGGTCGAGCGAGTCACCGGCCAGGACCTCGCATGGTTCCGTGACCGCTACATTTATGGTACCGGAATCCCCAAGGTCTACTATTCCTACACCCTGAGCGAGGTTGACGCCGGGAAATGGAACGTGAGGGTCGATCTTGAACAGGAGGCGCCGTTCATCCGTCGCTACAAGCTCGTGCGCGTGGACAGCGTGTGGGATTTCGAGATCTCGACCGAGAGCATGTTCGACACGGACGAGACTATTCTCGCGATACCGGTGCAGATTCGCGTTAAGGAGAAAGAAGACAAGGAAGCTAAACAGAAGAAACACAAAAGTGCCTCCGAGGTGATCACCGAACTGGCGCGTGTGATGGCCGGCGAGGCAACGTCCGACGAAAAGCTCGCCGAGGGCATGATCGTTTTCCGCGGTACCGCCGACACGGTCGATTTCGATCTACCGTTCGAACCGGCCGCCGTTTGGTTGGATCGGAGGTCCGACGTCTACGGCAGGTTCTACGATGCGAGCCGGTGGCCACGATATACATTGACGCGCAAGGCGTTCGCCGCCGAAAACGCCGGCGACTACGACAAGGCTGCACGGCTTTACGAGAAAGCGATCGAGGCCGAGTACTACGTTCCCATCGACCCCGACGACTACGACGCGGACGACGACAAGGATGACAGCGAAAGCGCGGCGGTGGCCGCTCGCGTGCTTCTCGCCGAGATGTACTTGCGTTCCGGGGACCACGACCTAGCCGCCATCCAGCTCGACAAGGTCGAGGCGAAGCCGAAGAAATACCGGCGCGTCTACCGCGAGGAGATCGAGGTGGCGCGTAGCCGGATCGATCTCGGCAGCGGTGACTATTCGGCCATCGTGGAGCGGTTGCGCAAACGGCTCCGTGGGCGCGACCGGATGCGCTCGATCGAGGGCTACGCCGTGCTCGCAGTGGCCGCTCACGAAATCGGCGACGACGAGATCTACAAGAAAGCTGCCAAGATGGCCGAGAAGAACGGCGTGGACATCGACGCCCTGCAGGAACTGCGTGACTGAAGCTCTTAGCGGGCCTGCTACGATGACAACGAATTTTGTACCGTTCCAAGCATAAACTCGACGATGCGAATCGAGAAGTAAAGTGAGCAGTTTCGAACGACAACTCGAGAAAGTGAAAACCGAACCCGGTTTCATCGCGGCACTCGACCAGAGTGGCGGCAGCACGCCGAACGCGCTCCGACTTTACGGGGTTGCCGGGGATGCCTGGTCGAACGACGATGAGATGTTCGCGCTCGTGCATGAGATGCGCACCAGGACCATCACCAGCCCGGCGTTCGGCGGTGAGCGGATCCTCGGAGCCATCCTGTTCGAAAACACCGTCGACCGGGAGATCGAGGGCCGGCCGACGGCAGAATACCTGTGGCAGGTCAAGAACGTGGTCCCGTTTCTCAAGGTGGACAAGGGCATGGCGGACGAGAAGGACGGGGCCCAGGTCATGAATCCGATCCCCGATCTGGGGGCATTGCTCGACAAGGCAAAGACCAACGACATCTTCGGCACGAAAATGCGATCCGTCATCAAGCGGGCCGATCCGGCGGGTGTCTCCGCGGTCGTGCGCCAGCAGTTCGCGATCGGCCGCGAGATCGTCTCCGCCGGACTGGTCCCGATCATCGAACCCGAGGTCGACATCCATTCCCCCGACAAGGCCGCGGCCGAAGATCTGCTGCTCGCGAGCATCATGGGAGAGTTGAACGACCTCGGCCAGGATGAGAGGGTGATGCTGAAGCTGACCCTGCCGGAGCAGGACAATCTCTACATGGATTGTATCGAGCATCCGAACGTGGTGAGAGTAGTTGCGCTTTCCGGCGGCTACACGCGCAAGGAGGCCATCGTCCGGCTCGCCCGCAACAACCGGATGGTCGCCAGCTTCTCACGCGCCCTGGCCGAAGGCCTGTCCGCGAATCAATCCGATGACGAGTTCAACACGATGCTGGATACTTCGATCCGGGAAATTTTCGACGCGTCGTCGACCTGAGTTGGCCTCGGAATTAGCCTCGGACCGGATCGGTCGGATAGAGTGATACACGATGAAGAAGCCGGCCGGGCAGGACCTGTTGATCGTTCTCGCCCTGGCGGCGATCACCGCGCTGGCATTCGCGCCCGTCGCGACGTACCCGTTCATCCGGCTGGACGACTACGGCTACGTCGTCGACAACACCCACATCCACGAGGGCCCGACGCCGGAGGCCCTGACCTGGGCCTGGACAACGTTTGAAAAGGCCAACTGGCACCCGTTGACCTGGTGGTCGCACATGCTGGACTATCGACTCTACGAGGCCGATGCCGGCGGGCACCACTTGACCAACCTGATCCTGCACATCCTGAACGCGTTGGTCCTGTTCGGCGTGTTGCGCAAGATCACCGGGGCGCGCTGGCGCAGCGCCCTCGTCGCGGCGTGGTTCGCCGTTCACCCGTTGCACATCGAGACGGTGGCCTGGATCTCCGAGCGCAAGGACGTGCTGAGTACGCTGTTCGGCCTGCTTGCGATCGGGGCGTACGCCGCCTGGACTCGCGAAGGTGGAACTCGGCGTTACGTGACGACGCTGCTCTTGTTCGCGGCGAGCCTGGCCAGTAAACCGATGCTGGTGACGCTACCGTTGGTCTTCCTGCTTCTCGACTACTGGCCATTGAACAGGATCCCGGACCTTCGCGACGGTAAGGTCCTGTGGAATCGCCTGCGCGAGAAGGTTCCCTTATTCGTCCTCTCGGTCGCGTCGAGCGCCGTGACCGTGGCGGCCCAACGGGCGGGCGGCGCGTTGAGCGACGTGGAGAACGTCCCGCTCACGCTGCGAACCGCCAACGCGGCGATCTCGTACTGGCGCTACATCGGCAAGATGTTATGGCCGCGGGAGTTGTCGATCTTCTACACCTACCCGTCGCTCGAAGGCGGTGCGGGTTGGTCCGCCGGGTTGACCGCCGCCGCGGTGGCCGGGCTGATCGTCGCCACCGTGCTCGTCTTCATGGCCCGCCGTCGCTGGGCCGTTATCGGATGGTTGTGGTTCCTGGGCACGTTGGTCCCGGTGATCGGGCTGGTCCAGGTCGGACGCCAGGCGATGGCTGATCGCTACACCTATTTGCCGCTCGTTGGATTGTTCATCATGCTGGCCTGGGCCGGCGGTGAGGTGTGCGCCCGGTTCGCGAACCGTCGTGCACTTCGCGCCGCGACGGCCGTGGCCGCGGCGCTCACGGTGGCTGCCTGTGCCACGGGAACTCGTCGCCAGGTCGGCTACTGGCAGGATTCGATCACGTTGTTCGAGCACGCCTTGACGATCGCGCCGGACGCTTCGAGCGTGCACAACAACCTCGGCGTCGAGTTGGTCTTGGTCCGCGACTGGGACCGGGCGGAACACCATTTCCAGCGGGCGAGGGACATCGCGCCCGAAAGCCCGGAGGCCTACTTCAATCTCGGCCGGTTGCTCGCGGGCCGTGGGCGCTCCGCCAAGGCGGCCGAAAACTTGAAACGCGCCGCCGAGATCCAACCTGATCGCGCTGCGAGCCACTTCCATCTCGGCCTGGCGTTGAGGCAAGACGGCCGGCCGGAGGAGGCGGTCCTGCACCTGCGCGAAGCCGTCCGGCTCGACCCGACCTGGGTTGCGGCGCTCAATCAGGCTGCATGGTTGCTCGCCACCAGCTCCGATGCGGCGGTTCGGGATCCCGCCACAGCGCTCCGACTTGCCGATCGCGCCGCGGAACTCACCGAGTACCGAGACCCGAACACGCTCGACTCGTTGGCCGCTGCGTTCGCGGCATCGGGTCGTTTCGACCGCGCGGTCGAAACGGCGACTGTTGCCCAACGACTGGCCACGGCGCAGGGTAACCAGCGCAAGGCCGCCGCGCTGGGCCGCCGCCTGGAGGCGTACCGACGGGGCAAGCCGTGGGTTACGCCGTAGGGTCGCATGGCCACGCGGTGGCGTCGGACGGGGCTCGTCGGATAGAGTGAGAGGAGCCATGGAGAAGTTCGCCCTCGTCCTCGTCCTCGTCGCCCTGCTCTCCTGCACGCTCGTCTGCGCTGGCGATGATCCGGCAGCCAACATCCGAGCGGCCTTTGATCGAGCCGCGCAAGCGGTCGTCGCCGGCGACACCGACGCGATCCTCGACAGCACCTACTCGGGGTTGTTGGAACAGGTCGGCGGCCGTGACGTGATGCGCTCGATGTTGATCAAGAATCTGAAGGACCTCGAGGAGCGCGGCATGGCCGTGGTCGCCACCGAGATCGTCTCGATCTCGGAACCTCTGCGAGCCGGCGACGAACTGCACGCGATCGTGCGCGCGAAACGTACGGTCAAGACGCTCGGCGGACGGCAAATTCAGGACACGTTCGTGATCGCCGTCTCGGGCGACGAGGGGCAGAGCTGGACGTTCATCGACGGGCCACAACTCACGCCGAAGCATATCGAGGCTCTGTTCCCCGATTTCAACGAGGCCCTCGAACTTCCGGAGACGGCGCCCCCGGTCTTCGAGAAGGGTTCCTGAGCGGAGCTAGTTCTTTCGATCGTCGCCTTTGGGCGTGAACACCGGCATCGGGAAACTGGCCACGTTGCCTGTCCCTTCTTTAACATCGCCGGTAATCCGCGCCGTGCCCTCTTTTTCGACCTCGTCGATTCGGATCACGGAGTGCATCGGAATGTAAGTCCGTTGCACGCCCTTGAACTCGAGCTTGAGGCTCTCCTCCGACGGATCGACGACGACCCGGGTCTTCTCGCCGAACAAGATCTCCTCGACCTCGACGAAACCGAACATCGCGCCGTGGGACACGCCGCCGGCGTAGATTTCACAGACCTTTCCTTGATTCATGAAGATGATCTTGTAGATCTGGCGCCGCTCTTTCTTACGTGAACTCATGGCTCGGAGGAGGTTAGCACAGCGCGTTCGTCAACAAACCCTGGTGTCAGCCATCGTCGCCCTTCGTTCGCGCCCTGGTGACGTGCTCGATGTGCGCCGAGATCTGTTCGATCTTCTTGGCCATCCCGGCGATCACATCGGAGACCCGTTCGATTTCGCTCGCCGCCTCGCTCCAGGCCTCCATCTCGATCGCCTCACGCGCCCCCGGCAGGGTTTTGACCCCGTAACCGGTGTAGAAACCGGGTGAATAGATCTGGTGCCGGAACCACGGCCGCCGGGGCAAACCCTCGTCTCGCAGGAGGAATCGTTCGGTCATGTACAGCAAGACGTCGATCGCCTGCTGCTCGGATGCCGGCCACTCGAGTGGCGTGTGTGCCACGAGCGCGTGGGCGTCGGCCATCGCGATCAGACGCTCCAGCGCGTTGCGCAACGGGGCCAGGTTCAGGTGCGGTACGGCTTCGCGGCGCGCGGGTGGGACGAACGTCTCGTGCGGGTCTGCCGCCAGTTCGAACGACTTCTCGTCGAGCAGGCGGTTGTGCGTCTGGATCTCCTGCCGTAGCTCGTCTTCCAGTTCGGCGATCTCGTCCACGTACATACGAATCGTGTCGGCGAAGTCGACGAACTCGAACGGCAACACGTCCGCGTCGGCCAACCGCATCGTAGCCCGCCCCGCGGTTCGCGCAAGCGCAACGCCGTACTCGAACCCGGGGTCGATGAAACGCGTGTAGTGATCGTAGGAGTCGTAGATCGAGTGATACGCCCCGCCGTCGCCCTCTCCGCCGTAGCTCAGGTTGAGCGAGGCGATGCCGAGGTGCTGCAAGAACGGCGTGTAATCCGAACCCGACCCCAGTGCGGCGAGCCGTAGATCGGCGCGATTGCGCGCCTCATCCTGCGCCTCCGGCGACCCGTTCACGAGCATCGTCGCACGCAATCGTTTGGCTACCGAAACGCCGGTCTGCGGATCGATCACGTCCCGCGCCACCTCGTTGAAGAACTTCTCGAGTGTGTGCGAGCCGCCCGCGCTCAGGAACCCGCGGCTGTTCCCGTCGGTGTTGATGTAGACGACCAGCCGTTGGGTCAACTCGGCGGCGTTGTGCTCGACCCATTCCGTCGAACCGAGCAAACCGGGCTCTTCGGCATCCCACGCGCCGTAGAGGATCGTCCGCTTCGGCCGCCAGCCGTTGCGCACTAACCTGCCGATCGCACGGGCTTCCTCCAGCATCGCGACCAGCCCCGAAATCGGGTCGTGCGCGCCGTTGACCCATGCGTCGTGGTGGTTGCCGCGCATGATCCACTGGTCGGGTCGTTGGCTGCCTTCGAGTCGCGCGATCACGTTGTACGCGGGGACGATCCGCCAGTCGAACGTGAGTTCGAGGTGCACTTTCGCCGGACCCGGCCCGATGTGGTAGGTGATCGGCAGCGCGCCACGCCACTCGGCCGGTGCCACCGGCCCGCGGATCGTTTCGAGCAACGGCAGCGCATCCGCGTAGGAAATCGGAAGCACCGGGATCTTGGTCAGCGTCGGGGCTTCCTCGCGAGACAGCCGCTTGGCGTCTAGCGTGGCGCCGACGCCGGGCGTCAACGGATCACCGGGGAACAATGGCATGTCGGCCACCGATCCCCGCTGCGCGCCGTGTTCGTTTCTGAACGGACCCTCGGGGTACACGCGGCCGCGGAAATATCCGTCGTCCTTCGGGTCCGAATAGAGGATGCACCCGATGGCCCCGTTCTCCGCGGCGACCTTGGGTTTGATCCCGCGCCACGATCCTCCGTAGCGGGCGATGACGATCTTGCCCTCGACCGACACGCCGCGCCGCGCCAGTTCTTCATAGTCGTCGGGGATCCCGTAGTTGACGTAAACCAATTCAGCGGTGACGTCGCCATCGATCGAGTAGGCGTTGTAGGCGGGCAGGTGTTCGTCCTGCTGTGCCGATGTCGCGTCACCCGGCACCTCGGGCTCGTTGAGCGTGGCGATGAAGCTTGTGGGTTCGAGCAACTCCAGGTGGCGCTTGACCGGCGTCGGGAACAGTACGTGATAGGTCGCGATGTCCGCTTCGTAGCCCCAACTGCGGAACTGTTCGAGCAGCCACTCCGCGTTCGACCTGCCCCACGGTGACCCCACCGGGTGCGGGTGCGCCGTCAAGCGCTGCATCCAACGGTCGAGGTTGGCGGCGTCGAGTAACCCGTCGAACGCCTCTTCCCACCCACGCTGCGCCGCCGAGCGTTCGGCCGTGAATCCCATCAAGGTCGGGTCGGGGACAGCCTCCTCGGCCGTCGCGTGACCCATGCAGAACGAAGCCAGTGCGATCGCGACGACCTTGCGCATCGATACCCCTTTCGATCTCCGCGAGACGGCGCGGGGTCTTCTTTTTATCATCGAGTGACGGGGAAGGGTAGTCAGGGCGGGCCGTGACTGGCGTGGCCACGTTACTCACTCGATCAGTAAACCCAACTACTGTACTCCCAGCCCTCCTCGGTGCGGCGCAGGAGTAGAAGGTTTCTCAGTTCCAGAACCTCGCCAGCAACCGTCGGGTGGCGTTCGTGGGGCATGTGGATCTCGCCGTCATCCGATGTCGCCAACTTGAAGGTCGAGAGATCCACCAACAACGTAATCTCTCCGCCTGGCGAACTCTCAAAGAGGTAGGCGTCGGAGATCAGGAAGGCTTCAGCGTCTGCATCGGTAAGGTTCCGCAAATACTCTACAGACAGGCCCGTCCGGACGAACTCTAAGCCACTGCGGAGAAGTCCCTCATGCTCTGGGGCGGGTCTCTCAGCTTCGTCACATCCTGGGCATACCAGCTTCGGCCCATCTCTCGATGGGGCGTTTATCTGCAACGGGTACGAGTGTTCAGCCTGCGCGAAATACCTTTGAACAGCTGAAGGGGCGACGCATGCCGTTATCCACACCATTGCAAGCGCGGCGGTCACGACATTGCGAGTCATGGCTTTTCTGTCCACACGTTGTGCCGGATCCGTCCGGTGCAACCGCTTGAGTCGGGCACTCCCTATTCGCGGTTCATGAGCGCATGGATACCCCATGCCAACAGGCCGATCACGACCAGGCCGAGAAAGATAGCGCCGCCGATAATCAAGAGTTTCAGACTCATCCAGGCCCCTTATTCTGCTAATCGCCGGGCGTGATCGGCTCGTCCCGTCCTTTTGTATCACCGGGCAGGGGAGGAGGGTAGGGCTTCCGGTCGAGATCGCTTCGCTGTCGTCTTCTTCAAGCTGACCAATTGCCGGCTTCCTCAGATCCATTCCATGGCGCAACCTTGAGAAGCAGCAACATCCCCGGCACAGCGACAACGACACACAGTAAAAAGAAATTCGTCCAACCGACCTGCTCCACAATCACCCCGGTCACTGCGTTCGCGAGCGTCCTCGGTACAGCGGTCAACGCGGTAAACAAAGCAAATTGCGTCGCTGCAAATACGGGGTTGGTCATGCGCGCAATGAACGCAATGAATGCGGCCGTGCCGAGCCCGACTCCAAGGTACTCAAATATAACGACGACACCCAACATCCACGGGTTCGTGCCGATCTCGGCCAGTGCCGCAAAACCCAGGATGCTCACTACCTGCACGACGCCAAAAATCCATAACGCGCGGTTGATACCCAACTTGATCATGATGATGCCGCCGCTCAGGCCGCCGATGATAGCGGCGATCAGCGACGAGAATTTCGCGATCGATCCGATTTGGGTCAACGAGAAACCGACATCGACAAAAAACGGCGTCTGGAGTGCCGTGGCCATGTTGTCGCCGAGTTTGTAGAGAAATAGGAACGCAAGCATCAGCGCGGCCGACCTGGGTCCCTTGCGGCTGATGAACTCCCGGAATGGCTCGACAATCGCCTCCTGCAATGTTTTGGGTGGTCTCGGATCGGCGACAGCCTCCCGGATAACGAGCGTTAGCAGGATGCCCACCGCCATGAAGGCCGCGACTACTATGAATACGGTGGTCCAGGGTAGGTGGTCGGCGAGTATCAACGCGAGTGACCCGGGAACCAGTCCGGAAAGCCGGTACGTTTGAACGTGGATGGCGTTGCCAATGCCAAGCTCCTGGTCCGGCAGGAGTTCACGGCGATACGCGTCCAGGACAATATCCTGACTGGCGCTAAAAAACGCCACCGCGGCGGAAAGGTAAGCAATGGTCCAGATCGACATCGTCGGATCCAGGAAGCCCAGGGCCGCGATCGTGACGAACAGCGCCAATTGTGTGACCAAGATCCAGCCGCGACGACGCCCCAGGAAAGGCAGCGTGTAGCGATCCATGATCGGTGACCAGATGAACTTCCAGGTGTACGGCAATCCCACGAGCGTGAAGAAACCGATTTCAGCGAGACCAACGCCTTCGACCCGCAGCCACGCGGGCACGAGCTGAATCAACAAGTAGAGCGGCAGCCCGGATGTGAATCCCGTGAAGGCGCAGATGAGCATGCGCCGGTTGAGAATGGCTTCCTTGAGCGTCGGGGGAGATTCGGTCACGCCGCTCCATTCTATCCCGGATCGGTTCTGCGAACGGTGTCGGCCAACGGGCCGGGCTCCCGCTGGCATCGCAAAACATTGGCCCGCGGCGAACCGCCGTCAATGGCGTCGGGACGGAAGCGAAACCTGGGCCGGGCTGGCATCATGGAACCGCCGGGCGACGATCCGGCCCGGAGGTAGAGACTTGACCCGCACACTGCATTCCCTGGCCCTCGTTCTGCTCGTGAGCCTCGTCCTTGGTTGCTCCAACCCGGTCAAGCGAGACCCGCACTCGTTCAGCCGGCCCGATGAGGTGGTCGTGCGTCATCTGAGCCTCGACCTCGATGTGGACTTCGATGCGCGCCGCTTGTACGGGACGGCGACGCTGACGATCGAGAATCTCACGGGAGCCGACGCGGTGTGGCTGGACACCCGGGACCTCGAGGTCAGCGCGGTTGATCTGGGCAGCGACGATGAGCCCACGCTGTACCGCTTCGTGGAGCAGAAGCCATACCTCGGACAATCGCTGATGATCGATATCGCACCGGACACCACGACCGTTCGCGTGCACTACGGCACCATCCCCGGTGCCGCCGCCCTGCAATGGCTCGAGCCGTCGCAGACCGCGGGTAAGCGCCACCCGTTCCTGCTCTCGCAATCGCAAGCCTGCCTCGCACGCACGTGGATCCCGCTGCAGGACAGCCCCGGCGTGCGCATCACCTATGACGCGACGATCCGGGTGCCGCCCGGATTGATGGCGCTGATGAGCGCCGAGAATCCGACCGAGAAGAACGAAGACGGCGTTTACACCTTCCGCATGCCGCAGCCGATCCCGTCGTACCTTCTCGCGTTGGCCGTCGGTGACGTCGTGTTCCAGCCACTGGGTGATCGGACGGGCGTCTACGCCGAACCCGAGGTGATCGAACGCGCTGCGTGGGAATTCGCCGACACCCAAGAGATGCTCGAAGTGTCCGAGGAACTCTACGGACCGTACCGCTGGGGTCGTTACGACCTGATCGTGCTGCCGCCGAGTTTTCCGTATGGCGGGATGGAAAACCCGAGGCTCACCTTCGCCACGCCCACCGTCCTCGCCGGCGACCGCTCGCAGGTCGGTCTTGTGGCCCACGAACTGGCCCACTCCTGGTCGGGCAATTTGGTCACGAATGCGACGTGGAACGACTTCTGGCTCAACGAAGGATTCACCAGTTACCTCGAATACCGCATCATGGAAGTGCTCTACGGCCGTGAACACACCGAGATGCTGTGGCTGCTCGGTCGGGAGGAGATGCTCGAGTTGATGAAGACCGAGGCCCCCGCGGACACGCACCTGAGAGTCGACTACACCGATCGCGATCCCGACGAGGTCCCCACCGTGGTGTACGACAAGGGCGCGCTGTTCCTTCGGTTACTGGAAGAGCGCTACGGCCGGGCCGAATGGGATGCGTTCCTGAACGATTATTTTGATCGCCACGCGTTCGGCTCCGTGACCACGGAACTGTTCCTCGCTGACTTGCGGGCCGAGTTTGGCGAGGGAAACCCTTGGTTGGAGGCGGCGATCCAGGCGTGGATCTTCGGACCCGGCCTGCCCGACGGTGCGCCGCTGATCGTCTCGCCCGCGTTGGACAACGTCGAGCAATGGCTCCAAGCCTGGCTCGACGGGGGGCCGCTTCCCGTTGAGGTGGATTGGTCAAGCCACGAGTGGGTGCACTTTGTGCGCGCTCTCCCCGAGGATCTCCCCGTGGAACGCCTACGGGAACTTGACGCAGCCTACGGCCTGAGCGAAACCGGCAACGCCGAGTTGTTGACGGCGTGGCTGACGTTGACGCTGGGGCATGATTACGCGCCGGCTTTCGGATCGATGGAGGCGTTCGTGACGAGTATGGGTCGTGCGAAGTTTCTCGTTCCGTTGTACCGCAAGCTCTGTGAAACCCCCACGGGATGCGCGCGGGCCATGGAACTGTATGAACGAGCGAAACCGGGCTATCACCCGGTCGCGATTACTGCCGTTGACCGGGTGTTCGCGGCCGCTCGTTCGTTACCGGGGTAGCATGGCGGCTATGTCGGAACAGGATTCATCCATCGAAGACACTGAGCCTGAGGTCGAGCACACCTTCATGGCGGACGGGATCGACTACAAGCTCGATCCCAACTGGGTGCTAGCCTCGCGGCTGTCCGGCGGCATCGGCGCTGTCATTGTCTTCGCTGCCGGTCTGATCGGCTTGCTGGTCGTTGTGTTCGCCTCCGACTGGCGTGGGCCCACCGTGCTACTGGCCTTCGGCGTCTGGTTTCTGCTCTCCGCCGCGCTTGCCGCCTGGACGCAGATCGGGCCCGCGCTGCGCTACAAACGCCACCGCTATCGTTTGAACGAGATGGGCCTGCGCATCCGCCGAGGCCTGCTCTGGCACGCGGAACTCTCGGTGCCTTATTCACGGATCCAGCACACCGACGTTTCCCGTGGACCGATCGAACGCTGGTTCGGACTCTCGACGCTGATCGTCCACACCGCGGGGACCGAGAACGCCTCGATTTCGCTCGATGGATTGCCCGCGCCGCGTGCTTATCGTATTCGTGACCTGCTGCTCGTCGCCGTGGAGACCGACGATGCCGTCTGACGCGGCCAGCCGGCCACAGCGGCTCCACCCGGTGTCTCTCCTGTTCACCATCGGATCGGTGGCCCGCAAGATGCTGCTGCCCGGGATCCTGGTGTTGTTCGTCGCCGGCGGGAACAACTACGAGTTAGCGCTGATATTTTTCTTCGTCCCCGCCGCCATTGCGGCCGTCGTCAAGTACGCGACTTACAGTTACCGGCTCGGCGACGACGAGATGATGGTGCGCGAGGGTGTGCTGACGCGCAACGAGCGACACATCCCCTACGCTAGGATCCAGAACATCAACCTGGTCCAAAACCCGTTCCACCGGTTGTTGAGAGTTGCGGAGGTGCATCTCGAAACGGCCTCTGGAACAAAACCCGAAGCGATCATTCGAGTGCTGTCGCTGGCGTCGGTCGAGACGATCCGTGAGCGCGTTTTCAAGAACCGGGAGGACCGCTCGAACGTCGCCGATGGTGCGGTCGGCGAGCAAGCGGACCACGTGCAGAGCCTGCTGAAGCTGCCCACCCGCGAATTGATTCTCCTTGGCCTGATTTCCAATCGCGGGATGGCCGTGATCGCCGCGGTGATGGGCGTCGCCTGGCAGTTCGATCTGTGGGGCTTCGATTGGTCGCGGATTGCCGAGCAGGCGCCCAAGCTGACCGAAAAAATGGGGATACCCATAGAGAAACCCGGTCTGACCGCCACGCTCGTTCTCGGCGTCGTCGCTGTCATCTTCGGGATCTTGTTGATGAAGTTCCTGTCCATCGTCTGGGCGCTATTCCGCTTTTACGGCTTCACGCTCGAGCGCAGCGGACGCGATTTGCGCGCGCGCTACGGATTGTTCACACGCTACACTGCAGCCGTCCCGAGCAACCGGATTCAATTGTTGTCGCTGCGCACGACGCCGCTGCACCGGCTGTGGAATCGCAGTGGTGTACTGGCCGAGACGGCCGGTGGCGGATCCGGGAACCAGGGTGAGGAGCGCAGCGAGACCCACCGGCTGTGGCTCGCTCCGATCATCGAATCGGACAAAGTCGATGCACTCAACCGAGCGATCCTACCCGACGTCGATCTGCGGGATGCACAGTGGAATCGGTTGCCGGTGCGCGCGCGCCGGCGCATCCGCAACCTCTGTTTCGTCTTGTCGACGCCCGTTACGATCGTAGCGATCGTCGTCCTGGGTTGGTGGGCTATCGTGGTCGCTGCCGCGGCCTTCGTGTGGTCGCTCGTCCACGCGGCACAGTGGTGGAAACACGCGGCGTGGACCCTCGTCCCGACGGCCATGGCATTCCGCAGCGGCTGGTGGACGCGGCGCCTCAGCATCGTCCGTTTCGCCAAGATTCAGACCGTGTCGCTGAGGCAATCGCCGTTCGACCGCCGGCACGACATGGCCCGGCTCGGGGTCGATACCGCCGGGGCGGGCAAGGTGGGTCACCGGCTGAGCATCCCGTTCCTGCCGCGCGAGGTGGCGGTCGAACTTCACGACCGGCTGGCCACCGAAGCTGCCAAACGCAGTTTTCGCTGGTAACGTCCCGAAAAACGTCTGGGATACCGAGATGGGTTCTAGACACGACCCCGGAGCCGTGCGTACCTTAGTCGTCCCTGAACAATTCGGGTCTGCCGAGGAGTAAACATGCGACCGTTCGAAATCAACAAGTTTTTGGAGAACGACGTGATTGGTCAAGGTGAGGTGTTGCGCTTCGTCTCGGTGGCGATATTCAAGCACCTCCAAGGCGAGCGCTTCGGCAACCTGATGCTGATCGGCAACTCCGGCACCGGTAAGACGACGATCATGCGCTCGATGGAACGACTTTACGCTGAGCATAAGGAGTTCCAGCAGTACCGCGTCGTGATCATCATGAACGCCAACACGTTCGCCACCGACGAGGGTGTGATCGACACGCGTGCGCTGTTCGAAAATCTTGAAGAGCGTGCCCGCAGCATCATCGGGAAGAACGCAACCCCCGAGGAGATCGCGCTGCATATGGAGCACGCCACGGTCTGCCTCGACGAGATCGACAAGGTTTCCGGTGTCGTGGGCGGCAAGCCCTACGTGACCGGGATCAACATCCAGCAGGCATTGCTCACGATGATCGAAGGCGAGCGGGTGGTGTGGCCGATCAAGAAGCCCGACGGGAAGGACTATCGCGCCGATATCCACACCGGCAAGATGCTGTTCTTGTGCGCCGGAGCGTTCGAGACCCTGTACGATCAGGTATTCAAGCGGGTCACGTCACCGACCAGTCGCGTCAAGCTACCGACCGAAACCATCGTCCGCGACGGGGAGGTCAGGATCCGCGAGTACTTCACACTGCGCCACCACTTCAAGCTGGAAGACTTGTTCGACTACGGTATGCAGCCGCAGTTTCTGTCTCGTTTCGATAACTCGATCATCCTCGAAGACCTCGACGCCGAGATGTTGGCCCGGATTTTCGTCGGTCCGGAGGATTCCGTATTCCGTCTGTCCAAGGCGTTTTTCAAGAAGACAGGAATCGAGTTGGAGATCAGCGACGACGCGGTGGGGCGTGTGGCCGATGCCGCTGCGGAGTCGCGCCGCATCGGCGCTCGTGCCTTGAAAGAAGTGTGGGGCCGCATTATCAAGCCGTTCGAGTTCGACCCCGAGAACCGCCCCGAGGTCAGGGCGGAGGGGGATGGCTTCCGGCTCGTCATCGATGAGGCGGTCGTGATGGACGCCCTCAAGTCGCCGATCGCCACACTCGGTTAGGAACAGGCCGGTCCGCCGTGAACACCTCCCTGACGGGCGTCTTGCTTCGCTTTTGGCTCGGCCTGATCGGCGGTGCGGCAGGCGGCTTGATCGTCTACCGCGTCGAGATTTTCGATCCACTCTCGCCGGCATTCAAGACGCTCACACTCGGTTCGACGTTCGCCGGGCTGCTTGCGCTCTGGCGCTCCTCGGCGCGCGGCCATGCAGTCGCTCTGGCGGCGGGGTACGCGCTATTCTGCCTCGGTTTCGTGAACGCCTATGGGTGGCTGTCCGCGTTCTCCGGGATAGCTGTCGGAACCGGGCTCCTGGCAATTACCCTGATCTTCGACCGGCTGGCCGGACGGATCCCGTTCGGCAAGTTCATCCTCATTGGCCCGCTGGTGGGTGCGCTACTGTTCGCCGCCACGCCGATGATGGAGTTCCACGACCTCGTCCCACTCGGCGCGATCAATGCGATGACGGCCTACGGGCAGCTCGGTTGGATCCTGGGGACCGGAGTCGCACTCGGGGTCGAAGTTTCCGACTGGGTGCTGCGCCCCAGGCGGGAGTCGGAGGTCGGCGCGGACGGCGAGGCGAATCCCGTCTGACGCACGGACTCTCGGTTAAGATGTCTCCCATGCATCCCTTCCTCGAGATGATTCGCCAACGCGCTTCTGTTGAGACGTTCGACACTCGCCCCGTCGATGACGAGATGATCCGGGCGCTGGTCGAAGATGCGGCCCGCACGCCGTCCTCGTTCAACATCCAGCACTGGCGCTTCGTCGCCGTGCGCAACGACGAAGACAAGGAACGGCTCTGCCGCGCCGCGTTCGGCCAGGAGCAAGTCCGCGACGCGGCGGTCACGTTCATCGTGCTGGGCGATCTGAAAGGGCTCGAGAAACTTCCCCGCATCAACCGTGAAGCCGTCAAGATCGGTGCGCTGCCAGAAGGCAAGGCAGCCGCCTGGGAGCGGCTTGCCGCGGAGATCTATGCCGATCCGCAAGCGGCACGCGACGAGGCGCTGCGTTCCGCCTCGTTGGCATCGATGACGCTGATGCTCGCCGTCGAGGCGCGCGGCCTCGCGTCGGGGGCGTTGAGCGGATTTGACGTCGATCGCGTTCGCGCCGATTTCGACATCGAACCCAGGTACCTCCCCGTGATGCTGATCGCAGTCGGCTACCCGGCCAAGCTAGATCCCCGGCAACAGCCTCGCCTCGGGGTCGACGAAATTCTCAGCTTCGATCGTTCTCGCCGATTCTAAACATCGATGGCCAAGTTGCCGCGTCAACCACGCACCGACCCGAGGAGGATGGACCGCATGCTGCGGACCCTCGCGGCGGGGTATGAGATCAACCGTTTCAAGCGCGTGCACGGTAGCGACCCCTTCCGGATCCTGATCGGCTGCCTGATCTCGTTGCGCACCAAGGACGGGGTTTCGTACGCGGCCACCGAGCGCCTGTTCGAACGCGCCAAGACGCCGCACGAGATGCTGGGCTTGCGCGAGACGACCGTCGCCAAATTGATCTACCCGGCGGGGTTCTACCGTGTGAAGGCGAAACAGATCCGCAACATCAGCCGCATGTTGATCGACCGCTGGTCCGCTGCCGTGCCGTCGACCATCGATGAGCTGCTCCAGCTCTCCGGTGTGGGGCGCAAAACGGCCAACCTGGTCGTGACGCTGGGTTTCGACTTGCCCGGAATCTGTGTCGACATCCATGTCCACCGGATCTGCCACCGCTTCGGCTGGGTCAAGACGAAGACGCCCGATCAGACCGAGGGGGTGCTGCGGCGCAAGCTCCCCGACGCCTGGTGGATTCCGATCAACGAGACCCTGGTGCGCCACGGCCAACAGGTGTGTATGCCGACGTCGCCGATCTGTTCGGCCTGTCCCGTCGAACCGGATTGCCCCCAAAAGGGCGTGACCCGGCGGCGTTGAGCGGCCCGCTGGCGGCGACGGTCAGCCCTTCATCGTTTTCTCGATCTTTGCCCAGGTATCCCGCAACGTGACCGTTCGATTGAACACCAACCGTTCCGCACTCGAATCGCGATCGACAATGAAGTAGCCGTTGCGTTCGAACTGGACGCCGTCACCCGGCGTCGCGCCGGCCAACGACCGCTCGACCAGCGCACAGGTGAGCTCTTCCAGAGAATTCGAGTTCAACACGTCGTGCAGGCTGCCGGCAGCGTCAATCTCCGCCGGGTTTTCTGGCGTGAACAGATGATCGTAAAGGCGCACCGTCGCCGGGATAGCGTGGGCCGCAGAGACCCAATGGATCGTGCCCTTTACCCTGCGGCCGTCGGGCGCGCTGCCCCCGCGTGTTTCAGGGTCGTACGTGCAGCGCACCTCGGTAACCTCGCCGGCGTCGTTTTTCGTGAAACCCACGCACTTGATGAAGTACCCGTAGCGGAGCCGGACCTCGCGATCGGGGCCGAGACGGAAGTACTTGCGTGGCGGATCCTCGCGAAAATCGCTCTGCTCAATGTACAACTCGCGCGAGAAGGGCACCTTCCGTGTCCCCGCCGTTTCGTCCTCGGGGTTGTTGACTGCATCCATTTCATCGACCCGGTCTTCGGGGTAGTTCTCGATCACGACCTTGAGCGGGCGCAACACGCCCATCACGCGTGGCGCCTTCTTGTTCAGGTCTTGCCGGACGCAATACTCGAGCATGCCGTAGGGCACCAGGCTGGCCTGTTTGGAAATGCCGATCATGTCGCAGAACGCGCGGATCGCCTCGGGCGTGAAGCCGCGGCGGCGCAAGCCGGCGAGCGTCGGCATGCGCGGGTCGTCCCACCCCGAAACGATCTTTTCGTCGACGAGCCGTTTCAGTTTGCGCTTGCTGACGATCGTATGTGTCACGTTCAGCCTCGCGAACTCGATTTGCTGCGGGTGATGGACCCTCAATCGGTCGAGGAACCAGTCGTAGAGTGGACGGTGATCTTCGAATTCGAGCGTACACAGAGAATGCGTGATGGCCTCGATCGAGTCCGACTGACCGTGGGTAAAATCGTAGGTTGGGTAGATGCACCACGTGTCGCCGGTGCGATGGTGGGTGGCACGCAAGATCCGGTACATCACGGGATCGCGCAGGTTGATGTTGCCCGATGCCATGTCGATCTTGGCGCGAAGGACCCTGGCCCCATCGGGGAATTCGCCGCCGCGCATACGCTCGAACAGGTCGAGGTTTTCATCGGGAGAGCGGTCACGGCGCGGGCTGTTCCGGCCCGGTTCGGTCAACGTTCCGCGGTATTCACGGATCTCGTTCGCGCTCAGGTCGTCCACATAGGCGTGGCCGTCGCGGATGAGTTGAACCGCCCACGCGAAGAGTTGGTCGAAATAGTCCGAGGCGTAGAATTCGCGATCGCCCCAGTCAAACCCGAGCCAGCGGATATCGCGCTTGATCGCCTCGACGTAGTGCGTGTCTTCCTTGACCGGGTTGGTGTCGTCGAACCGCAGGTTACACACGCCGCCGTGGCGTTCGGCCATGCCGAAATCGATGCAGATCGCCTTGGCGTGTCCGATGTGCAGGTAACCGTTCGGCTCCGGTGGAAAGCGGGTGTGCACGCGGCCGTCAAAACGACCCGAGTCGCTGTGCTCGCCGATGATTGTCTCGATGAAATTGGACCCGCGGTTGAGGCCGCGGGCCGCTTTGTCTTCGTGATCGTCGGACATTGTGTTTCCCGTCGAGTCCTGAAACGGCGACTATAGCAGCGAGATCCGGGTCCCACCATGGAACGTGGAGCGGTAGCTCGGGCAGTTACAGCAACGACAGCGCTCGGTCGATCCGGGCCAAGCAACGTTCCCGACCGACGAGTGCCAACGTTTCGAACATGCCGAAACCGATGGCTTTGCCGGTGACGGCCACGCGAAGCGCGTGGATGATTTGCCCGATCTTGACGTTGCGCTCCTCGACATAGGCCTTGAGTAGGTCTTCGAGCGCGGGCGCGTCGAACGTCTCGGTCGTGGCGAGTCGTTCGCGGAAGCCTTTCAACAGATCCGCGGCGTCCGGCGGTTTCCGTAGCCGTTTCTCGAGTGCTTTTTCGTCGAAGACCAGCGCATCGTTCGCCGTGAAGAAATCGTCAAAGTCGAGGATGTCACCGGCGACCTTGATGCGGTCGCCCGCGGCCTGCACAACGGCTGCGACCGCCCGGCGATCGGCCTCACCCGCGGGCTCGGGCACGCACCCCGCTTTTTGCAAGTAGGGCAGGCATGCCGCCGTCTTCTCGTCAGCCGGGAGAGCGTTCATGTAGTGCTCCTGGAACGCCCAGAGCTTCTTCGGATCGAAACCCGCCGGGGCCTTGTTGACGCGCTCGAGTGTGAACGCCTCGATCATCTCCTCGCGGGTAAAGAACTCCGTCTTGTCGTCGAGCGCCCAGCCCAGTAGCAGTAGGTAGTTGACGACCGCATCCGGCAGGTATCCGACCTGCTCGTAAAAATCGACGATCACAGGGTTGAACGTCTCGGGCGAAATGTCCAGGCCAATGCGCTCGGCGATCCGGGTGCCACGCTCGTTCAGTGTCGCGAAGTCGGCGTTCTTCAGATACTTGTCGAGTTTGCGCTTCGAGAGCTTGTTCTTGCCGCCGGGCTCCGCGACGAAGGGCAAGTGCGCGTAGCGCGGTAACGGATACCCGAGGCCCTGGGCAATGAAAATCTGGCGCGCCGTGTTGGACAGATGCTCCTCGGCGCGAATCACGTCGGTGATCTTCATCGCATGGTCGTCGACCACACTCGCAAGGTGATAGATGAACGTCCCGTCCGCGCGCTGGATCACCTGATCTTGTTCGCGCGCCCATTCGAGTTCCATGTCGCCGCGGATTGCGTCAGTGAAACGGCAAGATCCCTCGCGCGGCATTTTCAGCCGAACGACGGCGCTGCGCCCTTCGCCCTCGAAGCGTTTCCTGTCGTCGTCGCCCGCGGCCATGAACCGGCGACTGTACACGAAACGCTCCTTCGCACCCTGGGCCGCTTCGCGTTCGGCTTGCAATTCTTCCGGCGTCGCATAGTCGCGATAGGCCAGGCCGGAATCGAGCAGTGCGTCGACCGCCTCCCGGTACAACTCGCTTCGTTGCGACTGGTAGTAGGGGCCGGCATCGCCGCCCACTTCCGGACCCTCGTCCCAGTCGATCCCGAGCCAGCGGAAGCCGTCCAGGATCGGCTGCAACGCGTCATCGACGTTGCGCTGCCGGTCGGTGTCGTCGATGCGCAGGATGAACCGACCCCCGTGGCGACGCGAATAAAGCCAGTTGAACAGCGCCGTGCGGACCCCTCCGATATGCAGGAAGCCGGTGGGACTGGGCGCAAAGCGTGTGCGGACTTCGGACATGCGGAGCAATCTACCAGAACCGCCGATCCCTCGTGCACATCGATCGGGTATGCTTTCCGCTCGCCGACACGGATCGAGGGATGCACAGTCCACTACGTTTGACGACGATGCGGAGAGTGGTATGGGGCTGAAGTGGATTGCGGAGAACCCGCCGAAATGGGATAAGGCCAAAGAGCGAATGATCTCCGGAGCGCCCGAGGGAATCTTCACCATCGGCGGTCACAAGTTCGGCGAGTTGATCCCCGGTGAATGGTGGCGCGTCGAGGACGACGAGGGGATCGCGGGTTACGGTTGGATGGATTGCACGTGGGGAGACGCCGAGATTCTACTCGTGGTTGCGCCGGGTCGGCAGGGCGCGGGCATCGGCTCGTTCATCCTCGATCAGCTTGAAAAGGAAGCCGCCGGGCGCGGGCTGCATTACCTCCACAATCTGGTGCGGCCGACGCATCCCGACCGCGACGGGATCGCGGCGTGGCTCGGCAAACGAGGCTTCAAACGGTCCCACGACGACGACCTGCTCAAACGGCCGGTCAAGCACCGCTCCTAGAACAGTGAGTAAATGAAAGGAGCCGCCGCGCTGTCCGCCGACAGGACGATCAGAAGGCCGAGCGCCATCAGCAGAAACACCAGCGGAAGAAGCCAAAACTTCTTGCGGTGTTTGAGAAAATCCCAGAACTCTTTTGCCAGCGAAAGATGACTCATCGCTATCCACACTCCATTAGGTTGCGCCTGCCCCAATATACGGTGCAGTCCCGGATCCGGCTATAGCCGGTTAGCTAGAACTGCTTGCGATAACGCTCCAATTCATATTCCGGCGCCTCTCGAGGCAGCCAGTAACTATCCTTGCCGTCCTTCCACTCGGTGTCGAGGAAGCGCTTCCCGAACAGACGCAACAACAGAACGTACGGGCTCATTATGAGGAAGAAGAAGAGCGACAGCAGGACGTGCGTCATCACCCAGGCCATCGTCCGCGATACCCAGTGCATCCAGAAACGGAAGAAGTAAACCCAAGCCTTGCGGAAAATCAGCGAGATCACGAACAGCGACAAACCAACCGACATCAGCGGCACCACGGCGTTGGGTTTGGCCTCCCACCAGAGGAAGCCGATCCATTTCGGCGCGATCATGACCAACGCCAACAGCCCGGTGAAGATCGGCCACATGTAGCCGAATTCGCGCGCCAGTTGTTCTTGCGATTTCTTCCGTGCCATCAATCCAACTCGAATTCGCTCTTCCAGCTCTCGTCGACCGGAGGAAGGGTTTGCCGGGTTCGCTCGATCACGTAGGGGCCCAGGACGAGCACGTCCATGTGCGTTCGCGTGAAGCAGCGGTAGGCCTCTTCCGGCGTACACACGATCGGCTCGCCCCGCACGTTGAACGACGTGTTGACGATGACCGAACAACCGGTTTTTTCCTTGAAACTCGAGATCAGCCGGTGATAGAGCGGGTTGTCCTTCCTGTCAACAGTCTGGATACGCGCCGAATAGTCGACGTGGGTGATCGCGGGGATCTCCGAACGAACCTGTTTGAGCTTGTCCAGACCCTCGCTTTCGGCGTTGACGTGCTTGCGTTTTTCGGGGTGCACGCCGGCCACGATCATCATGTACGGACTGTCGTGGTCCAGTTCGAAGAACTCGTGAACGTCCTCGCGCAACACCGAGGGTGCGAACGGCCGGAACGACTCCCGGAACTTGATCATCAGATTCATCCGGGTCTGCATCTCGGCGCTCAACGGCGTGCCCAGGATCGAGCGATTCCCCAGCGCCCGCGGACCGAACTCCATGCGGCCCTGGTACCACCCGATGATCTTGCCTTCGGCCATCTGGCCCGCCACACGGTCGGTGAGTGCGGCTTCGTCATCGAACCGGTCCGCGTCGATCCCGTTGTCCTCGATGAATTTTTGCAATACCGGTGTGTCGAAGCACGGCCCCAGCAACGACGCCTGTTGCATGTCGTTACGACCGTCGGCGTGACGTTCGCCGCCCAGCAGTTGATGGTGGGCGAACAGGGCCGCCCCCAGCGCACCGCCGGCATCGCCGGCCGCCGGCTGGATCCAGAGATTCTTGAACGGTCCTTCGCGAAGCACCCGCCCGTTCGCCACGCAGTTCAACGCGACCCCGCCGGCCAGCACCAGATTGTCGGACCCGGTTTCGCGGTGCGCATGACGGGTCATCCGAAGCACGACCTCCTCGGTGACCTTCTGGACGGAGGCCGCGAGGTCCATCTCGCGCTGGGTCAGCGCGGATTCGGGCGAACGGCGCGGTCCGCCGAACAGTTTCGCGAAACGATTGTTGGTCATGCGCAGCCCGACCGGATAGCCGAAATAACGCATGTTCAGTTTGAACGAGCCGTCTTCCTTGATGTCGATCAATTCGTTGTAGATCGTCTCGACATAGCGCGGCGTCCCGTACGGCGCCAGCCCCATCAGCTTGTACTCGCCACTGTTGACCTTGAACCCCGTGAAATACGTAAACGCGGAGTAAAGGAGTCCGAGCGAGTGCGGAAAATGGATTTCGTGCGAAATCTCGATACGGTTGCCGTTACCGTGACCGAGGCTGGCCGTAGCCCACTCGCCGACGCCGTCCATCGTGAGGATCGCTGCGTCCTGGAACGGCGACGGGAAGAACGCGCTTGCGGCGTGCGATTCGTGGTGTTCCGTGAACAACACATCCGCATCGCAGTTCAGCTCGTCGCGAATGTGCTCGCGCATCCACAACTTGTCCTTCAACCAGACCGGCATCGCCTTGACGAACGATGTAAATCCGGCCGGAGCATAGCGGGCGTATGTTTCGAACAACCGTTCGAACGTCAGCATCGGTTTGTCGTAGAAGACGACATGATCGAGATCTTCGGGGCCGTCGAGGCCGCCTTCCCTGAGGCAATACTCGATCGCGTTCTTCGGGAACGACGGGTCGTGCTTCTTGCGCGTGAACCGCTCTTCCTGCGCGGCGGCGACCACACGCCCAGCGGCCACGAGACACGCGGCACTGTCGTGGTAGAAGGCGGAAATTCCCAGAATTTTCTTGTCGCTCATGCGCCGGCCGGCTCCACGATCCGCTCGCTCTGCGTACGGGTCATGGTCGTATAAAGATCGGCCAACCGTTGCGTCACGGGCCCGGGTCGCCCGTCACCGATCCGGCGGCCGTCGACCTCGATCACCGACACCAGTTCCCCCATCGTGCCCGTGCAGAACATTTCCGTGGCCTGGTAGGCTTCAGCCAGTGTGAAGTCGCGAACTTCGTGTTCGATGCCGTGTTGCTCGCACAGAGTCAGCACGCACTCCCTCGTGATTCCCTCCGGGCAGGCCACCAGGCGGCTCGTGATCACTTTGTTGCTATTAACGATAAAGAGGTGGGTCGCGTTCGTCTCGGCGACGAAGCCCTGCTTGTCCAGCATCAACGCGTCGTCGGCGCCAGCGTGATTCGCCTCGATCTTGGCCAGGATCGATTGGATCAGGTTGGCGTGATGGATCTTCGGATCGAGACAATCCGGCGGGAACCGCCGGATGCTGCTCGTGATCAGTTTCAAACCGCTGCGATCGTAAACGGGAGGTTTGTGTTCGGCGAGCACGATGAGCGTCGGTCCGCTCTGGTTGAGTCGCGGGTCCATCCCCGAGGTGATCTTCACGCCGCGCGTGAGGGTCAGCCGGATGTGGACGTTGTCGAACATCCGGTTGGCCTCGAGTGTGCGGCGGATTTCCTGACGGATCGTGTCGTGGGACGGGATCTCTTCGAAGGCCAGCGCCTTGGCGGAATCGCGCAAGCGATCCAGGTGTTCGGTCAAGCGGAAGATCGTGCCGCGGTAGACGCGCAGACCCTCCCAGACGGCGTCGCCCCCCTGGACGGCCGAATCAAACGGGCTGATCCCGGCCTGATCCCGGGGCACCAACGTGCCGTCGATATTGATCCGGATGTCTCGGTTGCGTTCGTCGAAGGTCTGGAGCATCCCAATAAGATCCGTAACGCGGCGATGGCTGTCAAGGGTTCGCCGGCACCAGGCGATGGGTATGCAGGCGCCGGTAATAGCCCTCGCACTCGCTGACCAACGCGCTGAACTCGCTCGGGATCGAAGCGTTCTTCGGTTTGTACGGTTGGAAACCGGTGGAGGTCTCCACGGTGTTGTACCAGTGCTTGGCCCACACCCCATCCGTCGCGCGCCGGCCCGCCGGCCAGTGCAACATGCGTTCGCTGAAATCGAGTCCGAGCCGGCCGCACAGCGCATCGAGCACGGCTCGCGGATGCTCGAGCACGTCACGAGAGTCGATCACCGGCGGTGCGGACCCGCGCGCCTCGCCGATCCGTTCGAAGATCTCCCACTGTTGAGGCAGACCGGTGTCCTCAATAGACATCGTCGAGCGCCGCACCAGGTACGACGAGATCGTCTCAGCCGGTTCGCGGATCAGGAACACGTGCGTCAGACGATCCAGCCACTCGCGCCCGATATGCGGCAACAGGTGATGCGCCATGTGTTTCTGATAAAAAACGGTCCGGTTTTCCGGGATCGGTCCGGTCAGCCTGTCGACCACCTTTCGCCAATCCGTCTCGTGGCACTCGATCACTTCCGTCGCCCCCGGATGATCGAGTCCGGTCTGTTGGAGGTAGTGCGCATAGAGCGGTTCGTCACAGACGAAACAGTCTTCGCGATTCTCCCAGCTGCGCATCATCGCGGTGGAGATGTTGCGCGGCCCCGACCACATCGCAATGCGTACGTCATCAGGCATCGAAGGCCGCACTCGGTTCCAGCGGCCAGAGCCACGCGGCGCCCCGCGTGCCGCCGGAGTCCCCGTGAACCGGCCGGACCAATCGTGTGTCGACACGATCGGAAAACACCCATTCGCCCCACAATTTCGGCACTTGCTCGTATAGCTTTTCAGTCTTGGAAAGTCCGCCGCCCAGCACGATGCAGTCGGGGTCGAGCACGTTGATCACCATCGCCAGGGCGCGCGCGAGTCGATGTGCGTACCGCGCCAGCGTGTCCGCTGCGCCGGGTGCATCCGCCGCGCCGATTTCTTTCGCGGTCAGACTGACCCCCGTGGCCCGTGCGTGATCGGCCGCCATGCCCGGTCCCGAGAGCCAACTCTCGATACATCCCTGTTTACCGCAGTAGCAGTCCGGTCCCGGGCGCTCGTCGTCGGTCGGTTCCGGGAGCGGGTTGTGGCCCCACTCCCCGGCGATCGCGTTGATACCGGTGAGCGGTTTCCGATCGACGATCACGCCGCCGCCGACTCCGGTGCCCAAGATCACGCCGAACACGACCCGGCTGTTCGCGCCGGCTCCGTCGACCGCCTCGGAAAGCGCGAAACAGTTGGCGTCGTTGGCCAACCGGACCGGCCGGGTCAACCGTCGTTCCAGATCCTGGCGCAGGGGTCGTCCGTTGAGGCACGTGGAGTTGGCATTCTTGATCCGCCCCGTGGCGGGGGAAACCGTGCCGGGCGTCCCGATCCCGAGGGGGAGTTCCCCGTAATCCGATTCGAGGTCACGAACCAGTTCGCAAACCGTCTCGAGCGTCGCTTCGTAGTTGTCTCGCGGCGCGGGCCGGCGCAAGCGCTCGAGGATCCGGCCGTCGCCGTTGAGCACGATCCCTTCGATCTTGGTCCCGCCGAGATCGATCCCGACGCGTGGCCGGTCAACGCCCACCCCAACCTCCTCCACCCGGCGTCTCGACGATCAACCGGTCGCCGGCCTCGAGTTCGGCCTGATCGATGCCCTCGAGCGATTCCACGCGGCCGTCCGCGCGAACGATCGATTGCCGGCCCACCGCACCCGGCGAACCGCCTGCCATCCCGAACGGGGCTTCCTTGCGATGTTGCGCCAGCACCGACAGCGAGGCCGCTTCCAGGAACGTCAGCTCGCGGATCAGTCCGTCGCCGCCTGGGTTGCGCCCGCCACCGCCTGAGCCGCGACGCAACGCAAAGCGCTCGAGCCGCACGGGGTACCGATATTCAAGAAGTTCGGGGTCGGTGATTCGCGTGTTCGTCATGTGCGTATGGAGACCGGAGGCGCCGGGGCCATGCGCCGTCGCGCCCGCGCCGCCGCCGATCGTCTCATAGTAGCCGTAGTGTGCATTGCCGAAGATCAGGTTGTTCATCGTGCCCTGGCTGCAAGCGGCAAGCCCCAGGGCGCGGATCAACGTGTCGACGATCCGCTGGCTGGTCTCCACGTTGCCGCCTCCGACCGCGGGGCACGCTTCCGGATCCGCGTGGAAATCCGGGTTGAGAAACCCCGGCGGGATACGCAACGTCACCGCACCGAGCAAACCCTCGTTCAGCGGCAGCGGCCGGTCGAGCAACAGACGCAATAGGTAGATCACGGCGCTTTGCACGATCGCCGGGGTCGCGTTCAGGTTGCCCGGATGGACCGCGCCGCTACCGCTGAAATCGATCGTCGCCGTGTCACCGTGAATTTCGAAACAGACCGCGATGGGTGTGCCGTCGTCGAGTTTCTCGACCGCGCGGTACGCCCCGTCGGGCATCGCGCGCAACCGGTCGTGCAACAGACGCCGCGACAGCCCGGCCAGCTTCGACATGTACTCGTGGATCGTGGCTTTTGAATGGGTCCGGCTCAACGCCCGCAACCCCTGCTCCCCGGCGTGGTTGGCCGCCACCGCCGCACGCAGGTCGGCCAGGTTGTCCGGAATCGACCGCGAGGGGTAGCGACCCGCGCTCAACAGTTCGCGGACGTGGTCCCACCGCGGCTCGCCCCGGCGCACCACGTGAACGGGCGGGAGCACGACGCCCTCCTCGGCGAGTGTCGTCGCGTCGGGGGGCATCGAACCCGGGCGGCTTCCACCGATCTCAGCGTGGTGGGCGCGGTTGGCCACGAATCCGAGCAACGCTCCGCCATCGTCGCGCTCGAACACCGGGGTGACGACGGTGATGTCCGGCAGGTGGGAGCCGCCGAAGGCCGGGTGGTTCGTCAGCACCACGTCCCCGGGTTCCCAATCGATCGTTTCGCTCAAGCGTCGAACGCACAGGCCCAGCGCGCCCAGGTGCACCGGAATGTGCGGGGCGTTGACAACGAGCCGGCCGTCGGGGTCGAGCAGCGCGCAGGAGAAGTCGAGCCGTTCCTTCACGTTGGTCGAAACGGACGTGCGTTCGAGCCGTTCTCCCATCTCGCGAACCAACGAGGCGAAACGCTGGGTGAACAGTTCCAAACGCACCGCCTCCGGTTGCGCGGTGTCGTCCTGCGGCGGGTCCGGACTACCGTCGTCGGTCAGCAATAGGCTCTCGGCGCCGACCGACAGTGACCAACCGACAGGAACCACGGTGGTGCTGTGCGGCTCGACGATCAGCGCCGGGCCGTGGAGTGCGGCTCCGGCGGGCAATGCATCGCGTTCGAACACGGGAGTTTCGTGGTCGGCTCCATCGAAACGCACCGTTCGATGGGTTGACGGCGGCCCCGGATCGACCGGTGTGACCGCCGGAACTTCGCTGACCGGCGTCGCTACCGAGGACGCCACAGCCCGGATCGATTCGAGTTCGATCTCGCGTCTTTCCGGCCGATGGCCGTAGAGTTCCGTGTAGCGTAGGGTGAACGCCTCCGTGAGCGAGACGTCTTCGGACCAATCGATCTCGAGCGTCGACTCCTGCCCCGACCAGCGCAGGTGCAGGATTCGTCGCCGAACCTCGATCGCATCCGGATCCACACCGGTTGCCTCGACCTCGCTGACTGCGCTGCGGGTGAGCGCTTCGAAACGGTCAACCAGGCCGCCCTCGACCGCGTTCAACGGTTCGAGGATTTGTTCTTCGGCGAAGCGTTCGATCACGGCGTGGCCGAGCCCGACCGCGCTCAACAGCGCAGCATCGCGTGGCACGAGAATGCGGCGCACTCCGAGGCGCCGCGCAACCGCCGTTGCGTGCTGGCCCCCCGCGCCGCCGAACGAGACCAGCGTGTAATCGCGCGGATCGTAGCCGTGCCTCAGCGAAATACGGCGAATCGCGTCCGCCATCGTCTCGTCGGCGACCGCGAGCAACCCCTCGGCGACCGCAGCCGGTTCGGGCCGTTCGCCGGATCGTTCGGCGACCTCATCACAGAGTTCGGCGAGCCGCTGCCGTGCGGCGTCGGGCCGGATAGGGATCCCGAACCGGTCTGCGTCGAGCCGGCCCAGCAGCAGGTTGAGATCGGTCAGGCACAGGGGTCCGCCGGCCCCGTAACAGGCCGGCCCCGGATCGGCGCCGCCACTCTTCGGTCCGACCCTGAGGCGTTCGCCGTCCAGCCAGCAAATCGAACCGCCCCCCGCGGCGACCGACTCGATCGCCAACGCGGGCGCCGCCAACCGGATCTCACCGAGGCCGTGTTCGTAGGCGTACTCGTACTCGCCATCGAAGCGAGTCACATCGGTGCTTGTCCCGCCCATGTCGAAACCGATCAGGCGCGAACGGCCGTGGCGCAACCCCGCGCGGGTCGCGCCAACCACGCCCGCCGCGGGCCCCGAGAGCAGACTGTCCTTCGCCCGGTAGCCGGCGGCGTCGTTCAGCCCACCCGCGCTCGTCATCACCAGCAGTTTCATCGCATCGCCCGCCGCTTCTGAAACGCGGCCGAGATAACCTTGGATCAGCGGTCCGAGATAGGCGTCGATGACAGCGGTCTCCAATCGCGGCAACAGTTTGATTCGCGGCGCAAGCTCGGCCGAACTTGCTACGTGTTCAAAGCCTAGCTGCTTCAAACGCAACGCCAACAGGCGCTCGTGCTCCGGGTTCCTGAACGCGTGCATGAACGCGATCGCCGCGCTGCGGATCCCGCGCGCGAGCAATGCTTCCGCCATGGCCGACGCTGCGTCGAGGTCGATCGCACGCAGCACGCTTCCGTCGGCGGCGAGCCGTTCCTCGACCCCGACCACGGCGGCGTGCAACGGCGGGGTCTTGCGGACGTCGAGTACGAACAAGTGGGGTCGTTGCTGCGTTCCGATGTACGAAAGGTCCTCGAAGCCGCGAGTCACGAACAACGCGGTGGGCCGGCCGGTGCGTTCGAGCAACGCATTGGTCGCCAGAGTCGTGGCCAGCCGCATCTCGCAGGGAGGGAGCGTTCGACCCACCGGGGTCGCGGTCAGCAGTCGCGCGGCCACCACCGGCGCCTCTTCGCCGGTCGTGAGTTCGAACACGCCGTCGTCGTCGATCGTGACCGGCCTGTCGAACGTCAGGATCGATCGATCGGCAGCGTAGTTCGAGACCGCGGCCGGCGTGTCCGGCCGTCCGATCAGGCGCAGCCGGAATCCGACCAGGGCCTCGTCGGCAACGTTCCAGCGCTCGTTGATTTCGAAGCGTCGCTCATCGACCTGTCGCACGACACGACCGCGCAACGCTCCCGTGCTGAGGATCTTGACGCGACGAAGCGAACCATCGGGAGCGACGGCGAGTCCGTCGGTGAAGGTCCCGCCGGTATCGACCCAGATCTGCCAGCGCGCACGGGTCAGGGGAAGATCCCGAGTTCGAGGTAGCCGCGGGCCACCTTCTGGATCGCGCAGATGTAAGCGGCGGTGCGCATGTCCGTAACCTTATTGGAGCGGTTACGGATTTCCAAGATTTCCTGGAAGGCGCACACCATCGTCTCTTCGAGACCCGAGTTCACCAGGTCGCGCTCGTCGGTGACCGCGATCAGCTGTTGCCGCTGCTTTTTCGGGAATCTGTGCCCGACCATGTCCTCGAGCGCGCCGACGAGGTTCTGGCGTTTGGCCTGGTCGACCCGCTTCTCGAGCCGCCCGTAGCGTATGTGCGAGAGGTTTTTCGTCCACTCGAAGTACGATACGGTGACGCCGCCCGAGTTCAGGAAGATGTCCGGCAGGACCAGCACGGCGCGTTGGTTCAATTCGGCCTCGGCGCGCGGCGTGGTCGGACCGTTCGCGGCCTCAGCGAGGATCTTGCAACGTAGTTTCTTGACATTGTCCTGGCGGATCTGATTTTCGAGCGCAGCCGGGATCAGGATGTCGCACTCGACCTCGAGACAGTCTCCCGGTCGAGGCAGTTTCTTGGTTCCGCGAAAACCGAGGATCGACCCGGTCTTCTTACGGTGGCGCTGGAGCGCCGGGATGTCGATCCCCTTCGGGTCGTAGATCGTGCCGTCCCACTCGCCGACCGCGATGATCTTGGCTCCATCCTCGTCGTGGAGGATGCGGGCCGCGTGGTAACCCACGTTCCCTAACCCTTGCACCGAAACCGTCTTGCCCTCGAGGCCGCCGGACAGTTTGCAACGTGCGAGTTCTTTGGGATGCCGGAACAGTTCGCGAAGCGCGTACACGACGCCACGCCCGGTCGCCTCGGTCCGCCCGCGAATCCCGCCCTGCGTCACCGGTTTGCCGGTCACACAGGCCATGTTGTCGAGATCACCGGGGTGGAACGCATCGTAGGTATCGGCGATCCAGGCCATCTCGCGTTCCCCGGTGCCGTAGTCCGGTGCCGGGACGTTGATCCCGGGTCCGATGAAATTCTTGCGGATCAACTCGCTGGTGAGCCTCCGAGTGATTTTCTCGAGTTGTTCCTTGGAGTACGCACGCGCCTGAATCTGGACACCACCCTTGGACCCACCGAACGGAACGTCGACGATCGCGCACTTGTACGTCATGAGAGCCGCAAGGGCCATGACCTCGTCCTGGTTGACCATGCGGCTGTAGCGGATGCCGCCCTTGAGCGGCTTGCGGTGGTGACTGTGCTCGGCACGCCACGCCTTGATCATCTGGTAGCTCTTCCCGAGCTTCACCGGGAATTGCATGAAGTAAACGTTGTTGCAGGACTTGATCTGTTCTAGAAGTCCGGGGGGGAGTTTGATGTGTCGCGCCGCGGCGTCGAACTGCGTATGGACGATATTATTGAGGTTGAGGTCCTCGACGGGCTTCTTGCGCCGCGGGCTCACTTTCTTTGCCATGGCCATACCTCCCCCGCCAGGGGACATCGTCGTCTAGCGGACCTCGTGCCGCGGCGAATTCTAGTCAGCACCGAAGCCTGCTGTCAAAGGTCGTCGGGCCGCGATAAGATGGGTCTTTTCCAAGGAGGCGCCCATGTCTGACCCGATCGTCGCCGATACCCGGCCGGAGGTGCTCGAGCTTGAACCGGGCCGCACCTATCATTGGTGTCGCTGCGGTCGCTCCAAGGACCAGCCGTGGTGTGACGGATCCCACCAGGGAACCGGGATTGAACCGATCGAGTTCACGGTCGAGACGCACAAGAACTACGCCCTCTGCAAATGTAAGAAAACAGCCGAGTCTCCGTTCTGTGACGGCACGCACTCCAGCTTGTAACACGCTCCGCCAGCTGCTCCTCGCGTGCGTTGTGCTCGTAGTGGCGTTGGCGCCGGGCGGGCCCGGGGCCGGTCTGGAGCAGGCCGCAGCGCTCTACGACGAACTCCAATTGACGCGTCTCGACCCCGGGCGTGCGGTCGTGCTGGAGCAGGTCGACATCCCGTTCGGTTCCGCCCACCTGCTCGTTCACAGCGGCGTCTTGGTTCCCACGCAACCGGTGGCCGGCCGCATCGTCGAGTGGGTGTTCGTCGGTCAGGCACGCTTTCGTTTCGAGCCTCCCGACGAAATCGAAGCCGATCAACTCGAGTTGTTTTCAGGCCAGCGAGAGTTGGACGTCAGCCTCGAAGCTGCCGTGATGGTGCGTGCGAACGACGCACCGGTTCGTGCGTTGCTCGAACACCGCGAACCCGCGTTTCTCAGCCAGCCGATGCTGGAACGCGTCGAGGCGATTTACGGCGACTGGTTGGAAGGGGCCGAGCGAGCGGCCAACGGGATTCGCGGCGGCGTGTTCAACGCGTTGATCGGGGACCGTGCGTACGCCGATTACTTCGCGATTTGGTGCCGTAGTTACGAGGTCGGCGATTTCATCTACGAGTTCGATCCTGAGGACACCGAACCGCACACCCTCGCCCATTTCACTCCCGTAGAGATTCGCGGTTGGGATCGATTGCGCCTGGAGCGCCACCTGAAACACCAACAAAAAAGAGGACGCTGGCTCGATACCCGGATCCAGGACATCGGTGATTGGGACATCTGGCTGTCGGGGCCGTGGGATCCCAGCGGAGAACTCGGCGAGGCGGCGCCGGGATTCGAGGCCGAACACTACAAGCTCGACGCCACGATCGCCCGCGACGAAACGACACTACACGGCCGTGCCACGCTGGACATCGTCGCCCACGAGGCCGGTCGTCGCGTGATTCCGCTGGAACTCTACCGCGACCTCCGCACCGAGGTTGTGCGCGGCGACACGGGAGAACCGTTGTTCTTCTTCCGCTCAGGCGGCGACCTGATGGTCGTGCTCGATGAACCGTCCTACGTGGGTCAGCGCATCCGGCTCGAGATCGTCTATCGAGGCAAGGCCATTCGCTGGGTCGATCGCAAGATATTCGACCTGGAGGACACCGCGAACTGGTACCCGCATTGCGGCACGATCGATCGCGCGACCTACGACGTGACGATCCGCTGGCCGCGCAAGCTTGATCTGCTGGCGTCGGGCCGTGTGGTGGAGTCCGGGCGCGACCGGCGCTACCGCTGGCAACGCCGTGTCCTCGACGAACCCTCGATCGCGTTCTCCTTCGTGATGGGCCGGTTCGAGATCGAACACGCGCAGGCCGGACACGTTGAGCTCGAAGTCGCGTTTAACCGTTCGGGGCCGCACCGCCTCAGCGAGGGGGTTCGCCGGGAGATGATCGCCGCGATCCGGCGTTCCCTGACTTATTTTGAAGAAGTGTTCGGTCCGTATCCGTTGGACTATCTCACAGTTGTGACGTTGCCGCGGCGTTACTCGCAGAGCTTCCTCAGCTTCATCACGCTGGCCGATACGGTCTTGCCCCCAAACGTCCCGCCTGGAGGCGTCGAGATGAACTGGTTCCGGGCCACAACGGTCGCGCATGAGGTCGCGCACCAGTGGTGGGGCAACCTGATCGGTTGGTCGAGCTACCGCGATCAATGGCTGTCCGAGGCGATGGCCAACTATTCCGCGATGCAATTCTGGGCCGACAC
>SMVB01053433.1_pt1 | contig 42490 bp, 35 predicted proteins | sample 2456461 | NCBI WGS metagenome assembly SMVB01 (sample SAMN11095934, study PRJNA526329) | marine sediment metagenome | biome: Marine sediment; feature: Surficial sediment; material: Deep marine sediment; isolation source: Hadal surficial sediment | place: Pacific Ocean | collected 2014-05 | depth...
GAGAAGACGAGCACCGCGCCCGCGACAAGGCCCCATTGACCTTGAAACGCCAGATCACGGCCCCAAATCGAGAGCAGCGTCGGGTCGATCTCCGCGAGCGCGAGATTGGCGGCGGTAAAGCCGCCCACATGACTGAGGGCCGCTGCGAGAATCCAAACGACGCCGACCAACATCACGATGCTTTGAAAAAAGTCCGTGTAAGCGACCGCGAGATAACCGCCGAGAAATGTATAGGTAATGATGATAGCGAGAGCAATGAGAAGCGCCCAGGCATAGGGAAGCCCGGTGACGAGCTCCATCCCTTTCCCCCCCGCGATGAACTGCGCGAGCACATAGAACGCCAGTACGAAAACGGAAACACTCGCCGCAATGAGGCGCGTCGCGGGCGAGGGGTATCGGGCCTCGAGATACTCAATCGCGGTGAGCGAGCCCATGATCTGCGACAGCTTGCGCATCCGGCGTCCGATAATGGAAAGGTTCAGAACCCCCCCTCCAATATCCCCGGCCGCGAACCATAGCGACCAATAGCCGGTGGTATAGGCCAACGAGCCGGCACCCAAGAACATGTAGCCGCTCATCGACGTGCTCTGAAGCGTGAGCGCCGTGACGAGCGGCCCGACGTCGCGGCCACCCAGGAGGTAGCCCTCGAGCCCCCCGCCCGCACCGCGCCTCATGGCCCAAAACCCGATGCCGAGAACGACGACGTAGTAGAGAACGAGAAACGCAAGAACCGTTACGTTCATCGGGGCTTCTCTTTATCCCGCGGGGCCCCACCCCCACGGCTCTCGCTTCGCGACTCGCTACGCTCGCGCTCCGCTCGGGTTGAGGACTCCTCTTTATGCCGCGGGGCCCCACCCCCACGGCTCTCGCTTCGCGACTCGCTACGCTCGCGCTCCGCTCGGGTTGAGGACTCCTCTTCCTCGCGGCCCCAATCTCGGGTCACGATCAGAAAGCCCACGGTGTAGAGAATCCAAATGAGAGGAAATCCGAAGACGAGAAGCGTGGTACTCCAAGGTAAACCAAACATCTTTGTCCCTCGTGGCGCGACATTATAAGGGGAAATCTCCCGAGGTGTCCGTCTATTCAAGGCAGGGGGGCTCCAAAGTGCTTTCGAGCACGAACAAAGTTGAACGATGAGCTCTGGGCAACAGGCCCACCGCTCGGACTCATTCCCGACTCGATCTATACGGAAGACGAACTGCACCTCGACCCCGGCGACGCGCTGATCCTCTACACCGACGGCATCACTGAAGCCACCAACTGCGACGGCCTGGAATACGAAATGACACGACTCAAAGACGTTTGCCGCGTCCATGCAGGCAAATCCGCCGACGAGCTCGCCGCCGCCATCGTCGCGGACCTGGACGCCTTCGCGTGCGGCACGCCATACGAGGACGACCACACCCTCGTCATTGCGCGCAGGCTCGATCAATAATTACGCTTTTCTTAATATCGATTGCTTCTTGAGGAAACATGTCGCAAATTCTTCGATCCTTTGCTTTTCTCGGGCTTGCCGGGCTCGCGGCCTGTGGTGCGCCGCCCGACATTGCGGAGCTCACCGCTTCGCTCGAGGTGGTCATCGAGCGCGAGATCGAGCAAAAGGCGATTCCGGCGCTGTCGATTGCGCTCGTCGACGACCAGAAGATTGTTTGGGCCCGCGGGTTCGGGTTCGCAGACCCGGTAGCTCGCGTCCCGGCGAGCCCCGAGACCGTCTATCGGGTGGGGTCGGTGTCAAAGCTCTTCACCGATATTGCCGTCATGCAGCTCGTCGAGCGCGGAGCTATCGATCTCGATCGCGAGGTCACCGATTACCTTCCCGAGCTCGAGCTCGATAATCCCTTCGAGACGGCCGTCACGATGCGTCAGCTCATGGCGCACCGCGCGGGGCTCATCCGTGAGCCCCCTGTCGGAAATTACTTCGATCCGAGCGAGCCATCTCTTGCGGCGACGATCGCGAGCTTGAACGGGCAGAAGCTCGTCTACGAGCCGACAACGCGGGTGAAATATTCGAACGCCGGAATCGCGATGGTGGGCTACGTGCTCGAACGCGTCACGGGTACGCCTTTCGCCGAATACGTTCGCAGTGAAGTTCTCCACGCGTTCGCGATGACGCATTCGGACTTCGAGCCGAGCGCACGCGTGCGCGGTGCTTTGGCCAAGGGCGAGATGTGGACCTATGACGGCCGCCGCTTCGAAGCGCCCACGTTCCAGCTGGGGATAGCTCCCGCAGGAAGCTTGTACTCGACGGTGCTCGATCTGGGCGGCTTCATGAGCGCTCTTTTCCGGGGCGGCGGCGGCGTCCTCGAAAAGGAAACGCTGGAGTCGATGTATGCGCCACAGTTTCTAGACGTCGACGAGAACGCGACCTACGGGCTCGGATTCCGCATCGCGGAGCTCGACGGGCGACGCCGCCTGGGGCATGGCGGCGCCATCTACGGTTTTTCGACGCAGCTATTCTTTCTTCCGGACGAGAAGCTCGGTGTCGTCGCCGTAGCTTCGAAAGATTTCACCAACGTTGTCGTTGGCCGGATCGCGGAACATGCGCTCCGCGGCATGCTGGCCGTGAAAAGCGGCGAGGCGCTTCCAGAGCTCGAGACCACCGAACCGCTATCTCCAGGACTCGCTGGAGAAATCGCGGATGCCTATGATGTCGCGGCGAGAGGTGATCGATTGTTCGTCGAGCGCGGCGCGCGACGCGTCGAGCTGCGCGCCCGAGGCGACGAGCTCGTCGTCGATTCCCCTCTCTCTTTTGGCGAGGTGGTGAGCCTCTCCGATCTTGCGCCGCGTCGCGACACGATTCCCCCCGAGCCTCCCGAGAACTTTCGAGGTCTAATCGGGGAATATGGCTGGGATCACAACATTCTCTACATTTTCGAAAAGAACGAAAAGCTCGAAGCACTCATAGAGTGGTTCGAGAGCTACCCGCTCGAAGAAATTGCGGCGGATCGTTTCGCGTTCCCGGATTACGGGCTCTATCACGGCGAAGAGCTCGTCTTCGAACGCGACGCCGCTGGGCATGCGCAATCGGTCGTCGCGGCGAGTATACGCTTCGACCGTCGGGAGCTCGGTGCGGTGGACGGCGAAACGTTTCGCATCGAGCCGCTCAAAAACACCGAGAATCTACGAGAGGCGGCGCTCGCGGCATCGCCGCCCGTCGAAGAGGGCGCGTTTCGAAAGCCAGAGCTCGTCGAGCCCGTCGAGCTCGATGCCACAATCCGGCTCGATATCCGCTACGCGAGCACCAACAACTTCATGGGGACCGTGTTCTACGACGAACCGCGCGCTTTTCTACAGCGTCCGGCGGCTGAAGCGCTCGTGCGCGCCCATCAATCCCTTCGCGAAAAGGGTTACGGTATCCTGATCCACGACGCCTACCGCCCTTGGTATGTGACAAAGATGTTCTACGACGCAACTCCCGAAGAACAGAAAATCTTCGTCGCCAATCCCGAGAGCGGCTCGCGCCACAACCGCGGCGCGGCTGCAGACATCACGCTCTACGACACGAAAACGGGTGAAGTCTCGACCTTCGTAAGCGGCTATGACGAGTTCTCCCCGCGCGCCTTCCCCGACTATCCCGGAGGAACGTCGCGACAAAGATGGCTCCGCAATCTCCTGAGGCGTGAGATGGAAGCCCAAGGCTTCGACGTCTACGCGTTCGAGTGGTGGCACTTCGACCACCGCGATTGGCAGGAATACCAAATCCTCAACACATCCTTTGACGCACTGAGCCTTAAAAGCGATCAACATTAAGAAGTTAAGAAAACGTAACGCTTTCCTTAATGTTGATCGCTTTTTGCGCTTTGTTCAGTCTTTTCGCAGCGCCTATTTTTTTCGGCCTTGGCGTGGCCAGTGGTGCTGTGGGCTATCACGACGGCGCCTACGGTCAGGGCGGCGAAGGTCGAGATGGCTTCGACGGCGGCGCTTGCGTCTTCCCAGAGAACGAGGCCGTCTCTTGCCATTGCAATCGCGACGCCGGCCATTAACAAGTAGACCGTCGCTACAGCGAGGATCAGGACGCAGCCACTAACGAGACCTTCATCTTTCACGGTACCACCTTCGATGCGTGTACAGACTTCCCGTGCCCAAGTTCTAGGCTCGAGTCGTGTGGAGGGTTCTGCGGTGAGCGGTTGTGAAAGCCGCTTTTGTAGGTCGTTAATCCATGTTAGGAAGCGGAGCGAGATCTGTCAAGGGGTGGCGGAAAGCTTGGAAAGCTTGTTCTCGCGGGGCAGGAACATCGCGAACAGAAAGGAGGCGAGGGCAACGAAAGCAAGCAACACGTAAATGAGTGACGGCTCCCCGGTTCGTCTCGTGGTGTAGGCGACGAGGCCGACAGCGAGGGGCGCGGCACCAAAGCTGAGCGCAAACTTCAAACCGAAAACGAGACCGTGATGCTTCTCCTGAGTGTAGTGCGCGAGAAGAAGGTTTTCGGCGGGTAGAGCGCTCGCACCAGCCATAACCATCGTCGTCGCGACGAGCAAGAGCGGGAGGCCCCCGAGCCAAGAAGCGAGCCACAGGGTCGGGATCTGAATCGCAATCGATCCGACATAGACCGGTTTCAGCGGAAGCCGATCGGCGAGGTGACCGCCGAGCACCTGCATGAGCCCCGAAACCCCATAGACGATCGCGACCAGAAGCCCGACGCCTAGAGCACCCTCTCCCGCGAGTCCGTCGCTCTGGAGCTCGAAGAGCTTTGGAAGCGAGGTCTGGGTGCAGTGGAAAATGAGTCCGCCTGTGAACATCGTGACAAGAAGAATCAGGAAGACTCGGCGAGAGTCGGCAGCTGAGACTGGCTTTTTGGCGCTTGCGGCGGGCGCGTTTTCTCCGAGGCCGCCCGTTACCCAAAAGGCGAAGAGAACCACGCCCGTCGCGACACATAGGATCCCGGGCACGATGAACGCGGCTCGCCATCCGGAGAGCTCGATGAGCGCTCCCGCCGCGAGCCCCGCAAGGGCGGAGCCAAGCGCGCCAAAGACCCCGTTGATGCCAAGCAATTTCCCGCGGCTCGTCGAAGCGCTCCTAACAAGCCATGGGATCCCTACCGGATGATAGATGGCCGCGAAGAACCCGAGACCCGCAAGCGCTACCAACAGTCCGGGCGGCGACGGTGCGAAGCCCGCGGCAATGGACGCGCCACCCAGGCCAACAAAGAACAAGACCATCATCGCGCTCGCGCCTATCCGGTCGCTCAAGAGTCCCGCTGGGAGCGCCGCCACGCCGACAAGAAGCGAGCCGAGCGTCCACAGCTCGAGGAGCTCGGGATAAGGAAGTTGCCAATCCTCCTCGATCGACAACACGATGACGAAATAGAACGCCGTGCAAAGATGGATGTAGAGATGTCCGAGGCACGAAAAGACAACCGGGAGGTACTTGGACCGCGTCGCCTTCGAGCCCTTCAAGCCCTGCAAGGAAGCCACACCATGGACGCATAGTATAATCGGAGCCGTGCTCACGGCCGTGTCGAGACTTCTCCCGATCGTCTGTTTTCTGACGATGTGCGTCTCGCTCTATGCCATCTTCATCTATGCGCCTACCGAGCGCACGATGGGTGACGTGCAACGTATCTTCTATTTCCACATCTCGGCTTGGTGGATAGCAGGCCTCGCGCTCACCGTTACTTTCTTCAGCGCCGTTTTCTATCTCTGGAAAAAGGATCGACGCTTCGATGCTGCCGCCCTCGCTTCAACGGAGATCGGCGTCTTGTTCATGACCATCGGGATCACGACGGGACCCATCTGGGCGAAGCCGATCTGGGGGATCTATTGGACGTGGGATCCGCGGCTCACCTCGGCACTCATCTGCTGGCTGATGTATTTCGCCATCCTCATGCTCCGTCGCTACGTTCCCGAAGAGACGAAGCGCGCTAATCTGGCTTCCGTCACCAGCATCATCGCCTACGTGAACGTGCCGTTCGTCTTCATGGCGATCCGGCTCTTCCGCACGCAACACCCGCAGCCCGTCATCGGAGGGGGCGACGATTCTGGGCTCGCGCCCGCGATGACGCACGCTTTTCTCGTTACGCTTCTGGCCTTCACCTTTCTCTATCTCTGGCTCATGGAAAAGCGCCTTGCGCTCGAGGCGACGTCCGGCGAGGTAGACCACCTCCACAAGGAGCTCGAGCTCACATGAGTTATCTCTTCGCGGCCTATACAGTGACCTGGGTCCTTCTCTTCGCCTATATCTACGCTCTCGGGGGCAAGCAAAAAAAACTCGACGAAGAGCTGACCACGCTCAGGAAATTGATTGAGCAAAGGAAATAGCGGGCCCTTAGCGGCCTGTGAGGCTTTAAAGGATAGAATGGCCACACCGTGACCGGAAGACTCGAAGGAAAAGCAGCCCTCATTACCGGATCGAGCAAAGGGATTGGAAAAGGCATAGCCGAGGCCTATCTCGAGCAAGGTGCTTCGGTATTTCTATGCGCACGCGGGGAAGAGCGGCTCACGGAAACGGCAGAAGAGCTCGCCTCACGGGGCGAGGTCGCGCATCTCGCCGCGGACGTGGCCGACCCGGACGACGCGGAACGCCTAGTAGCGCGTGCCATCGAAAAATTCGAGCACCTTTCAATCCTCGTCAACAACGCGAGCATTCTCGGCAAGCGCGCCAAAATCAACGAGCTCGACGTCGCTACCTGGGACGAAGTGCTCAAGGTGAATACCTCGAGCTTGTTCTATGTCACGAAGCCTCTCTTGCCTCACCTGCAAGCCCGCGGAGAAGGGTCTATCATCAATGTCAGCAGCTCCGTCGGACGCCGCGGGAAGGCCAACTGGAACGTCTATGCGGTATCGAAGTTCGGCCTCGAAGGCTTCACCCAAGTGCTCGCGGCCGAGCTCGAAGCGGAGGGCATCCGCGTCAACAGCGTGAATCCCGGTGCGACCCGCACGGAAATGCGCGCCGGTGCCTATCCAGACGAAGATCCCAATTCTTTGCCCACTCCTAGAGACATCGCGGAAGTTTTCGTCTTTCTCGCGTCGAACGCATCCGAGACGACGACCGGTCAAGCTTTCGAAGCCCGCGATTACTTGAACACGACTTGGACCTGAAGCTCTGCCATGGACATCCGCACGATATTCGACGCTTGTCATTTTTCGCGCGAAAAAATGCAGAAGATCAATCTTTTCGCGACCAACGAGCTATTTCTTGACCTTTACTGTCTCGAGCCCGGACAAAAGCAGAAAGTCCACACCCACGACACCTCGTCCAAGATCTATGTCGTTCTCGAAGGCCAGGCGCGCTTTCATATCGCCGGGGAGAGCGAAAATGCCGGGCCGGGCCAAGCCGTGGTCGCTCGCGCAGGAGAACCGCATGGGGTCGAGAACGAGACGACCGAACGCGTCGTCCTTCTCGTAGGGATGGCCCCGCCGCCGACGCACGCCTAGAGGCTCTTCCTAATTCCTAATGGCTCGCGAACGGGAGACGTTCGGCTCTCGATTCGGCTCCGTCATGGCGCTCATGGGCGTCGCTGTGGGGCTGGCGAATGTCTGGCGCTTTCCGTACATGGCGGGAAGCTATGGCGGCGCGGCTTTCGTCCTCTTGTACATCTTCTTCGGGATTGTGCTCGGGATTCCCGCGGTCATGGCCGAGTGGACGCTCGGCCGCTTCACGCGTCAAGGACCGGCGGGAGCCTTCGTGTCCGCGGGCATGCCGGGAGGCCGCATCATCGGCATGATGCTCTTTTTCACCGTCTTCATGGCGAACGCGTATTACACGCTCGTCGTGGGTCAAGTCCTCTTTTATGCATTCGAGACCTCCTTCGTCGGCGAGGCGGGGGCAAACCCCGAAGGCTTTTTCGAGACGATGCTCACCGGCATCACGATCTGGAACGTTTCCGTCACAGCGACGGCCTTCGCGGGCGTGGGCACCGTTTTGTATTTTGGCGTCCGTCGCGGCATCGAGGCGGTCTCCCGCATAGTGGTGCCGCTCGTTTTCATCGCACTTCTCGCCGTCATCGCGCGCTCCGTCACCCTTCCCGGTGCGGCTGAAGGCATTCGCTTCTTTCTCCTGCCCGACTTTCTCGAAACTGAACGCGCAAACCGTTCTCGCTGCTCTCGGCCAAGTCTTCTTCAGCTTGTCTCTTGGCGGAACATTCTTCCTTCTCTACGGAAGCTATCTCCGAGACGACGAGAATATTCCGCGCACCGCCATCCAGATCGCGTTCGGTGATCTCACCGCCGCCATGCTCGGTGGGCTCGCGATCCTTCCCGCCGTCTTCGCCATGGGTGTCGAGCCCGCGAGCGGCCCGTCCCTTTTGTTTATCACGCTCCCAGGCGTTTTCGCCGCGATGCCGGGCGGCGCGGTCGTTGGGGGCGTTTTCTTCGGCGCGCTCTTTACGGCGGCTTTTCTCTCCGCGATCGCCGCGATGGAAGTGCTCGTGGACGGAGTCAAGCATTACTGGAACTGGAGTCGCGGGAAGGCGCTTGCCGTTCTGATCCCCATCCAACTCGTCGTCGCACTCCCTTCGATGGCGAGCTCGGACTTTCTGCAATGGAACGATCGGATCTGGGGCTCGACCATGCAGCCGATCGGATCCGCTCTAACACTCATAGCACTCGGGTGGTTCGTCGCACGCGGCAAGGCGCTCGCCGAGATCAATCGCGGGAGCTCGATGGCCATCGGTTCTTTGTGGATTTTCTGGATCCGATGGGTCATCCCCGCCGCCATCATCGTCATCCTCGTCTATGGATGGTGGCCGCAATAGAATAGGGGACATGAGACTTCGTGACCGAAAAGCTTTCATCACCGGCGCAAGCCGCGGCATTGGCCGCGCGGTAGCACTCGCCTATGCAAAGGAAGGCGCCGTTATCGCGCTCGGCGCCCGCTCGATGGAGCCGTTGGAAAGAGTCGCGGCCGAGATCGACGGGGCGGGCGGCCGCGCGGTTCCGATCGCGATCGATGTCGGGAGCTCGGAATCCATCGAGAAGGCGCACGCGGAAGTGACGGCGAAGCTCGGGGACATTCAAATTCTCGTCAACAATGCCGGCATCGCCAAGAGCGTCAAAGTACTCGACATGGACGACGAGCACTGGCAGTCCCACCTCGACATCAATTTGACGAGTGTTTTCAAGATTACCCGCGCGTTTCTTCCCGAGCTGGTAGCGCAGAAATGGGGCCGCGTGATCAACATCGCGTCGACGGCGGGGAAAGTCGGCTTTCGATACACCGCCGCCTATTGTGCGAGCAAACATGGCGTGATTGGATTCACCCGCGCGCTCGCGCTCGAGATGGCGACGCTCGGGGTGACAGTGAACGCGATTTGCCCTGGCTTCGTGAACACCGATATGGCGAGCGAAGCGGCGCGTAACATCGCCGCGAAAACGGGGGGTAGCGAAGAGGAGGCGAGAAAGTGGCTCGCGAAACTTTCGCCCCAGAACCGCCTGATGGAGCCGGAAGAGGTCGCGTCCGTCGCCGTCATGCTCGCGACGGACGCATCGCGCGGGATCAACGGCCAGGCGATCAATATCGACGGCGGAGCTGTCGTCTACTGATTGGTCAGACCGGCGATATCGCCGCCGAGTCCAATATCGACGCGGCGAGACGGAGGCGGGCGTTCTCGACGGCACTAGCCGCATACTGGGCGAAGATCGCGGCCATGCGCAGCTCGTAGTCCGAGAACGAGTCTTTCGGGGCTTCTGAAGTCAAGCTCACATTCAGGACGCCCAACACCTCGTCCCGCAGCACGAGCGGCACCGAAATCGAGACTTTGAGCTCTTCTTCAATCTGGAAGCGATCCTCGAACCTGTCGTCTTCGTTAGCGTCTCCCACCAAGAGCAACGGTTTGCGGCTCTCGGCGACCCAGCCCGCGACCCCCTGCCCAAGTTTTTGCCGCGTTTGCACGACAATCACTTGCGGCAGCCCTTGCGCCGACACGATTTTCAAACGCTCGTCCAGCCCGTCCAATAGCATCAAAGAGCCACGATTGCCCTCGACGAGGTCGAGCGCGGCGCGCAGCACGGCATCGAACGTGTCCTCAGGCTCCACCACCGAGTTCACGGTGCTGATCGCGCGATAAAGCGCGGTCAGCTCCTTCAAACGGCCCTCGAGCGAAGCCGATTTGTCTTGCTCCTCCAGAAGCTCTCGGACGAGTCGCCTTTGCAGCCTTCGAAGACGGCGCTCTTTGTCGATGATGTAAAGACAGGCGAGGAGCGAGACGATGGTCAAAGCCGGCACGAGGAGCCCTTGCTCCTGCCGGAACGAAACGTAGGCGATCGTGGCGAGAAAAATCATCACGAGCGCAATCACGAAGAGAAGTAGCTCGCTCCGCTGGCTCTCGACGCTCTTTAGATCCATTTCGCCCGCCCGCTTTCTCTGCTAATGGTCGTTTTTAGGGATACACCTTGATGATAAATAGCGCCGGCTCATGGTCAAACGATCGCTGCCGGCAAGCTAGAAAGCGGTGACCGTTTAGCGTGAGCCAACCTTATCGCCCGAGACTGGGACTCCTTTTGAATTCTAGTGTCGGGTGATGATGTTCGTTTGCTCCAGCAACGAGCTGCCTTCTTCGAGCTCGAACACTTTCTTGCGGATCAGCGCGTGCACCTGTGTCATGACGCGCAAGTCGGTCATGCCGCAGCTTTCTATGGCTCCGCCGAGCGTCTGGGCGCGGATGACGGCCTGAAAAACCTCGAGCTCCGATGGAGTGAAGTCGCAGATGCGCATCTTGCAGCCTTCACCGAGTCTGAGCGCGGCTTCCGGCGGTGGTAGCTTGCTCATGAGCTCGTCGAGCTCTTTAGCTTGCCGCTCACCTTCCTCGACGAGGGTTTCAACAGGAACGGTCATCGAACGAGGGATCGAGTCGTCAGCGGGAAACGGCTCCGTCTTGTACTCGCCCCGATGCCATTCGAAGACGCGGTAGAGCGCTTTTTCAGCGTGGGCCGATCCCGCCTCCGCGAAAACGATGCGTCCATCGTGCACATAAACGACGATCGGATCGCTCTGGTCCCGTGTGAGCGTGAGGCGCACGGAATTTTTCGACGCGCACAAATTCAACAGGAGCTCTCTTGCGGTCGACCCGGGACCGGCGCGCTGGAAGCTCCCATGCGTCGGAACGCTCGGGGTGCTCGCCTCCGGGTCCTTGGCATCCTCGTTCGTGAGCTTGACGGTGATCTCGTTATTGCCAATGCGGATACGGTCGCCGTGCTGGAGTTTCCGCCGTTTGACCCGCTCCTCGTTGACGTAGGAGCCGTTGGTGCTCCCGAGGTCGTGCAGGACGAGTGCGTCGGCCTCGCAGAGAATCTCGGCATGATAGTTCGACACGTTCCGCGAATCGAAGGACAAGTCGTTCGAATCATGCCGACCTATCGCGACTCTGAAGGTTTCGAGCAGATCGAAACCGAATACTTGCTTTTCCGTGGCCAAGATCAACATATTCGCGTCGGCGGCGGTGACGCGCTCGCTGCTCTGGAGTTCTGTACTCATATCTGCCCCTCTTTCGAAAACTCGAAAGCACCGTTTTCCTATTGCAAGCAAAGTGCCAGGGTGACGCCCTATATAAGATATTTGAAATGAGTCACTTGGAGCTTCCGCCCATTCCAAAGCCCTGGGTAATCCCCTACACGGTTCAAAAGAAACCCCACACCAAGACGGCGCGAAGCCGTGGTAGCATCCCCTGCCGACAGAAGCCGGAACGGAACCCGCATCATGACCGAGACCTTATACGTCCGCCACGGACGCTTACATTATTTTGTTCGAGAGACTCTCAAAAGGTTGCGGCTCCCGGCGACGCATGCGTCGAAAATCGGCGACGCTCTCGTCGCGGCCGACCTCGCGGGAGTCGAAGGCGAGGGCGTGGCTCGCCTTCCTGTATTCGCTTCCCGCCTCAGTGCAGGGCTCATCAATCCGAACCCCGATGTGCAAGTGAGTCACCAAGAGGAAGCCACCGCTACCATCGATGGGGATAACGGCATGGGCCACATCGTGGCGAGTCGCTCGATGGAGCTGGCGATGTCGCTCGCCAAAACCTTCGGCGTCGCGGCCGTCGCGGCAAAAAACAGCAACGATTTCGGGATGGCAGGCTACTACGCGCGCATGGCCCTCGAAGAGCAAATGCTCGCCATCGTCGTCTCGAACGACGCACCCGCTATGGTGCCGACCTACGGCAAAGTACCGATGCTCGGGTCGAACCCGTTAGCGATCGCCATCCCTGCCGCCGAAGACGCGACGCCGTTCGTCCTGGACATGGCGACGACCGCTACATCACGGCACCGACTCGAGGACGCTGTTCGAAGCGGCGAGACGATCCCGCCAGGGCTCGCGCTCGACAAGTCGGGTAATCGCACGGAAGATCCAAAAGCTGCTCTCGAAGCGATGGCCCTCCTGCCTCTCGGAGCGAGCTCGGAGGCGGGCTCGCACAAAGGATACGGGCTCGCCCTCGCGATCGACATTCTTTCAGGTGTCCTCTCGGGCGGAGCTTTCGGACGCCACCTCGCGGTGGCGGCGAGCGGCCATGGCACGGTCGCGGGTATCGGGCACTTCTTCGTCGTCGTCAGGCTTCGGGCATTCGGCCCGTGGGTGCGCTTCCGCAACGGCATCAAAGATATGATGCGCGAGTTGACCGGCACGAAAGCGGAAGGCGCTCCCCGGGTCTACTACCCCGGAGAGGCCGAGTTCGCCATCGACCAGGAGCGTCGCGCGAGCGGCATCCCCATCCACCCCGACGTGGTCCGGGAGATCGAGGGTCTAGCGCGCCGTCTCGACATCTACGACGCCTGGGAGCACGTGATGGAGGGACGGAAGTGATCTCCGTTATTAGTGCAGCATTTAGCGATCAGCGATCAGCATTTCAGGCTCATCTGGGGCCGATGTGACGTTTCGGCACTCTTTTTCGAACTGGAGAGTTTCATCAGCAAACACGGACCTGAATGCTGAATGCTGAATGCTGATCACCGGTGAATGAAAGTGGCTTTCTTGCGGGGGCCGTTTTTTTGGAAGTTGTCGACGCCGATGCGCATGTCTTGAAGCGCGCAGATTTCGCCGAAGCATTTGGCTTCGAAGCGGAGTCCCTCATCGAGGGACATCTGGGTTCCTTCGCGAATCGCTTTTTGGAGCACCGCGTCAACGGCTCGGGACAAGTGACCGATATCGACATCGGGGAGCTCGTCGGGCATGTCGATGGGGTCTTTTTGTATCGGCTCGAGCTTCGTTTTGCCATCGGCGGCGTCGCGTGCGAGTGCGGCAGCGGCGGTGACAAGATCGCCCTCGACCTCTTCACGGATCAAGCCGAGCTTCAGGGCTTCGGCACTCGAGATAGCGCGGCCGGTGCGCAATAGGGTCCAGGCGCTCTCGAGCCCTATCAGCCTCGGGAGCCTCTGCGTCGCACCGGCGCCCGGAATGATGCCGAGATTCGGCTCGGGTTGCGCCGCGAGGGGGGCAAGACCTTTGCGAGCGAGGCGGGCGTGACAAGCCATGCCGAGCTCGTTGCCACCACCGAAAGCGAGTCCGTTATAGGCGCAGACGACGGGCTTTGGGAAGTTCTCAATCGCCAAGAGAATGGATTGTGATCCGAGAGAGGTGCGCTCACCTTCCTCCGCCGAGGCGATGCGCGCAAGCATGGACACGTCCGCACCCGAAACGAAAGCCTTTCGACCGAAGCCCGTCAAGACGACGCCTCGTATCGCTTGGTCTCCCGCGACGTCTTCGAAGTGGCGGCCAATTTGGTCGAAGACATCCTGGTTCAGCGCGTTCAGGACCGCGGGGCGACGGATGGTCAAAACGGCGATCCCGTCTTCGTCACGTCGCAAAACGTAGGGGATGTCCCAGGGCTCGCCCGAGCCTTGCTGCGTGACGAGCGCATCACCGATGGGGAAATTCGGATGCACATCGCGATAGGCACGCACTTTGTCGAGCGCGGTCTCGAGCCCTAGCTCGTTCATGAAAGCGAAGGGCGGTCGCACGACGAGGCTGATTTGGACGCCCATCTCGAGGTCGGCAACGTTCGTGATGCCGCTCGAGACAACTTCGTTCACGAGGCCAAAATATGCCCCAATCATCCGCTCCTCGATCACCCTGGCACGCTCGAGGGGGACGTCCACCTTTTCTCCGCGCGCCGGCACTTCCCACGGCTTACCCGACGCCATCGTTTCCTTCATGAGCGCGGGCGTTTTGAACCATGCATGAACGCGTTCGTGTGCCACGTCTAGGCCGTGAGACGTGATGGGGTTTCCGCCCGTCAAGTTCATCGCGGTGAAAGGGCCGACGCCGAGCCCGAGACACTTACGCGCAACCCAATCGACTTCCTTGACGGAGCCGAGACCTTCTTCTACGGCAAGCGCGGCAGCTTGAAAGAGGCCTTCGAAAATAGGATCGATCGCATAGCCGTAGCGGCTCGCGACGCGGATGGGAACTTTGCCGATGGCTTCATAAAACGCGAGGAGCCATTCGACGATGGCGCCATCCGTTTTGTCCGAGGGTACGACTTCGACGAGTGGGTTGCGCTCCGCGGGAAAAAAATAGTGAGTGACGAGGGCGCGCTCGGCGGCGCGCGAGCTCTCGAAGATCCGCTCCGGCTCCAGGTGCGACGAGTTCGAGGTGAGAACGGCGCCCTGAGCCGCCAAATTTTCGACCTGGGCAAAGATACGCCTTTTGAGATCCAGGTCTTCGGTCGCGGCCTCGATGACCAAGTCCGCATCCCGTAGCGCCTCGTAATCTTCGGTGAAGACGACGTTCGACTTCATCGCAGCACCCTGCTCGGGCGAGAACGCTTTCGTCTCGACACCTTTGTCGACTTTTTTGTCGAGCTTGGCCCGGCCCGCCTCGAGGGCCTGGGGCGCGATGTCGACCACGACGACCGCAACGTTGTCCGGTTCGAGCACCTTCGTCATGTGGAGCGCAATATCGGGTCCGATCTGACCCGAGCCGACGATGCCCACTTTCTCGAGAGAACGAGAACCTAATACGAAAGCCAATCTCTACCTCCGATCCTTAACGCACGAGAAGCTCGGCTTGCTCGTCGAGGGCCTTTATCAAGGCATCGACGTCTTCTTGCACATTGTAATAATGAAAGCTGACGCGGATGCCCGCGTCCCGCGCCGACACGACGATATCGCGAGCGGCGAGCGCTCCAACCACAGCTTCCGCCCCGTCGGCGTCGGCGGACTCGAGCACTACGAGCGGTCCGCGCGCCGAAGGCTCGTCGGGGGTCAGCAACGACCATCCCCGCTCGCGCGCTTCGGACATCAGTTGCGACGCTAGCATCTCGACATGGGTGGAGACCGCAGCGGGGCCAACCTCGGCGGCGAGCCGTATACCGGCGAGACCCGCGTAGAGATTGGGCACAGGAGGTGTGCCCGTCTCGAATCGGCGCGCCGAGGCATGATAGGTGGCGCGCTCGATGTCGAAGTCGAAAGGCTTCTCCTGACCGAACCATCCGGTCATGAGGGGCTCGAGCTTTTCGATGAGCTCCTTTCGGACATAGAGAAAGCCGAGCCCGGAGGAGCCGAGCATGTATTTGAGAAGGCCAGTCACGAGAAAGTCGCAGCCGAGCTCCTTCACGTCGAGCGGGAACGTAGCCGAGGATTGGTAGTCGTCTACGAGTGTATAGGCGCCGACGCCACGCGCCGACTCGATGACCCGCGGCAAGTCTTGGCGATAGCCGTTTCGGTAGCAGACATGCGTGACGCAAACAAGACGCGTCCGCTCGTCGAGACCGCGCGCATAAGCTTCGGCCGGGAGACGATCGTTCGTGGCGCGCACGTGAACGATCTCGGCGCCACGCCGATCCTGGACGATTGCGTTTTGGGCGATCGTGGGAAACTCGAAGTCGCCGATCGCGATACGATTGCGCGCGCCGTCGAACGATAGGGCGCTCAAGAGACTCGCGGTCGCCGTCGAAGCGCTATAGCTGACGGCGAGCTCGTCCGCAGCCGCCCCGATGAAAGCCGCAAAGGCCCCCCGGACCTCTTCTAGCTTGTCGACCCAGTCCCCCCATGGCGAGCCCTCGTGCCTCCACGAGTCGAGATAGTCGCGGTAGCCTTTCTCGACTTCCTGCGAGAGCGCGCCTTTTGAGCAGCTGTTCAAGAAGACTTTGCGCTCGAAGATGGGGAAGCGCTGGCGGAAGGCATCGGGCGTCATTTCTTGCGGGTGCTCGGCCTGGGCAAGACAAGGGTCTTCAGACGTGTCGCGAGCTCTTGGGGGACGGGCGTCGGGCGAAAAGTGCCGCGCAGAACCGTCGCGATCGTCACTTGGCCGTCCGCGAGATGCGTTCTCTCCGGCAACCGGAAGGCATCGTAGCCGAAAGTGTAACTCGTCCGTCCGAGACGCGCGAGATGGAGCTCGATGGACAAAAGCTCGGCGAGACGCGCCGGTGCGTGATAATTGCAGTGCACCGCCACGCGAGGCATCCAAATCCCGAGCCCTTCGAGCATGTCCTCATAAGACAGTCCCTGACTACGATGCCACTCCATCTCCGCCATCTCAAAATAGCTGAAATAGCGCGGAAAGTAGACAATCTTAGCGAGGTCGACATCCGCCCAAGGCACGCGGTGTTGGATTTTGAACGGGACCATTTGTTCGCGCTTCGCACTCACATCTGATTCCTTCGAAGGAGCCCGAATGCGGACGATTCAGCGTCCGGATTCGGCAACTCAACATGTTGTTAGATGTCCTGAATGCTGCCTCAATCCTGAATGCTGAGTGCGCCCCGCGTGAGGCGGGGCGCACTCATTCTAACTCTTCAGGTCTTCGCGCCACGCCTCGATTTGTTTCGCCGCCACGTCACGGCCACCGAGGCCGAAGGCGATGGCCGCCGCGACCGCGAGCGAGCCTAGCAGGAGTCCGAAAGCGAGCTCGATGATGTCGTTGGCGATACCCATTTGACTCAAAGCGATAGCCGTCGAGAGCACGAGAATGGCGACCCGTGCCGCCGTCGCGAGGAGCCCGGCTTGCGGATTCCCGCTCGCACGGATCGTACTCGCTGCGAAGTTCGCAAGAAAGAGACCGACGGCGAAGACGATGAGACCAAGAGCGAGCTGCCCGGTGAACTCGAGCAGGCTCGCGAGAAGCACCGCCAAGCTCGCGAAGCCGAGCAGGCCAGCAGCCTCGATCGACGCAAAGAGCATGATGATCGTGAGAAGCACCGTGCCCGCGAGATCCGAGGGCCGTTTGCCCGAGCTCGTGGTCGAGCTCATCGCGAGACCGAGCTTGTCGAGGACCGAATCGAAGCCGGCTCCGGCAAGAACGCCTACGAGGAGCTGCGCGACGAGCCGGCCGACATAGAACGCGAGCGCAAGCAGCACGCTGGCGGCAAAGAGCCTCGGGATCGCCTCGAGCACTTGTCCGAGCATCTCGCTCGCCGGACGCGTCACCGCCTCGAGCGCGAGCGCGTTCAGAGACGAGAGAATCACGTTGAACAAAATGAACACGTAGACGACGAGGCCGACGAGCCCGGACAGCTTGCGCGTCCCGAGCGCCGTACCGAGGCCGACCTTTTCGCCCAGCCGATCGACCCCGACGGCCGCGAGCAGGTTCGTCACGATCCGCTGCACGATGCGGGCGATGAGCCAGCCGGCAGCCAGGATGAGTCCTGCTGCGAGAATGTTTGGAACGAAAGTCAGCAGGCGATCCATCATCGCTTGCACCGGCGTGAGCAGGCCGCCGAGCTGTAGCGTTCCGAGAACGATCGGAAGGAAGAGCAGAAACACGAGCCAATAGATGCCGTCTCCGAGCGTTCTCGCCAATTCGGGCGCGGCATCTTTTTCCAGACCCGACTCTGACGCGACCTTCTCGTCGAGGCGCCAGCGATCCGCAGCGATCGAGACGGTCTTTCGCGCCACGGTCGCAACAAGCCAAGCGACGCCGACGAGGAGGGCCGCTCCGAGAAGCTGCGGCACATAGCCGAAGATTTTGTTCAGGAGCGTGGTCAAAGGCTCGCTCACGACGGTGAGCTTCAGCGTGTTGAAAAAGAGAACGAGCGCGAAGAGCAAAAGGATGTAATAGACGACCTTGCCGACCCATGCCTCGATCGCGAAGCTTTCCCCCTTCTCGTCACCGAGAACCCACTTCGCGATGCGGTTGTCAATCGTCGTGCTCTCGAGACCCTTCTTGACGGTCCAGGCGACGATCCTCGCAACGAGCCAACCGACGAAGAGAACAACGATCGCAACCAGAACACGCAGAACATCAGGCCCGAAAAGCGTGGCCAGTTGCGGCACCATCTCCTGCAGCAAACCCATAAACACCTCCTATGTTGACGAAAAAGCGCAGAATTAAAAGCTTGACTGAGAAACGCAAAACGCGAGTTGCGGACGTTTTGGGGAGTATAACATTCCAATTGTCTGGGCGAGCCAACGTGCCATACACTCACGAAGTAGCTATGACGCGTCTCGTTCTCATCGCGCTCTTACTCTCTCCCGTGAGCCTTTTCGCCTCGACCTTCGAGCTCAGCGGCACGATTCTCGATGAATCCGGAATCGGGCTGAAAGGCGCCGAGCTCACGCTCTTCAGCGAATCGATCAGCCTCGTGCGTGTCACGCACACAAACGATTCCGGGCGCTACGCGTTTGTCGCAATGGCCCCGGGCGAGTACACGCTCGAAGCACGACTCGACGGCTTCGCCACGTCCCGTTTCGCGGGCTTGAGATATTTCGCTGATACCAAGCCGAACTTCAACATCACGTTGAGACTGCGATCGGTACAGGAGTCGATGACGTTCACGGGAGAAGCGCCTCTCATCAACGTGAGCCAGGCCCAAATCGGACTCTCGGTGGAAGAGCGCCAGCTCGACGAGCTTCCTCTCGAAGGCCGCGACTACTTGAATCTCGTCGACCTCGAAGGGGCTGCTCACGAGCTTCGCGAATCGCCGCCCGGAGGCGACGTTTTCGGCGCGCCGTTACAAACGCTCAGCGGCGCCGGAGCGCATTACACGTCCTACCAGCTCGACGGCTTTGCCAATACGCGCGATCAACACGGTGTCGTGCATGTCGACGTGGACGTCGGCGCGGTGGAAGAGTTTCGCGTGATAAGCGGGCAGTCCTCGGCGGAATATGGCGAGAGCCTCGGCGGGATCGTCAGCGCGACGACGCGCGCGGGCGAACAGGATTTCCACGGAAGCGTCTTTTTCTATCTCAGGCCGGGGAGCTGGGACGCTAGCGACCCGCTCACGGGTTCTGCGACCACGCTCGACCGCCAGGAGATCGGGTTCACATTGTCCGGCCCCATGAATTCCGAGCGGACGCAGTTCTTCACGAGCTTTTCATATCAAGGGCAAGACGAAGACGTGGTCGTGACCGCTCCCTACGACAATGACCGCTTCGCGGGGCTCTTTCCCCTGCCGAGCGAACGCTTTCGTGTGCTCGCCAAGATCACTCATTTGTTCAACCCGAACCACAATCTATCCATCAAAGCAGCCTTTTCGAATCTCGACACCGTCGATGGGGTCGGCGGCTTCGACATTTTCGACAATCGGAGGGAGATACGTAACGACGATCTCGCCATTCAAGGCAAGCTCGTGTCCGTTCTCGGACGAGCCGTGAGCGAGCTTCGCCTCGGCTTCAGCTCCGAGCGCTTCCGCGCGGATGGCGTCGCGCCGCCACTCGAAACAGTACGGATTTATCCGACGGAGGGGAATATCGGCAATCCAACGCTTCTTGACCGCGTCGACGAGGACCACATCGTTCTCTCGGAAACGTTGAGCTTGTCCGCCGGCAATCACGGGATCAAAACCGGCTTCAGCTTTCTACGGATCGAAAGCGATGCGGAGCTCGTACGTTTCAGCAACGGCCTCTTGCAATTCGCCCCGGGCGAAAACGCCGCTCCGATCCTCTTTTGGCAAAGTGTTACAGCGACGGGCGCCGAGACGCGGCTCGAGAGAAGCGAGACTCACCTCCAGCTCTTCTTTCAGGACGACTGGCAGCTGACGCCTTTTTTCGCCGTGAATCTCGGCCTGAGGTGGCAAAAAGAGAGCTCGGTTCCCGGCAACAGGAATTTCGCGCCGAGGCTCAGCTTTCACTGGGACGCCACTCGAGACGGACGCACCTCAGTGCGGGCAGGCTACGGTGTTTTTCACAGCTTCGTCTTCTCTATCGTAGATTCCCTGGAGCAGCTCTATGGTCCTTTTGGCCGCCGCGTTCTCGCTTCGTCGCCCGGCGGTGTCCCGTCTGCCGACGCGTTCCATTTCTATTTGGACGCACCCGTATTCGCCGAGAGCGCGCGCCGGACACCTTATACCCAGCACGTCACGATGGGCGTCGAACGTGAGATCGTGCCTACGTGGACGGCCGCGCTCGATGTGAGCTATATCCGCGGCAGCAACCTCATCCTGCCGGTGGACGTCAATGCACCGAGCTTTTTCGACTACACGGGCGGGACCACGCGCTCCGTTAGCGCCGCTGACGCGACGCGCCCGTTTGGCGTCCCCGGCACGCCCATCCCGCCCGGTGTGGTGCCGGAGCTCCAAGGCGGCTACCCCATCGGTGGCTATCGCGATCTCTACTTGCTCGCGTCCCGGGGCTCGAGCCGTTTCTGGGGGGTGAAGCTCAACGTGACGAAACGCTACGCGACCGACTTCACCATCCAGGCCGTGTATCACTGGTCGCGCAGCGAGAACGACGGGGATGATTTTCGCATCACCGAATCACTCCCATTGGACCCTGCCAACAGCGACGGCGAATGGGGCCGGAGCGCCGTGGACATCCCGCATGCGCTCGTCGTCAGCGGCGTATGGGACGCTCCTTTGGGCTTCCGGTTGACGGGCATCGCTCGAGTGAGGTCCGGTCGGACCGTCGACCCTCGCGTCGATAACGACCTCGACGGCGATCTCAAGCTGCGAGAACGGGCGTCGAGCCCCGGTCGTGTGCTCGAGCGCAACAGCTTTCGAGCTCGCTCGGTCGCTGGGCTGGATCTTTCGATCGGCAAGTCGTGGGAGGTAGGCGAAGGACGCCGCATCGCCCTTGCCCTCGATGTTTTCAATCTCACCAACCGTCTCAACCCGAAGCAGTTTTTGCGCTCTTTCGGTGCGAACGCCGCGGACCCGCTTTCGAGCTTTCTCGAGATCGTCCAAGCTGGTCCACCCCGGCAGTTCCAGCTTTCGGTCCGGTTCGCCTTTTAGTTACAATACTCGCCTCAATAGGGCTCTAGCTGCCCAACACGAAGGGACGTAGAGGTGTCGGCCGAGACGAGCTGCGAACGGTGTCACCAGGTCTTCACGACCAAAGGATCGAGCACGGAGCCCCCCTGCCCGCATTGTGGTTTCTCGCCCTTGGACGCTCTCCCCCGGTCGTTACCAAAAACACGCCTTCTCGCGCTTCGCTCCGATGTTGTAATGGAGCCCGTCGAAGAAGAGGGGACGCTCTACTACATCATCAAAGATCCGCGAACGAACCGCTTTTTCCGCATCAAGCCGCTCGAGCACTACCTCATCTCTCAATTCGATGGCAAGACGCCCCTCGATGAGATCAGAAAACGCGCTTCGGAAGAAAAGAAGATCCTGGTCTCTCGAGAGGTGCTCACGCGCTTCGCCGCGAAGTTTTGTGAGATCGGGCTTCTCGTGAGCGACGAGAGCGAGACCCCCGCCACGCGCTCAGGAAACCCGGCGGGCATCTTGACGTGGAAGTTCCCCCTGGCGAATCCGGAGCGGCTCTCCGACTGGCTCTATCCCAAGTTGAAGTGGTGCTTCACGCCTTCGTTCGTCGGCTTCGTCGGCGTCACCATCCTCGCGGCCGCGGGTGTGCTGATCGCGAACCGAGACGACCTGCTCTTCGGCCTGGTGAACGTCGTGAGCCTCGAGGGTCTCGGGTTCGTGATCGCCACGATTGCGGCGGTCACGGTCCTGCACGAGCTCGCCCATGCGCTGACCTGCCGCCACTTCGGCGGGCGGGTGACAGATATGGGCTTTCTCGTGCTCTATCTCGTTCCTTGCTTTTATTGCAACGTGAGCGACACCTATCTTATGCGAGAGAAACGCCAGCGCATGTGGGTTCTCTTTGCTGGTGGCTTTTTTGAGCTCTTCATCTGGGCGGGGAGCGTACTCGCGTGGCGCGTCGTCGCCCCGGAGACCTTTGTTTCACGAGCGCTCTTCGTGATCGTGGCGGTTTGCGGCATCCGGAGCTTGTTCAATTTCAATCCACTCATCAAGATGGACGGCTACTTCTTACTGTCGGACTATCTCGCCGTCGCGAACTTGAGAAAGGAGGCGCTCCGAGGCTTGTCGAATCTGTTGCGGCGTGGTGCGGCGCTAGAAACGCGTCCTCAGGCAGCGGAGCTCAAGGCTCGACGCATCCTGTCGATGCGCGGCGATCGGTTCATGACGCTCTTTGGCGGCGCGGCGCTCGTCTACACAGTCGCTCTCATCGGCTTTCTCGTCTTCCACTCGGGCGGCTGGGTCTTCGATCAATTCGGCGCCAATGCGCTGGCGCTTTTCTCGCTGGCGCTCGTCGGCCTTCTGCACAAACCAGCGCTGACCGCCGCTTCTGCCGCGAAGGATGTGAGCAAGGAGAAATGGAAGAATCTCGGTGAGAAGAAGCGCCGGCCGCGCTTCGTCTTCATCTGGGGCGGAGCGTTTCTCGTGACCGCGGCCTTCCCCTGGCAGCTGCGGGTGCCGTCGGAACTTTCCGTGCTTCCGATGAACCGGCAGATCGTGCGAGCCCCAGCGGATGGCCGCATCGAGATAATCCATATCCGAGAGGGCGAGCGGGTGACGAAAGGCGACTTGATTCTCGAATATGACGCGACCGGGCTGCAGCTTCAGAGACGAACCAAAAAAGCCGAGCTCACGCAGGCGCGTGAAGAACTTCGCTTGCTAGCCAAGCCGAACCCGACCTCCAGGGAGGAGATTCGACTTCAGGAGCGGGCACTCGACACCGCTCTTACCGTGGAGCAAGCAGCACAACAAAACTTCGAGCGTGACCAAGAGCTCTGGACGGGTGGCCTCATTTCGCAGGAAACGTTCGAGAGAACGAAAAACGTCCTCGAAGAAGCCGAAGCAAGGCGCCGCGAGGCTGAAGCGAAGATTGCTCTCGTGCGCAAACGAAGCCCCGATAGCCGCAACGAGCAAATGGAAGTTTTGCACTTGCGCGACGCCGGCGCGCAGCAGGCGGTCATCGAAAGGCTCGATGCCGAGCTCGCACAGCTCGACGACCTGCTCGAGCGTACGAAGATCTATGCGTCGATCTCGGGTACGTTGACGACCTATCGCTTCGAAGAAAAAGTCGGCGACTATCTCGAAGAAGGCGCCGAGGTTTGCGAGATAGCGGATGACGACGAGGTCGTCGTGGAGATGCCGGTTTCGGAAAAAGACATCGATGTCGTGAAACTGGGCCAACGCGTGAAATTCAAGGTACGCGGCTATCCCTCGCGAAGCTTCGAGGCGACCGTGGACGAGATCGCGCCAGTGGCGACGCCGGGTGGCCACGCGTCGACGATCCTCTTGCGCGCCCATGTTCGCAACGACGATCACGTCCTCAAGCCAGGCATGACGGGCGTCGCCAAGATCTATTGCGGCTCGAGCTTCATCGCCAACATATGGACCCGCGACATCATCCGATTCATAAGAACCGAATTTTGGTTGTGATCAGCATTTCACGAAAAACGAGGAGAGAAAATGGAACGACGTAGCTTTCTGAAGACCCTTGGCGCCGGGATGGGCGTTTACAGTGTTAGCTCGCTTTTCGATTCCGCGACCCTAGGCCGCGTCGAGGCGGCTACGCGCAGCGTGGCGACCCAGAGCGCGATCGACGTAGGGCAGAACGAGACCTACTGGCGTGAAATCCAGCAGGCCTTCAGCGTGTCGCGTCGCATGATCAATCTCAATAACGGCTATTGCTGCCCCTCGCCACGTATCGTCACCGACGCCGTCGTCGACTATATCTGGCAGCAGGAAGAAGCTCCATCCTACACCCTGGCGCGCTTGCTCCCCCCGTTCCGCGAGTCGGTTCGCCAGGGCCTCGCGCGTGTCTTCGGCTGCGATCCGGAGGAGATCGCCCTCGTCCGCAACGCGTCCGAGGCGCTCGAGATCCTGCTCTTCGGCATCGAGCTAAAGTCGGGCGACGAAGTCATCACCACGACGCAGGACTATGGCCGGATGCGCACGACGCTCGATCAACGTAGCCGCCGTGAAGGTATCGACGTGACGCTGTTCAAAATCCCGACGCCCGCGGAGAGCGACGAGGTGCTCATCGAAGGCTTCAAGAACGCCATTACGCCGAGAACGAAAATCATCCTGATGTCGCACCAGATCAATCTCACGGGGCAGATCCTGCCGGTGAAGGAGATTTGCGCCCTTGCCCGCGAGCACGACATCGAGGTCATGGTGGACGGCGCCCATTCCTTTTGTCAGTTCGAGTTCAAGCAAGAAGATGTCGGCTGCGATTATTTCGGGACGAGCCTTCACAAATGGCTCATGGCGCCGAAGGGAACAGGGCTGCTCTATGTGAAGCGGGACAAAATAGAAAAACTCTGGCCACTTATGGCGGCGCCCGAGCGTATGGACGACAACATTCGCAAGTTCGAAGAGATTGGAACGCACTCGGAAGCGCCCTATCTCGCGACCGGCGAAGCGATCACGTTCCACAACACGATTGGGGCCGCACCCAAAGAAGCACGCCTCCGCTATTTGAAGGACTACTGGGCCAAGAAGTTGATGGAGATCCCAAAAGTTCGCCTTCATACCTCGATGAATCCCAAGATGAGCTGCGCCATCGCGACCGTCGAGCTCGAAGGCACGGAGCCGAGCGCCATGGTGAGCTATTTCTGGGACAAACACAAGATCATCGTGGTCGCGATCAACCACGACGAGTTTCGCGGCCTGCGCATCACGCCAAACATCTACACGACGCTCGACGAGCTCGACTATTTCTGCGACGTTTTCGAGCACATCGCGAAAACAGGCTTGCCAAAGTCCGCGTAGCCTCTTAACCGCGGAGAAACGTTCTCGTTTCTCCGCGGTTTTCTTGTTGCGTTCGGGATGCTACGATTTTTGTAGCTCCCATGTCACAAGACGAACCCAAAGCGCGGGACGAGAGCAAGAACGTTCTGAGCGCCGACCTCTCGGATCCGAGCGTCGATGCCGCCTTGCTACAGTTCCTCTCCAAGTGGGCGGTAGGATCGCTCGAGCCGACATCCGACTCGAAGTCGCAACCCGCGGCTTTGAGCACTTTCTCCGAGCTCGAAGCTCTAGGCGATTCGAGCCCGGCTTTCGATCTCGATCCCGATAACGACACGCCCGAAGTCCCGAAGCCGGGAAATCACGCGCATCATCGCCCAGCTGGGCCATCCGAACGTCGTCACGGTCTACGAGCCTGCGACCCCAAATAGGCCTCGTCCTCCATTTCATGTGTTAACATCGAACAACGCACAAAAATCGAATATCTATCGACGGCACCCGCGGTAAAAGCAGGTAGCGGCCCTAACATATGTTTGAGTCGCGGTTTTTGCCGCATGGAGAGACTGACATGCAGCGCAGACTGACTCTAGCCAAGAACGCCTATCTCTGGGAAGAGGGCGATCAGGCGAGAAACATCGCCATCGTCGAAAAGGGCAAGCTCGCCGTGAGGACCGCCGACGGCATCGTCGGGGTCGTACTCCCCAAGATGGTCGTCGGGGAAGGCGCGATAAATTCGGGCTGGGATAATGAGAACGAAGGGAACGGGAACGGGCATCGGCGCGCTGCTTCGGCGGTCGCTATCGAGGACGACACGGTCGTTGTCGAATATGCTCCGTCACGCATCAAAGAAGCCTTCGACAACGGCGAAGCGGCCGTCGGCCACCAGATTCTCATCACCCTCATGGGTCAGGCATCCCGCAACTTGCTTATCGTCATCACGTCGGAAGACGTCCACCCCTTGACCGTCACTCCCGTCAAAGGACTTCTCAACGGGATGGTCGAGACCCTTCCCGAGCTAAAGCTCGTCAAGGACTGGAAGAGCTTTCTGACCACGTTCCATGTGCTCACGAGCTTCCGCGACGCGTCAGAGCATCTCCGACGCACCCTCATCTCCAAAATCACCGCCGATGCACTCGACCGAGCTACCGAGACCATGAAAGAACATTTTTCAGGCCAAGACATTCTGCCGATGCTCGAAGAATTCTTCAAAGCCGAGCAGGAGCGCGCGGAGTGGCTGGAGCCCTGACCGATGACGGGTTGCGAGTAGACCTGTTTCTCCAACATGACTGAAGACAAAAACGAAACCGCCGCCGCGAAGAGCCTGCGGCACGACCTCCTTACGCCCATCAATCAAATCATCGGCTATGGCGAGATGCTCGAGGAAGAAGCGGCCGCCGACGGGCACGAGAACTATCTCGGCGACCTGAAGAAAATCGGCATCGCGGCCCGTGATCTCCTGGCGAAGATCGACTCACTTCCGCTCGATGGTCACGAGGGCAACGGAGCACCCGCCAAAAACCCTCCAGGGTCGGGACCCGGAGTCTCGGCCCCCGGAGTCTCGGTCTCGGGAGTTCAGAGCGGCGAATATGTGGCTCCCGCCGGCAGCCGGGAGGAGGAAGAGCCGGAGAAGCCCGCCCGCATTCTCGTCGTGGACGACGTCGAGCTCAACCGTTCGATGCTGTCCCGCAGACTAGGAAAGCGCGGCTACGACGTGGAAGTAGCCGAGGGCGGGGCTGAAGCGCTCGAGATGATCCGCGAGAAAGCTTTCGACATCGTTCTGCTAGACATCATGATGCCAGAAGTCAGCGGCTATGACGTTCTCGAAGAGGTCCGCAAAGAGAAGAGCCCACTCGAGCTTCCCATCATCATGGCGACCGCCAAGGACGAAGGAGAAGATGTCGTCAGCGCATTCAAGCTCGGAGCCAACGACTACATCACCAAGCCCATCGACTTCCCCGTGGCCCTCGCCCGTATCGAGACCCAGCTATCGAGAAAACGCGCGATGGAGCAATCAAAGCGCCTGACCGTCGAGCTCGAGCGACACAATCAATTCATACGCAAGACGTTCGGCCGCTATCTGAGCAAGGACATCGTCGAGAACCTGCTTTCTTCTCCCGAGGGGCTCGCTCTTGGCGGCGAAAAACGGACGATTACGATTCTGATGTCCGACCTGCGAGGTTTCAGCGCGCTCTCGGAGAAACTGGACCCAGAGCAAGTGGTCGCTATGCTGAACGGCTATCTGGGAAAAATGGCTGACGTCGTGACCCACCACAACGGCACCATCGACGAGTTCATCGGGGACGCCGTCCTGGTGCTCTTCGGAGCACCGACCGCGCGCGAGGACGATGTCCAGCAGGCGGCGGCCTGCGCCCTCGAGATGCAGCTCGCGATGAAGGAAGTCAACGAAGAGAACAAGAAGAACGGCTTTCCCGAGCTCGAGATGGGTATCGCTCTCAACACTGGAGAATGTGTGGTCGGCAATATCGGCTCGCAGAAGCGCGCGAAATACGGCGTGGTCGGAAGCCATGTCAACTTGACGGGGCGCATCGAGTCCTACACCGTCGGTGGCCAGATCCTGGTCTCCGCGGCGACGGCGAAACTGTTAGAAGGAGAGCTCGTGCTCGGCGACGAGCTCAAGCTCGGCGCAAAAGGGTTCAAAGCGCCCGTGGTCGTCTACGACCTTCTCGGCATGAAAGGCCGATTCAATCTTTCGCTCCCGAAACGCACGGAGGAGATGCGTGCCCTCGTTAGGGATATCCCCACCCATCTTGCCATTCTCGACGGAAAGCATGTCAAAGAAGACGACGTCCCCGGCGCATTTCTGTCGCTCTCCCTGTGCGATGCGCTCATCTCGAGCGACCGCGAGCTTCACAAGCTCGCCAATCTTCGCTTGCGGTGCACGGGCCTCAACGGCGTCATCATCCCCAGCGATCTCTACGCCAAAGTCACCGACGCATCCAACGGTCGCTACACGATTCGCTTTACATCGGTGCCGGACGAGATCAAAAGCTACTTCCGCAGCATTCTGGCAAACGAAGTAGCTTGATGAGCGCGACCAAAGGCCGCAGCCCAAAATTGCCACAGAGGCACAGAGGTACAAAGAAAAGCGACGAGGACGGCAGAACAAGCTCCGTGGATTCTGCCTTTCTCTTGGTCGACGTCGCTAGCGGCAGGAATGACCACAATTGGTACAAGCGAGTACTTATTAGCGGATTTCGTCGCGACCGGTGACAGGGCGAATGGAGCGTGGAAACACTCGTGTTTTCGATTCTCTGTGCCTCTGTGGCCATTCTTTTCGGCGTTGAAGCCGGCGAAGAAGTTGAATCGGGGCGGTCGCCTAATTATTTGCCGTTTAGGAGGGTGTTGATTTTTTCTAAAAGGCGGGGGAGCTCGATCGGCTTCGTGTCGTAGTCGTCACAACCGGCTTCGAGGGTTTTTTCGCGATCGCCCGCCATGGCGTGCGCGGTGAGGGCGATGATGGGGATGTGCTTCGTCTCTTCAGAGGCTTTCAAGCGGCGTGTCGCCTCCCATCCGTCAACGACTGGGAGACTCATATCCATGAGCACGAGATCGGGGTGCTCGTTCCGGGTCATGTCCATCCCCTTCTGCCCGTCCTCCGCGATTAAAACGTCGAAGCCTTTACGCGTCAGCCGACGCGACAGCATGTCGCGATTCATTTCGTTGTCTTCAACGAGCAGTATTCTTGCCATGAACCTCTTCCCGAACGGGAAATTCGTTTTTATGGGGTTTAGTCGGACTTTCAAATATTGTAGCTATTTTTTGACGAATACTCAATCAATTTCCCCTCCCCGCGGAGCTTCGGAGAACGACGAAGACGCGCAACCATGTGTTAAACTTTTAGTTAAGCATCAACAATCGATTCCAAATCTGAAGCGATCCTCAGCAGCTTCGCGTTCGTCGTGTCCTAGGCGATAAACGCCGATCCCCGCTGCTGTCGAGACGCCACCGCCTACGGAGGGAAATCATCATGAGATGGAAGCCTGTGATGACGCTCGTCGTCATGAGCCTAGCCTGTTCCCACGGAGCTCTCGCTCAAGGTCTCAGCAAACTGACGATCAACGGCTATTCTAGCTTTGAGTTCGAAAAACAGATCGAAGAAGAAGGCGGCGGTGACCCGAATGCCTCCTTCGACGCTGACCTCTTCGACTTGGTTTTTAACTTTCAAGTGAACGACAAAATTCGCGTCTCCGCCGATCTCACTTGGGAGCACGGCACGGCGACCGAAGACGGCTTCGGCAACGTCGCGGTGGAATATGCTTTCGTCGAATATGCCTTTGCCGATCTCGCCAAAGTTCGTGTCGGAAAGATGTTCACACCGCACGGGATCTTCAACGAAATCCACACGGCCAAGCCGGCATTCCTCAGCGTCAAAGAGCCGGCGAGCACCAACAAACCGGAGCGCATCGTCGAGAACGCCTTTCGCTACTTCCCGCGATGGGGGACGGGAGTCGCTATTCGCGGCGACGGTGTTATCGCCCAAAGGGACTTCAGCTATGACGTGTTCATCTCGAACGGCGCCCAGGAGGAGACGAATCCTTTCGAAGAGGACAACAACCTCGCGAAGGCGATCACGGCGCGATTCCGCTTCGAGCCGACCGAGTCGTTCTCTATCGGTAATTCGTTCTATCATGACAAGGTCGGTGCCGATGGCGTGGAGAAGATCGTCAGCGACGGCTTGGAGCTCCGCTATCAAACCGGTACGTGGCGGATCATCGCCGAGCTCGCCTTTGGCTGGCTCACGCCCGAGGACGGCGACAAGATTCAACAGATTGGCTGGTACATTCAGCCGTCCTACTACTTCGAGAACGGGCTGACGCCTTATGTCCGCCTCGAGCGCGTCGACCCGAACACCGACATAGCGAACGATCACGGCTACGATCTCATCGTGGGGCTCAATTACGAGATTTCAGGCGGGTTCATGATCAAGGCCGAGAACAACTATTACAAAGGCGGCAGCAACAGCACGCTCGCTCAATACCCAAATGCGAGCTACAACGAAATCAAGGCCGCCGTGGTTTTGGGGTTCTGAGGGGACTCATGAGAGTCGGAAAAGTCCATCTCATCGCCGCCATTCTTGCGGTCACCACCCTCTCTCAGGCGACAGCGCAAGAAAGCGTCAAAATCATCGTCAATACCGAGGTCGAGGTGAGCAGCCTGAGTCAAGCCGACCTCGCGCGCATCTACCTCGGAAAAAAGACGTTCTGGGAGTCGGGCTCCCGCATTTCTCCTTCCTTGTTGCACGAGAAGTCGCAGCTCACCAAGTTGTTTCTCGAAGAGAGCGTCCGGAAAACGGTGCGTCAGTATCGGGCCTACTGGAAGCGCCGCCTCTTCTCCGGACAGGGGACGGCGCCCAAAACCTTCGCTTCGTCGAAACAGGTAGCGAACTACGTCGCCGACAATCCTGGAGCGATCGGCGTCGTCGACGCGAGTTTCGCCGATAACCGGGTAAAGGTCGTCGACCTCAGCAACTAGAAAAAGACCATGCGTGTGACGTTGAAGTGGAAATTTGGCCTTTTGATGGCGGGATTCGTCCTGACGATCAGCATCATACTCCTCATCAATTTCCGCAGCGCGGGAAGCGTTGCGAACGAGCTCAACCAAGTACAGACGCAATATTTCCCGCAGTTTTCTCGGGTCACCTCGATGGAGGCGCGCTTCGCGAACATCAGTCGGCTCCTCGAGGATACCGTCGTTCTGGGTGAGAGGAGCTTTCTCGATCGGGCCGCCGAAGGGCGCGAGATGTTCCTGCGAGACCTCGAGAACCTCGAGCACATCCTCCCGGATGACGAAGACCCTCAGGTCGAGATACTTCGGACATTGTTCAACTACTACTACACGCTCGCCGCCCAGCTCGTCGAGCTGCTCCTTTTACCGGAAGACGAAGCTCTCGAGGACGACGAAGGGCTGAGCGCGCTCAACGACGATGCTGTTGCGGACATGTTCCAGGAGATGGCCGCCTACAAAACGCAGCTCGAGACCGATCTGCGCAACCAAGTGGCGCAACGGCGCGGCGAGCTCACCGCGGCTCTTTCTCGCACGGTCGACGATGTTCGATCGCGGTCTCAGCGCGCTCTCGCCATCGGGACGGTATCCTTCCTCATCCTGCTCATGATCCTCGTGTCACTCGGACGCCGCATCACCGAGCCTATCGCAGCTTTGTCCCGGGTGACGAAGGAGGTCGCCGACGGACATTTCGATACAAAAATCGAGATCCCGTACCAGAGCAATGATGAGGTTGGCGATTTGACCGACTCGTTTCGGGCGATGACCGAGAGCCTGAAACAAACCACCGTCTCTAAAACATATCTGGACAAGATCCTCCATTCGATGCAAGACGCATTGATCGTCACCGATGCCGAGTGGAACATCCGGACCGTCAACGAGGCCGCGCTTTCAATGCTCGAATATGAGGAGGCGGAGATTCTCGGAAAAAACTTCCTCTCGTTCATGGAAGACGAAGGAAAAGCAGTCCAAGACGGCGGCGGCTCGGTCGATTTACCTTCGATCATCGAGCTCGGGACCGCCGATCATTCGGTACGCAATCTCGAGACCACTCTGATCGGCCAAAGCGGCCACGGCATTCCCGTTCTTCTGTCCGGCTCGATCATGACGGACGCTCGGGACCAAAACCAGGGGATCGTCTGTGTCGCCCGAGACATCACACAGAGGAAAAAGGCCGAAGAAGAGTTGAGAATCGCGATGGCGGCTGCGGAGCAGGCGAACCATGCGAAGAGCTCTTTCCTCGCCAACATGAGCCACGAGCTGCGGACGCCGCTCAACGCCATCCTGGGATACAGCGAAATGCTGCGCGAGGAAGCCGAGGACGAAGGCCACGACGATTTCGTCCCCGACCTCAACAAGATTCACAGCGCGGGAACCCACCTTCTCGGTCTGATCAACGACGTTCTCGACCTGTCGAAAATCGAAGCTGGGAAAATGGAGCTCTATCTCGAGAACGTCGAGCTCCGACAGCTCGTCGATGACGTCGCTGCCACGATAAAGCCTCTCATACAGAAAAACGGGAACACCATCGAGGTCGTTTGTCCGGCAGGGGAATCGTCCCACACCGACATCACGAAGGTTCGACAGGTGCTCCTGAACCTGCTCTCGAACGCGTCCAAGTTCACCAAGAAGGGCAAAGTCACTTTGACCGCGAGCTGCGAGACCAAAGATGGAACGGATTGGATTTCTCTTGCCGTAAAGGATAGCGGGATCGGGATGTCAGACGAGCAGATGGCCAGGCTTTTTCAGGCATTCCAGCAAGCGGACGCCTCTACCACCCGCAAATATGGCGGGACCGGGCTCGGGCTCGCCATTAGTCGAAAATTCTGCCAGATGATGGGAGGCGACATCACCGTCACCAGCAAGCCGGGTCATGGAAGCTGTTTCACGATGCGTCTCCCGCGCGTCGTCATCGACCCGAAACAAGTCACCCTCGAGGTCGACGAAGAGCCGCAGCTGCCCAGTGTGGATGGAAGCTCAGTTCTGGTAATCGACGATGATGCTGCGATGCGCGAGCTCGTCAAACGTTCGCTTTCCAAGGAAGGACTCGACGTGATGACGGCCTCGAGCGGAAGAGATGGCCTCGAGCTGGCTCGCAAATACCGCCCGGATGTCATCACGCTCGACGTTCAGATGCCGGGTATGGATGGTTGGGAGGTTTTGAAGACGCTCAAAGCGGATCCCGAGCTTCGAGAGATCGCCGTCATCATGATGACGAATATAGACGAGAAGGGCACCGGTTACGCTCTCGGGGCCGCGGAGTACATGACGAAACCCGTGGACCGCGCACGCCTTGTCGAGGTTCTCAAGAAATTTCGCGACAACGCTTCCACGCGGCCGGTCCTCGTCGTCGAGGACGACGACGCCGTACGGGAGGTCATCCGTCGCGCCCTGTCCCAGGACGGGCTCAAAGTTCTCGAAGCAACAAACGGCCGCGAAGCGCTCGAACGTATCGAGCAGTCTCCGCCCAGCTTGATTCTGCTGGACCTGATGATACCCGAGATGGACGGATTCGCCTTCATCGAGGAGTTGCAAAGCAACGACGATTGGAGCCGCATCCCCGTCGTGGTGCTCACCGCCAAAGACGTCACCCCCGAGGAACAAGCGCGGCTTCAAGGCTCGACAACGATCCTCCTGAAAAAAGGCCAGAGCCACGAGGCGTTGGTTCGCGAAATGCGCGACTTGATCCATAAAGCCGTTGGTGTCGAGGTGCCGGCTTGACCCCTTGAGCCTCCCCTTCCCCATGAACTCCGATACCGGCCACGTGAAGCCCGGGACCCAACATTCGTGAACAGCAATAACCGATTCTACGCATGGCTCAATCTTCGCCCAGGCGAGGAAAAGTCGGCGTCCTTGATGCTGCTTCACTCCTTTTTTATGGGTATCTCGACCGTCTTCTTCGAAACGGCGGCGAGCGCTTTCTTCCTCGCCCAATTCGACGCGACCGCCCTTCCTTATGTTTACTTGGCCGCCGCGGCGGTCAGCATCTCAGCAGGGCTTGGTTATACCCGCCTTAAGGATCGCCTGGCATTCACACCGCTCATGGTCGGCACTCTCGGCATGCTCTTCGTGTTGGTATGCGTGATGCGGCTTGGCTTGAGCGTTTTTCAAGCAAGCTGGCTCGTCTTCTCGATGATGGTCGCCTATCGGCTCATCTCGATCCTTACCGACCTCGAGTTCTGGGCGGTCGCCGCGCGACTCTACGATGTCCAGCAGTCGAAACGTCTGTTCAGTTTGATTGGCTCGGGCGAGGTGACCGCGCGCATCCTCGGCGCGTTCTCGGTGCCGCTTCTCGTGAGGTGGCTCGGTGTCGCGAACCTCCTGTGGATTTCCGCCGCAGGGCTCTTATTGTGTGCTCTAGTTCTCGGCGCCATCCTCCGAAGCTTTCCGGAAGTGAGAAGCCAGAGCACCGAAGGGATGAGTCATGGCGAAAAAACCAGACAGCGAAGAAAGCAGTCGATAGGATCCATCTGGCGTAGCCGCTATTTCAAGCTCGTCTTCCTGCTCGCTTTTTGCGCCGTGCTCGGCAAGTACTTCGTTGACTTCGCCTTTCTGACGCAAATGCAAACACGGTTACATGAAGTCGAGAACCTCGCAAGCTTCTTTGGTCTCTTCTCCGGCATTACGCAAGTCTTCAACCTTCTAATCCGGGTCTTCATCTCCAGCCGTCTCCTCAATCGCTTCGGCGTCGGTGTCGGACTTCTCGTGCTTCCCGCCGCGCACATCTTGTGCACGATCGCCATCGCGCTCGTGGCTACCGCGCCTGCCGCGATGTTCTGGCTCGTCATCACGAACCAGGGAATCTACAAAACGCTGAAACACCCGCTCGATAACCCGTCCTTCAAGATTCTCTACCAGCCCCTTCCGCGCCGAGAAAGACTCGCAGCGCAGATCGTCGTCGAGGTCATCGTGACGCCGATCGCCATCGCTCTCGCCGCCGTGCTCATGATCGTTCTGGGCGGCTCGGGACCATCGACCTCCGCCCTGACCTATCTGATGCTCGCGAACTTCGCAGCCTGGACGATCGTCGCAAGCCTCGTATTTCGCGAATATGGAACCGCGCTCGTTCGGGCTCTCGAGAAGAGGTCTCTGGATCGAACGTCTTTTTCCATCGAGGACGAAAAGAGCGTCACGCTGATCCGCAGCAAACTGAAGAGCGAATATCCCGAGGACGTGATCTTCGCCCTCGACCTACTGCAACGCGTCGACTCCGCTTCGCTCGAAGAGCGGTGGGGCGAGCTTTTGACACATCCTTCCGACGACGTGCGGCGCTACGTTTTGCTACAGATCGAGACTCATCGCCCCAAATCACTCGTCGTCGCCGTCGGTCGTCTCCTGAGCCACGAGAGCGTTCCTGTCGTCAAGGCAGTGGGACTGCGAGCCCTAGCGGCGTTAGGCGATCCGACGAATCATGTCGCAGGCTACCTGCACGATCCGGACCGAGCCGTCGAACGGGGTGCTCTGATCGGCGTTCTGCAGGCGCTGGAGCGACCGAAAGGAGCCGCGCGGGCCCAGCAACGGCTCGAAGAGCTCGCGATCGCGTCCGAGCCCGCAGATCGTGTGCTCGCGTGTAAGGTTCTCGGCGACACGGTATGGCACGAGACGTCTTCGATCTTGTTGTCTCTGCTCGAGGATGGTGACCGCCAGGTGCGCCGCGCCGCTTTACGCGCCGCCGGTAAACGAGGCGGCTCATCCACGCTCGAAAAAGTCATTCATCAGCTCGAGGAGCCACGCTTCCGAGCGGACGCCTCAAGGGCACTTTTGGACGCGCCCACCGAGGCGGCGCCGCTTCTCGCAAAGGCCATCGTCGACCTCGGATTCTCCTGTCAGGCACGGGCGCGCATGGCGCGCCTCGCAGGCAGGCTGAGCTCTTTCGATAACCACGCCGCGCTGTGGCAAGCCTACGAATCTTCCTGCGAGCTGGTCCGGCAGGAAGCTCTCCTCGCATTGTCCGCCCGCGGCTATTCCGACCGCGACGAAGGTACATCGGCCGTGCTCGACCGTGTCGAAAACGAAGTCCAGAAGGTTGCTTGGGAGCTCGGGGCTTTGAGGGATCTCCGCGGCGAGTCCGCATTCCAGCCTCTCTCGGAATCACTCCTTGCCGAGGTCGACCAGAGCCGCGACCAGGTGCTGCTGTTGCTCTCTTTCATCTACGACCGCCAGAGCATCCTGACCGCGCGCGACAATCTCCGAAGCTCGGAAAAGGAGAAGCGCGCCTACGCCGCTGAGATCCTCGAAGTCACCCTACCGCAAGAGGTCAAAGAGCTCACGCTGCCGCTCACCGAGGACCTGGAGCCTGGCGACCGGCTCCAGCGGCTCGAGCGTAGATTTCCTCAGGAAACACGTCATTGGACATGGCTGCTCAGAGATGTCTTCGCACAGAACGATCGGAATATACGTAACTGGACGAAAGCCTGCGCCATCTATGGAGCGGCGACATCGTCTCCCGGCAATGGTTTCAAAGACGACTTCGCTCGTCTATCGAAAGATTCAAACCCGCTCATCGCCGAAACCAGCCGCTGGGCGCTTCAATCTGCAGTGGCTGATGGACGTGACAGGAGTCGAGATATGTTAACCATCGAAAAGGTCATCCTACTCAAAGGTGTGGGGATGTTCGCCCATACGTCGGAAGACGTACTTGCCGACGTTGCAACGATTCTCGAGGAAGTCGAGCTCAGCCCCGGGGAGCCCGTCTTCCACAAAGGCGAACAAGGCGATAGCATGTACATCATCATTCACGGTCGTGTGCGTATTTTCGATGGAGAAAAGACCATCAACTTTCTCGGAGAGCGCGAGATATTCGGAGAGCTCGCGCTCCTCGATCCCGAGCCGCGCTCCGCATCGGTCGAGGCTGTCGAAGAGACGCGGCTGTTCCGGTTGGATCGCAGTACTCTGTTCGAGCTCATGGAAGACAATGTCGGTGTCGTCAGCGGCATCATGCACGTGCTCTGCAGCCGCTTGCGGCGGATGACAGCCATCGCCACGGGAGGTAATTGAGCCATGCCGACCAAGTCACTGGCCGGATCGCCGAGAGGCGATCTCGAGCTCGAGGTTTGGGGTGCGCGCGGTTCGCGCAACCTCACGCCGCCGACGTCCAAAATTGCGAACTATACGTCCTGTTATTCGTTGAAGGCGGGTGACGACCTGTTCGTCTTCGACGGAGGCCGCGGTCTAGGCCTGCTCAGCCACGCGGTGTCGAGCAAGCAGCGCTTTCGCAGCGTGAAACGGATTCATCTCTTCTTGAGCCACGCTCACATGGATCACTGGGAAGGCCTCAAGGATGCCGCCTGGTTCTGGCAAGCCCAAAACGGACTGAAGCTCACCATCCACGGGTCGAAAGAAACGATCGAGACTGTTCAGCGAGGCTACGGGCATCCCGCTTACGTTCCTCTCGAAATCCTCGCCTCCTCTACGCTTCGCGATTTTACCTTCACGACGTGGAAAGCCGGCGAGAGCCGAGTCGTACGCGGCTTCCGTTTTCGTACCTTCGCGCTCAATCACTATAGCGGGATGGGCAACGACAAGAACCATCTTTCGACACTCGGCTACCGCCTCCGCTCGCGCGAAGGCTTCTCGTTCGCCTATCTTTGCGACCACGAGCCAACGGCCGAGACCGAGTCCATCGAAGCCAGCATGTTGAAGGACGCGAACGTCGCGATTGTGGACGCACACTTTCCGGACCGATCCCAGCACGCTTTCGGACACGGTTCCCAGGAGCACGCGGCCGCGCTTGCACGGCGCTTCCCGAAGACGTTCGTTTTGGCGGGACATCACGGGCCGACCGCGTCCGATGCCGCCATCAGACGGGCTCATCGACAACATGGCAAGTCGGTGCGAAATTTTGCCATCGCCGCGGAAGGCATGCGACTTCGATGGAACGTGCGCCGAGGCCTCTCCGTGTCCCGCAGGCAGATCGAACGGCCCTAAAGGCAGGGGATGCGAGATAAAACTCAGATCTGATTTGTCTTTTCATCCCCACCTCCCCTCCTATCCCCACCTCTCCTTGTCTTTTTGCGGTCTTTTAAAAGCAAGGGGAGGTGGGGATAAGAACGGGGATATGGGGATAAAAGTGAAGACCTGATCTTTCTTTTCATCCCCCACCTCCCCTCCTATCACCATCTCTCCTTTTCTTTTTACGGTCTTTAAAAGCAAGGGGAGGTGGGGATAAGAACGGGGATGTGGGGATAAAAGTGAAGGTCTCCCCTCCTCCCCTCCTATCGCCACCTCTCCTTGCTTTTGCTCGAGCGGGTCTTGTTCGAGGCGCGCGTGTTATACTTCGCCGTTTTCTTGAGATTGCTATGGCCGTCATCAGTTATTTGGATGCGATCAGTCACGCACTGCGGGAGGAAATGCGGCGTGACCCTACCGTGTTCCTCATGGGCGAAGATATCGGGGTTTTTGGCGGCGCGTTCAAAGTTACGCGCGGCTTCATCGAAGAGTTTGGTGAGGAGCGGGTCATCGATACACCGATCTCGGAGTCCGGCTTCACCGGTGCGGCCTGCGGCGCCGCGATCATGGGGTTCCGGCCCGTGGTCGAATTTCAATTCGCCGACTTCATCGCCTGCGCCTTCGATCAGATCGTCAACTTCGCTGCCAAGTGCTATTACCGGTGGGGCATTCCCGTTCCCGTCGTGTTTCGCGGACCGTCGGGTGGAGGTTTTCGGGGCGGGCCCTATCACTCGCAAAACCCGGAAGCCTGGTTCACTCACGTGGCTGGGCTCAAAGTGGTGCAGCCTTCGACGCCGTACGAGGCCAAAGGACTCCTGAAGGCGGCGATCCGCGACAACAATCCGGTCATTTATTTGGAGCACAAACATCTCTATCGTCGGATTCGCGAAGAGGTTCCGGACGAGGATTTCGAGATCCCGATCGGCGTGGCCGATGTCAAGCGCGACGGAACGGATCTCACGATCGTGACTTACGGCGCCATGGTGCATACTTGCCTCGGCGTGGCGGAGCGGCTCGCCGCCGAAGGCGCCGAGATAGAAGTCGTAGACCTCAGGAGTCTCGCACCGCTCGACAAAGACACGATTCTTGCGAGCGTTTCGAAGACGGGCAAAGCGCTCGTGGTCCACGAGGCACAGCTCACATCCGGCATTGGCGGCGAAGTCGCCGCCATCATCGTCGAGAGCTGTTGGGACGCGCTCGACGCGCCCGTCAAACGGATCGGCGCGCTCGACGTACCCATCCCTTTCAGCCCTACGCTCGAAGACGCCGTTCTACCGTCGGAAGGGAAAATCGAAGCGACAGCACGCGAACTATTGGAGTATTGAAACCATGTCGACAGAAGTCGTGATGCCGCAGATGGGCGAGAGCATCACGGAAGGCACGATCGTCAAATGGCTCAAGAAGCCCGGCGAGCGCATCGAACGGGACGAGCCGCTATTCGAGATTACGACCGACAAGGTCGACACGGAAGTGCCGGCAGCGGCGGCCGGCGTGTTGGAGCAGATTCTCGTCCAGGAAGGCGAGACCGTGGCTGTCGGTACCGTCGTCGCGACGCTCGGGAACGCCACCGCCGGGGCGGCAACCGAGGCTTCGGCACAACCAAAAGAAAGCGCAGGGCATTTCCGTTCGTCGCATAAACCCAAGACGTTTCAGCGCAAGGCGAAGGCCGCGAACCCGCCTCCCCAGCCACCGCCGCCACCGGCGGCGGAGGCGGCGTCTGCGCACGCGGAAAGGGGCCAGAGACTCTCCCCTGCCGTGATCTCGCTCGCGAATCGGCATCGGCTGCCTATGGGAGAGCTCTTGTCGATCTCAGGCTCCGGAGCCGGCGGACGGATTACCAAGAAGGACGTGCAGGCCTACATTGAGCGCCGGCCGACGAGTCCGCCCTTCGCGACTCCCCTACAGGCCTTACAGGCACCGGCGCCGCCTCCAGTGGCAGCGTCTGCAACCGCGCCGCTTCCCCCGCCACAATATCTCTATCGCCCCGAGCCGGACGACAAGCTCATCCCGATGAGCGGCATGCGACAGCAAATCGCCGATCACATGATCTGGAGCCAGCAGATCTCAGCACAGGTGACGTCCTTCACCGAATGCGACATGCATCGCATCGCGCGCCATAGCGACGAGCACGGGGCACATTTCGAAGAGGCTGAAGGGGTACCGCTTTCGTTTACACCTTTCGTCGCCGAAGCGACGGTGCGCGCTCTCAAAGAATTCCCTATCTTCAACGCCTCCGTCGTAGGCGACCAAATCGCACTCAAAAAACACGTGCACCTCGGCATTGCCGTAGCCCTGGAACAAGGCTTGATCGTTCCCGTAATCCGCGACGCCGACGAAGCCAACTTCGTCGGGCTAGCGAGAAGCATTCACAAGGTCGCCGAGAAGGCGCGGCGTCATGGCCTCGTCCCCGAGGACGTGCAAGGCGCAACGTTCACCATCACCAACCCCGGCATGTTCGGCGGACTTACCGGAACCCCGATGATCGCGCAACCTCAAGTCGCCATTCTCGGCCTCGGCGCCATTCAGAAAAAACCCGTCGTCGTCGACGACGCCATCGCGATCCGGCCGATCATGGTCCTCGCCCTCACGTTCGATCACCGCATCATTGACGGCGCGACCGGCTTCCAGTTCCTGGAGCGCATCCGAATCCGTCTCGAGCAATTCGACCTGCCCTGAGGGTCCGCGACTTCGCATCCACCTCGAGAATATTGGATGCCGAACGCTGATTCCTGTTAAAGTGCACCTATGGCCGAAGAGCCGAAGCTCGCTCTGTTCATCGATCTCGAAAATGTTGCGCTAGGTGCTACCGAAGCCAAGTTCGATCAGTTCAACATTAGCCGCGTTTTGACGCGGATCGTCGAGAAAGGCAAGATCGTCGTCAAGAAAGCCTACGCGGATTTCGGCGTACACAAGAAATACAAGAAATCGCTCCACGAAGCGGGAATCGAGCTCATCGACATCCCGCAGCGGCGCTATACCGGGAAGAACAGCGCCGACATCAAGATGGTCGTCGACGCCATGGATCTTTGCTATTCCAAAGACCACATCAACTACTTCGTGCTCGTCTCAGGCGATAGCGACTTCGCGCCGCTCGTCGCCAAGCTCAAGGAGAACGACAAGACGGTGATCGGCCTCGGACTCCGGAAATCGACATCCGACTTGCTCGCGGCCTCATGTGACGAGTTTATTTTCTACGACGATCTCATCGAGAAGTCCAAGTCCCAGCGCGTGTCTCGAGGCCTCGCGAGCCTCCCGAAAAAGAAACAGAAGCCTTTCGCGATGCTCCTCGACGCCATGGAAGCTTTGCGCCGCGAAGACAAGCAAATTCTGTGGAGCTCGATGGTCAAACAGACCGCGAAAAGGAAGGAGCCGTCGTTCAGCGAGACGACTTACGGCTATTCAAACTTTAGCGAGCTCGTCGAAGATGGCGCGCGGCTCGGGCTTTTCAAGATCACGAAGGACGAGAAGAGTGGTTCCTACGTAATGTCCGAGATCGCGGCTAGCACGCGGCGCTAAGCCGTCCCGTCCCGTCCCGCTTCGCGGGGCTCAAGCCTTCTTTGTGGTTTTCTTCGTGGCTTTGGAAGCCTTGGTGGTCTTCTTCTTGGTAGTTGTCTTCTTGGCCGCCGCTTTCTTGGTGGTCTCCTTCTTGGTGGTGGTGGTCGCGGCCTTCTTTCGCGCGCGTCGCCGCTTCGGAGGCGGCTCCTCGCTCGACTGCAACGAAACGAGACGTGTCAGAAACTTCTTGCTGCCATGCTCATCAAACTCGATGATCGTATATTGAGAATCGGCTTCGGAGATGACCCCGAGGCCGTACTTTTCGTGAACAACGCGCTGGGACACCGACAATTTCATGGACGATATTCTATCGCAATCGAGGCACGCGCCGCAGAAAAGGACACCAGAACATAAAGCGCGGACAGTCAAGCATTTTTGAAAAAAAGGGCCAATCCACGGGCGATCAGACTCGCGAGAGTTCTTTTCTCCGTAACCTGAGGGGGGGATTTCATTGAGCACTTTGCCGAGAACGGAACACGATACCAAAATCGCGACCTTGAGCGAGCTCGAGGATCGCCAACCGGTCTATGCACTTGTCGGGGGCGTCGATCTCGTGGTCATTCGATTTGATGACGAGGTTTCGGTTTTATATGGGCGTTGCCAGCACCGCGACGCGCTCATGGCCGACGGCCACATCGATGGACACAACCTGATCTGCGGCGTCCACGGTTGGGACTACCGGTACGACACGGGCGTGAGCGAGTACAACAACGCCGAGCGCCTCGAGAAATTCAGTACGTTCATCGACCGCGATGCAGACGCGGTGCTCGTGGACGCTTCGGAAATCGCCGCGTTCGAGTCCGTCCATCCACAATATTTCAAACGCGACGAATATCTCGGGCTCTATCAGGACATGCATGGAGGCTCCGAAGAGCCAAAAAATGTCTACATCCAGTCGCTCGCCCGCGACGGCCTATCGAAAACGGGGCATCACGGAGCGGTCACCGCCATGGGCGTTCGCCTCGACACGCTCCCGGGCTGGGACGACATCCAAATCCTGACGGCGCAGCTCGCACGCTTGCCGCTTCTCGACGACGCTCCCGTCGGCACCGAGCTCGTCATCGGTCCGAGCGCCCAAAAGCCCCTCGTCTTGGACATCCCGCTCTTCGTGAGCGACATGAGCTTCGGCGCGCTGAGTCAAGAAGCCAAAATCGCGCTCGCGACGGGTGCTACGATGGCGGGGACGGGTATCTGCTCGGGTGAAGGCGGGATGCTTCCCGAGGAGCAAGAGGCCGCAAGCCGCTATTTCTATGAGCTCGCCTCGGCGAGATTCGGCTACAGCCTCGAGAAAGTCAAAAAGTGCCAGGCATTTCATTTCAAAGGCGGCCAAGGTGCAAAGACCGGAACCGGCGGACACCTGCCGGGCAAGAAAGTCTCCGAGAAAATCGCTGCCGTGCGCGGGCTGAAACCAGGAGAGCCCGCCATCAGCCCGTCCCGTTTTCCCGATCTCGGCACAGTCGAGGATTTTCGCAAAGTGGCCGAGGAGGTCCGCGACGCCACAGGGGGTATCCCCATAGGATTCAAATCAACTACCACCCGCATAGCGGGTGGTTTGATGAAGGCCCCTCGAAGGGGCCTCCACCGTACGGAAGGGGGCTAAAGCCCCCTGAGGTTCAGCTGTTCCTGACGCTTTTCCTCTTCCTCTTGGTTTCGGATGTACTC
>SMVB01256360.1_pt1 | contig 42486 bp, 33 predicted proteins | sample 2456461 | NCBI WGS metagenome assembly SMVB01 (sample SAMN11095934, study PRJNA526329) | marine sediment metagenome | biome: Marine sediment; feature: Surficial sediment; material: Deep marine sediment; isolation source: Hadal surficial sediment | place: Pacific Ocean | collected 2014-05 | depth...
CCGGGCTAGCGGCTCAGGATCTCGATGTCGAAGGCGGCGTCCTCGACCGGTCGCGTCCGGGTGCAGAGGTGGGTGCTCAAGCGGCCGTCTTCGTCGCGGTCGGCAGCGTACACGAGGTAGGAGCGTCCGACCTGAAACATGTAGCCGCACATGCCACTCTGATGATGGGTAGCTACCTCGATCCCTGCGGCCTCGTCGCCGCCGCCCTTCAACGATGTCTCGACTCGAAAGCCGACAATAACGCGGGCGGCGAAGGAGTTTGCAGCGGGGTCCGGATCCGGGTCCCTGCAACCTGCGACCTGCAGGCATTCGATTCCCGAGTCGGTTCCAATCTCAACCACCGCGCCGAGGAAAACCGCGTCGGCGGCGTAGAACGCTTCCATCACGGCCTCCTCGGGGGTCTGGTACTCGGGAACGACACAGGTGCACAGGGGACACGGAACCGCTGTGTGCGAGGCCGCCGCCGACGCGAGGGCGATCGCGATCGCACAAGCCAAGCGGGTGCGGCGTGGGCGAGGGGTAGTCGCGGGCAAGGGACTACCTCTCTCGTACCTTGAGGATAAATACGCCCTCGCGGCCGCTGGCCACCACCACCACTCCCGAGTCGAAGAACGGGTAGTTGCTCCACGAGCCGATCGAGCCGCTGATGATGTCGCCCAGACCGAAGTCGGAACCCCACGGCACGGTGTCGAAGTAACCGAGCGCCGTCGGGTTCTCGCGATCGGAGATATCGACCACCCGCAGGCCGCTGCGGTAGTTCGACTGGTACATGATGTCGCCGACGATGTAGAGGTTGTGATCGGTGGCCTCGTTGTCGGTCTGGTAGGTGCCCACCAGAATCGGGTCGTCGAGCTCCCGAACGTCGAAGATCAACGTCCGCGTGCCCTCCACCAGGCCGGAGAACTCATCGAGCTCGTCGTTGAGGTAGAAGTAGCTGTGGTCGGCCGTCAGCCATCCCTGGTGCGAATAGGCGGTGTCGGGGTACTCGCCGCGCGAGATCACCACCGGGTTGCGCTTGTCGGTGACGTCGCCGATCGAAAGCGCCGTGCCGTTGGAGCTGAAACAGATCTCGTGGCCGCTGTAGCGCTCGTCGGGGCCGGCGTAGGTGACGCACTGCGAGTCGTGCGACGAACCGCTGCCGCCGCCGGTCATGACGTCGGCGAAACAGCCGACGAAGGCGGGGCTTTTCGGGTCCTCGATGTTGACCATGTGCAGCGCGCCGCCGCAGGTTTCGCCGCCGCCGCTGGCGCCGACGATGAAGGCGAAGTCCGAGCCCGGGTTGACGATCATGTTGTGCGCCGAAGCGACACCGGTGTAGGTGGCGTCGGGCGTGAAGGTGAGCGGGGTGCCGGCGAACTCGCGCAAGCGTGTCATGTCGAACACCTGCATGCCGTGCTCACCGGCGCTGTCGGAGACGATGAAGGCGTGGTCCTTGTCGACCTTGACGTCGCGCCACAGGCTGGAGTTGGCCTTGCCGGTCTTCGCCAGCTTGCCGACCCACACCGGGTTGCTGGTGTCGGTGACGTCGATGAACGTGGTGCCGTCGCGCATGCCGACGACGACGTAGTCGCGAGCGGTGTCGGGGTCGGTCCAGCCCCAGATGTCGTTGACGCCGACGCCGCGGTCGCCGCCGATCATGTGGGTCGGCAGGAAGGCGAGCATGTCGACGTTGTCGCACAGGAACGGGCCGGCCTTGCCGTCGACGCACGGAATGGTCCCGCCGAGGACGGGGTCGAGGCCGCTGGTCTCCGACAGAACCTCGGTGCGGTTCCAGCCGATGTGGTCGCGCTCCATGATCACCGCGGTGCCGGCGCCGTAGTCGTTGCCGGGAACGCCGGCGACAAGCAGGTCGCCGCTCGCGGCCACCGCGGCGCCGAGAATCGAGAACTGCCCGAGGTTGGCGGCGCCGAGCTTGGTCGCCGAATCCCAGTTGGTCAGGCGGCTGCGGGTGAAGTGGTAGACGCGGCCCAATCGGCCGACGGCGCCCGGCGCGCCGATGAAAGCCTCATCGTCGCTGAAGGCGATCGACGAGCCGAAGTAGCTGCCCGGGAGACGGTCGTAGGGTTCGAGGCCGGGCAACTGCGTCCAGTTCTCCGCCGCTGGGTCGTAGACATAGAGGCCTACCGCGCCGATCAGGCCGTTGGCGCCGGGCGCCCCGACCATGACCTGGTCACTGTGCATCGCTACCGCGTGGCCGAAATACGCTCCATCGGCCGAGCCGCTGAGTCGGCCGGCCTGCTCCCAACCGTTGTCGCCGCGCTGGAAGGCGTGCGCCATTCCGGGCGTCGCGCTCGAAGCATAGCCGGCGAGAAAGAAATCGATCTTGCCGCCCGGCGCGCCGGCGATCGCCCAATCACCGTCGATGGCTACCGACGCTCCAAAGCGCTCGTCGTCGATGCCTTCACCGGAGAGCGCGGCGACCTGCTGCCAGCCGTCGCCTTGCCTCTCGAACACGTACGCAGCCCCGCTACCGTCGGACGCTCCGGGCGCGCCGACGATCAGGCGATCGCCGCTGATTCCCACCGAGGTACCGAAGAGGTCGCCGGCAACGCCGTTCGGCGCCTCGATCTTGGCGACCTGCACCCAGCTCCCGTCCTGCTTCTCGAACACGTAGGCGGTGCCGGCGCCCATGAGCTCGGCGCCGACGACGAGCCGGTCGCCATCGATACCGATTCCACTGCCGAAGCCGTCGGCGTCCATCGCGTCTGCGGCGGAGAGCACGGCGATCTCGGCCCAGCCGCCCGAGTCGGGGCGGTACACGTACACATATCCGGGCGTTGCCTGGTTGCCCGGCTCGCCGATGAACACCTCGCCGTCGCCTACGGCGACCGTTCTACCGAAGCTGATTTGGGCATGCGCCGGCGTAGCGCTGGCCGCGAAGATTGCGAACACACCAATACCGACGAGTAGCCTTCTCACGACGCACCTCCGGAAGTTGATCAGTGTTGCTGCGAGGTTACTGCAACGCGGTCGGCCAGACTTCCGATTCAGGCCCTCGTCGAGCACGGCGGGTGCAACCGGGCCGGTATGTCGTGCGTCTGTTTCACCATGGGCCGGCCTTGCGCGATAACGCGGCATGAGGCTTCACCCCGGCGCCGAAGCCGGAGCGGGGGTTGTTGGCCTCCTTGCTGTCCTAGTAGAGTAGGACACGAGTGGTCCGGATACCAGCAGCTCCGATGGAGAAGCAGCGGATGAAAGACGTACAGGCGGTCGCCAGCGACATCTTGGATCAGCTGGAGCGAGCGATTTTCGGCAAGCGCGACGTGCTCGAGCTGGTGCTGACGTGCTTGCTGAGCGAGGGGCATCTGCTGATCGAGGACGTCCCGGGGACCGGCAAGACACAGCTCGCCAAGGCGTTGGCGCGCATCTTCGGTGGCGCGTTTCGTCGCCTTCAGTGCACCCCCGATCTTCTCCCCGCCGACATCACCGGGTCGAACGTCTTCAACCAGAACACCAACGAGTTCGAGTTCCACCCGGGCCCGGCGTTCACCAACATCCTGCTGGCCGACGAGCTCAATCGTGCTACCCCACGGGCACAGGCGGCGCTGCTCGAGTGCATGGCCGAGCGGCAGATCAGTATCGAGAATCACACCTATGAGCTCGACAGACCCTTCTTCGTCATCGCGACGCAGAATCCCATTGAGCACGAGGGAACGTTCGATCTGCCGGAGGCGCAGCTCGACCGGTTTCTCATGCGCCTCGGCATCGGGTATCCGGACGAAGAGGCCGAAGACACGATGCTGGTCGAGATCAACGACCACGATCTCCTCGAGAACGTCGAGAATGTCTCGTCGCTCGAAGCGTTGGTTGGGCTGCAGGAGAAGGTGAGAAAAGTCCACGTACATCCGGTCGTCCGCCGGTACATCATCCAGACGGTGTCGGCGACGCGCGAGAGCAGCGACTTTGCCCTCGGCGGTGGGCCGCGCGCCAGCATCTCGATGTTCCGCGCCTGCCAGGCGCTGGCGGCGATCGACGGGCGCAGCTTCGTCTTGCCCGATGATGCCAAGAGGCTGCTGCCGGCAGTGCTGTCGCATCGGCTGATCCTGTCGACGGAGGGCCGTCTCAAGCGCCGCAGCGTGACCGAGGCGCTGGCCGAAACCATCGAAACCGTTCCGGTGCCGGTCGTCGGACCCGAAGGAGTGGTGCAGGAGGCGCCGGCGACGGTCGACGACAGCAGTGGGGCGGAGGTGGCCGGGGAAGCCGGATGAGCCCGGCGGAGTCGGTGCGCCGGGCGGAAGGCGTTGTGGGTGGTGGCGTGCAGCGCCTACTGAGTTTCCTGCGCCGGCCGATCGGCGACTTCTGGACCCGATACACGCAGGTCATCGTGTGGGGTGTTGTCGGCGTCCTGATGACGTTGCTGCTCGTGGTGTTTTCCTCCGGGCTCTTCTTCTATGCGGTGCTCGTCATCGGCATCGCGCTCGCCGCGTCGCTGCTTTTTGCCGGAGTGGCGGTGAGTCAGCTCCACGTCTCGCGCCAGGTGAGCGAGTCGACGGTGGCGGCGGGGCAGAGTGTCGACGTCACGCTCACGATCGAGAACCGCAAGCCGCTGCCGGTGCCCTGGCTGTTCTGCGAGGACCAGGTCGAGGACGGTCTCGACATCGACGGTGGTACCGCCGTGCTCAAGACGCTGCCGGGCCGGCAGAGCATGACGATCAGCTACAAGGTCAGCTCGAATCGCCGTGGCCTCTATCGGATCGGCCCGTCGGTTACCGAGGCGTCCGATCCTCTTGGCTTCGTGCGCCGCTTCAAAACCGACAAGCAGCCCGATTTCATTACTGTGTCGCCGAAGGTTTACCCGATCGGCGGCGGCTGGCCGCTCGGGCACAGCGCCATCCATCGAACGCCACGCCGGCGCAGCTTGTTCGAAGACCCGTCGCGTTTCATCGGCATCCGCGACTACCAGCCGTCCGACAGCATCCGGCGTATCCACTGGCGGGCGACGGCGCGGCTCGGTAGCTTGCAGGTGAAGACCTTCGAGCCCGCCGTGCTGCAGGGTGCGCTGCTGGTCGTCGACGGGGCACCGAGCCCCGACGACGAGCTCTTCGAGCTCACCGTGACGGCGGCGGCATCGATTGCCGAGTACATCTTGTTCGAGGGGCAGAAGGTGGGGTTGTTGTCCAACGGCGGCGACGCCGCGGATCGCTATCCCCGGGATTGGAAGGGTGAGACCTTCCGCCGTATCGAGGACATCGTCGAGCGGACAGAAGAGCGCCACGCGCTGAGCGGGTTCAGCCCTCTGGAGGTCAAGCCCGGGCGCGGCTCGTGGCAGGCGGAACGCATCCGCGCCGCGCTCGGCCGCCTGGTTGCGGCCGAAGGGATAACGCTCGCCGAGCTGCTCGAGGTCGAGATGCCGCGAATCCCTCGCGACCTGGTGACGATGGTGATCGCCCGCGCCATCGACGACCGGCTGTTGCTGGCGCTCGACGGGCTGCGCCGCTCGGGGGTCGAGCTTTCGGTGATGTGGATTCGACCGCGAGAGCTCTCCGACATGAGCTTGCCGCCGCTGCCCGAGAGCGTCCCCGTGCACGTCATCTCCCACGAGGGTGAGCTCGAGAACCTCGGAGCCCACGCCCTATGAGCACCTGCTCGCTGCACCCGCTTACCGAAGCGACGCACTACTGCACCGGCTGTGAACGGCCCTTGTGCAAGGATTGCGGGACGAACCTGAGCTATTGCGGGGCTTGCGGCGCGAAGGTGCTCATGTTCGGTCAGGAAGTGCCTGATCACTGGGTCGATACGCTCTTCGAGAAGGCCGTGCTGGGCAGCGGCGACGGCGACCCGTCGGCGTTCGTCACCGTGCACGCCATCGTTCCCGCCGCCATCATCGGCATGGTGTATTCGTTCCTTTACTACCTGCTGCTGGTGCGTTCGATGTTCTTCGGCGGCAGCGGGGCGCTGCAATGGATCGGCTTCCTGTTCGTGTTCGCGACCGTCCTGACCGTCCGCTACGGTACGACTCGCGGCGACAAGATCACCCAGACGGCGTACTCACTCGTCATGTTGGTAGCCACCGGAATGGCCTTGATGGCGCGGTCAGAATCGTCGGGCACGGCGGTCTCGAGCATGCTCCTGCTGGGGGTCGTGTGGCTGTATGCGACGGGGGTCACCTACGCGCTGAGCCTCGAGGGCAAGCGCGAGAAGTCGACGCGTGGCGCGGTGGCTCCGGTAGTCGCGCTCGGTGTCGTCGCGATGATGGTGTTCGCCGTCGGCGAGCCGTTCATGCTCAATGCCTCGCCCGAGATCGCCATCCAGGCGCTGTTGGCGATCATCGTCTACTTGCTGAGCACTGCGGTGGCGTTGGCGGCGGCCTCGACGACGTCGCAGGCGCGCCGGGCGTTTCGTGCGAGCGGCGATGTGGCGTTGAACGTCATGCCCGTCCGTGTCGGCGCGGCTGCGCTGATCGCGGTTGCCCTCATGGCGGTGGCGCTGACGCTTCCGGGTGTCCGCTATTCAGGCTCCGGCCGGATCCGACAGGCGCCCGAGGGCTTCCTCCAGCAGCGTCCGTTCTCGCTAGGAGCCGATCCGATTGCCGGGCAGATCGGCCAAGAATTGATTCAAGGGCTGCCGTGGGGTTGGCTCTCGGGCCTCGACACCATGACCAATCCGTCGGGGCAGGCGGCGGCGGCATACGCGGTCATCTGGGCGTTGCAAATCGTCGGGGCCTTCATTGCCGTGATCGTGATCCTCGCCGCGATCGTCTTCGTTGTCAGCCAGCATTCCGACAAACTCGGCCGCCTGGGCCCGACGCTCCATCGGTACCTGGCCTGGCTGAAGAAGAGCTTCTCGTCGAAGGTCCCCGATTGGGCGAGACGGCCCGCGCCGGGACGTCGGGGCCCGACGATCGATCCGTTCGCCGGCATTGAGGCGCTCGGCTCGCGCCCGGCGCGCGAGGTGGTCGTCGAGGTCTACCTGCGCTCGACGGTGCTGCTCGAGCGCCTCGGCCACCCGCGCCCGCCGGCGGCGACACCGTACGACCTGCTGGGGTCGTTGCCCGAAGGCCTCGCCCACCTCGCCGATCTGCTCGCCGACATCACCGGGCTCTATGTCCGCGCCGCATACAGCGACCAGGAGATGCATGACGAAGATCGTGAGGGCGCGATCGCAACTCTGGTCGCGATGCGCGACCGGTTGGCCGTGGAGGCGACATGATGTGTCCGGGCCGAGAGCCAATGGGCGATAGACCGGGGGGATCGGTGCGCTGCGGTCGGGTCAGGAACCTGGGCGCGGTGCTGGCGTCGGCGATGCTCCTCGTCGGTTGCAACCTCGACAACGACTTCGCCGAGAACATGGTCGAGAGACAGGCGGAGCGAAACCAGCAGCGCTACACCGAACAGCAGCGGGCGGAGCTACCGCTTCCCGACCCGTCGACCGTCGAATACAAGAGCTACTTCGCCGATGATCTGGCCCTCGACGAAAACTTCAAGGTCAATCTGGTCGATGACCTGGTGCTGGGCACGGGGCGCAGCGGCCCGGAGTATCTGTTCGTTCGCTTCGACGGCCGCCGGTCGGTGCTGGGCAACGTCGCGGTCGACGACCAAGGTCGCTTCTTCGTGCTCGAGACGAGCAGCGCCGAGGTGCGGGTGTTCGACCGCGACGGCGACTTTCTCTACAAGTTCGGGCAGCCGGGACAGGGCCCCGGCGATTTCCAGCGGCCGTACGGAATGGCCATCGCGGGCGATCACGTCACCGTGTTTCACCGGTCGTATTTCTCCAGCATCTGGGCGTTGAACGGCGACTTCGTTCGCGACCGCGAAACGCTGCTCACCCCCGACGCCGAAATGGCGGCGAGGGCCGAGGAGGACACGCGGGAGCGAGAAGGACGGCGGTTCCGCGTGCCACTGCAAGTCGTGGGCCGACCCGACGGCTCGATGACAACGGTGCTACGAGCGATGACCGAGGAGCAACGCGGGCGAATCTCGACTCCATCCGTTTGGGTCGTCGGCCGTTTTGTCGACGGCCAGGAGACCCAGCGCTACATCGAAGTCCCGTCCTGGGCCCGGCCTTCTCTGGCCGTCTCGCTCCAGGGCGATATGTACATCGCCATGTTCGGTCACTTGGGAACCGAGCGCTACATTCTCGCGCTCGATCCCGACGGCGAGCCGCGATTCGTCATCATCACCCCCTGGAACGTCGAAATGCCGCCCAGCACCCAACTGCGCGTCGACGGACAGGGGCGCTTGTACGCATTCCCAACGGCCCAGGTTGCGGAGGAGGACCCGCGGCGCCCGGTGGACGTCTTCAACCGCGACGGCGACCTGCTCGGATCGGGCTTGATCAACCGCAGGCCGGTGTGGACGCAGTGGCAGGCGACGACGCCGAACCGCGTGTACGGCGTTCGGGTGGATCCGGACACGGACGAATGGGAGGTTGTTCGCTACCGCCTGGAAATCGTCGAGTACTAGCCCGCATTTCTCAACGCCCTCCTGCTGCGGGCGCGGAGAAGCGCGCGCGTCTACGGCGTTGCGCTTGTTTCGGGTGCTCGACGTACTGACAAGCACGCCTCCGCCCCCAAATCGGCGCGCGCGTTGTCCTCACACGCCCTCGCGCCCGCCCGCTTCGTGACCCGTTGAGATATCCGGGCTAATGCAACCTTACGAAGATCTCGCCGACATTGAGATCGACCCTGACCGTGTGGGATCCGGCGCCGCTATTCCAGTGGATCTCGACGCCGCCGAGAATGCCTTCGATCGCGTTGCGGCCGTCGCGGTGGCGCAACTCGGTCTCACCGACGCCGTTGTCGAGCGTCACTTCACCGACGACATCTTGCGACATGGTCACGTTGACCTCACCGATTCCCAGGTCCACGAAGACGTCGCCGCTCACGTTTGTCAGCGTCGCCGCGCCGAGGCTCATCTCCACCGTCACGTCGCCGGCGATGTGCTCGACGGTGAGTTCGCCGGTGCCCAGCTCGATCTCGGTGGCCAGCTCCCGTGGAACCGCCAACACGACCTCGACGTGGGCATCGCGCGATCGCCACAGGCCGGTGCCGTCGATATCGAGGACGAGCTTGCCACGGCGGTCGTAGGTATCCAGGGTGATGTCCTCGGCGCGGTCTTCACAGCGCTTCCGATTGCGGCCGCGGACGCAGCGGACGTCGATCCGCGCCCTGATGGTGTTGCCGTCGACACCGGTGATCTCGACATCGCCGACGTCGATGCGCAGCAAGATGCCCTCATAGCCGGAAGCGTCGAAGTCTTCGGAGATGGTTCGAGCGATCCGGTCTCCAGACTGAGCTGAAACCGGAGTCGCCACCGCGGCAACCAGAGTGACGATAAGCAAGAATCGACGCATTTGCCTCACCTTCCGCGCTTTCCGGGCCCTTTCACCGTGCCCCGCTACAGCCCGGAGGGGTAGTTTGGTTAGGTTACGGATCTTCGGACCCGATGGTTTCAACGAAACGGGGTCCGTAGGGGTTTGCCAACGATGTCGAAATAGGTGGTTCGTACATGACGCGGAAGATACCTATCGTGATGGTCAGGCGACGGCTGATAGGCTGTGAATAGTAGAGTTATTCTTTCAAATGCATAAGAATTGTTCAGTGAGTAAAGGTGGGTAATCATGAGCGCGAGGCGTGTGTGGATTCGCGGGGCGTTGGCGCTTGCGCCCTTTCTTTCGGTGTTCGTTGCCGCTTTTCCGGCTGAAGCTCAGCAGATCCTGGCGCGGCCGCCGTCGCAGAACGACAAGGTGCGGCTGTCGGGATTCGTCTGGAGGGGGAAGGGCAGCGGGCTGATCAACTTCGGAGCGCTGGCTGCTGTGCCCGGACTCGAGGGCGGCATCGACATCGTCGACACGCTCGGCTTGACCGAGGCCGAAAACGGCTGGATCCTCGAGGGTAACTTCGCCGCCGGTCGTCGCCATCGGTTCATCTTCGAGTACTCGCGTCAAGAAAACAGCGGCGAGGCGGCGATCAGCCTCACCGGGATCGGCGGTGGGCTTGTGGATCTCGTTGTCGCGGCGCAGACCACGATCGGTTTGCGGGAAATGCACGGTTACTACAACTTCCTGTTCGTCGCCCGCCCGCAGGTCGAGTTCGGACTCATCGGCGGCATCGGCTATTTCGACGTCAGGACCAAGGTCACATCGCCCGTGGCGGCGGTGACCGGACAACTCGATCAGGCGTTTCCGACGCTCGGAATGAATGTTCTGGTCAATCCCCAGGGGCCGGTTCGCGCCTACGTCGAGCTCACCGGATTCCCGCGCATCACCGTCGAGGAGTTGAGCGGCTCGCAGTTGGACCTCGTGACCCGCCTCGAAGTCTTTGTGGCCAGCAATTTTGGCCTGCTGATCGGTTATCGTCGTTACCGGCTGGTCTTCGACCATGACGTCCAGAGCATCGGCCTGGAGACAATGTGGGACGGATTCACATTCGGCGGGCAGCTGAGGTTCTAGCAGGCCACCACGGTCTGCTAGCCTGGCCGTGATCCGTTGAGGTATCCAGGCCAGGGTGCTGAAGAACTCCCGGGGGTGTCACGCGTGCGTCATGCGGGGCATAGGATTGACTCCGGCGTAGAGGAGGGTGCGATGCTGCGGATCGAGCGTTCGGGAGCGAGGGCACTTCACCTCGGCATTTGTGCGACTCTCCTCGCCGTGTTTGTCGTGGTGGCGCCGGCCGAGGCGCAACGGATGACCATCGGCGAGCTCAAGGAGAATAGGGCGCGATTTTCGGCGTCTGCGTGGCGCGGAAACGTCAACGGGACGATCAACGTGCCGGTCGCCGCCCCGGTGGCAACCGTTCTGGAGGATGGAATCGACGTCCGGGAGACGTTGGGTCTTGCTAGCGGCGCCACCGGTTGGGCGGTCGACATGGATGTCGCACTTTCCACGCGCCACCGGTTCCTGTTCGCGGCTTCCGGCCTACAGCACAGTGGGGTCAACGAGTTCGAGATCCTCCTCGGTGACGACATCCCACCGTTTGAAGTCATCACCGACAGCAGGATATCGATACGCGCCGTCCACGGGGCGTACAACTTCCTCTTCGTCTCGACGCCGGCGATTGATGCCGGCGCCATCGGCGGGGTGGGCTATTTCAGCAACACGGTCGCCATCACGTCGAACATCGTCGAAGTATCAGAAGAGTTCGCGTCGGCGTACCCGGTGATCGGCGCCAACGTGCTGCTCAAGTCCGAAGACATCCTCAGCATCTACGCCGAGTTCACCGGGTTTCCCAACGTCAGCGTGGGTGACTTCAGCGGCTCGCAGTCGCAGGTCACGATACAGTTCCTCGTCTATCCCACGCCCAACGTCGGCCTCTCGGCGGGGTACAAGCGCTACCAGCTCTCGTTGGACAACGCCGGCAGCGGCGTGGCCATCGACTTCGTCTGGGACGGCTACATCGTGGGCGGCCAGTATCGCTTTTGATCGGCCGCAGCGACTAGCTCGGGAACCGCTCTCAATGAAGCTCGAGCAACCGTCCCCTCAAGACGACCGCAGCGATCCGCTCGGTGTTGCGGATATCAGCCAGCGGATCGGCATCGAGCAAGACCAGGTCGGCTCGTAGGCCGGCGAAAATCGCCCCCGTCTCGCCCGCGGCGCCGGCGAACTCCGCCGCCCGCGAGGTGCTGAGCTTGATGACGTCCATCGGATCGAGTCCGGCCTCGACGAGGACCCGCATCTCCCCGTGCAGGCCGGCGCCCGGGGTTTGCGGCCAATCGCGATAGGCAAAGTTCGAGCCCACCAAGATCGGCACGCCCGCCGCGTGAAAGCGCCGCACGATTGCGTACCAGCGCTGCACGCGCCGCTCGACCGTCGGATCATCGCGGCGTGCTTCGACCGGTGCGACGAGGCTGTAGAGCGCCGGAGACATCCAGGTCCCATGCTCGAGATAGGCGCGGATCGTTTCTTCGATCCGGGTATCGTCCAGATCCAGATAGGGTCCCAAGTGTTCGATGCTGCGCAAGCCGAGCGCGGCTCCCTCGATGGCATCGATGCCGCGCGGCAGGTGGCCGACGACGCTGAGGCCGAGATCTGCCGATTCGTCGACGAGCGCCGCCACCAGCTCCCTGTCGATGACCGGCTGGATCTTCAGGAAGTCGACGCCGAGCGCTTGCAACGCGCGGGCGGCGTAACGGGCTTCTTCGACCGTGGCGACCTTGAAGCGATACTCGTCGCCGCCATCGGGTCCCTCCAGAAACGGGCCGCACCAGATCATCGCCGGTCCGAGCCGGCGGCCTTCCTCGATCTCCGATTTCCACCGGGCGATCTCCTCGGGATCGCCACCAAGCTCGCGAATGCTCGTGACCCCCGCCGCGACCAGCATTTCGAGGGCGTCCTCGCCCCAATAGGACAGGTGGGCGTGGGTGTCCCACAGGCCGGGGATCAGAAACCGCCCGGTACCGTCGATTACCTGGGCACCGACAGGGACGACGTAGCGCCCGTCTGTGTGGACTGCCTCGATGCGATCGCCGCGCACGACAACCGACGCCGCTGCAACCGGTGCGTCGGCAACACCGTCGATCAGCGTCACATTGGTGATCACCAACACATCGCTCTGGGGCACGTCGGCGGCAAGAGTTCCCAACGCCAACACGATGACGAGAGAGCCGCGGGTCGTTCGCATGGCAGCTAGCAGGCCGTGGTGGAAGTGTGACGGGTCTGGTTGCGACGACAGGCTACTCTAGGAGCGTGAGTGTTATCGAGCTGCGCATCCAACGCTTGCCGCACGCCGAGGGACTCGATCTTCCCGCCTATCAGACGGCCGGGTCGTCGGGGATGGACCTGCGCGCCGCGGTCAAGGATTCGATCACCATCGCCAGCGGCGAAGGAGCGGTGATTCCGACCGGACTCAAGATGGAGGTCCCGGTCGGTTACGAGGGACAGGTGCGCACGCGCTCGGGGTTGGCAGCCACCCACGGGCTTTCGGTTCTGAACTCTCCCGGAACGATCGATGCCGACTACCGCGGAGAGGTCAAGGTCATTCTGATGAACCTCGGCGGCGAGCGATTGACTATTGACCGTGGCGACCGAATCGCCCAACTGGTGATCGCGCCCGTTACCCACGTCGTCATTACGGAGGTCGAGGACGTCGGCGAAACGACGCGTGGCGAAGGCGGCTTCGGATCGACGGGGACCGGCTGATGAAACGCGTCGGAGCGCTCGCCGTCACGCTCTTCATGGTTCTCCTCATCGCTCTCGTGCTGCCCGCCATCGCCCGGGCGCAAGTCGATCGTGACTTCCGTTACGACAATCCGGGCCCGGCGTTTTTTCCCGGACAGGGCCCGACGGCCTGTTTTGACGCCGCGCACCACAACTTCCACACCGCAAACGACCTGTTCTGGCCCTACGCCGAGCTGCTACGGGGCGATGGGTTTACCGTGCGGGAGGTGAGCGAGGCGTTCGCTCCGCAGACCCTCGAAGGATGCGACGTCTTGGTCATCGCCACTCCGGTGCACGAGTCCAACCGTGACGACTGGTCGTTCCCGCATGCGTCGGCGTTTGCTGGCGAGGAGATCGCCACGATCTTCGGTTGGGTCAACGCCGGTGGCGGCTTGCTGCTGGTCGCCGATCACAGTCCGATCCCGGGTGCGCTCGCCGATCTGGGTGTGATTTTTGGCGTTGCCTTCTTCGATGGTGAGGCGCGTAACACCACCCGCGAGCCGCTGCCCGACATGTTCCGCCTCGCCGACGGCACACTGAGCGAGCATACGATCACCCGCGGCAGGACGACCGTCGACGAGGTCGACGCGGTGGCCACCTGGACGGGTGCCGCGTTTCGCGCCAGCCGCGAGTTCGAGCCGCTGATGAGTTACGGTCCGCAGTCGCGCGCCCGGCCCGAGCTCACCGAGACGTTTCCGCACCTGCCGCGCGAGCAATACCCGATCTTCGAGGTCGAAGGTTGGCTGGCGGCCGCGGCGCGGGACGTCGGCAACGGCAGGTTGGTCGTGATCGGCGAAGCCTCGATGTGTACCGCGCAGCGAAACGACGATGGTCCCTGGGGGATGAACACCGAAGCCGGGGCCGACAACCCGCGCTTTTGCCTCAACGCGGCGCGCTGGCTCAGCGGCGCGCGGGTCAATCCCGTGCGCTAGCCTGGCAGATCAGTCTTGCTTCAGGGCCACCATCGGATCGACGGCGGCGGCGCGCCGAGCCGGAAGCAAGCTGGCGGCAAGTGCCACCGTCAACACGATGGCGATCGCGATTCCGTACGACACCGGGTCGCTCCTGCTGACCCCGAAGAGCAGATTGTCGAGCACCGGTAGCGCCCATATCGCGGCGGCAACGCCGAGGCCAATGCCGAGCCCGGTGACGATGCCCGCACCACGAAGCACAAGCCCGTACAGGTCGGCCCGCTGCGCCCCGAGCGCCTTGCGGATGCCGAGCTCCCGGGTGTGGGTGGCGACGGCGAACGAGAGCACACCGTACAGCCCCACCGTTGCAAGGATCAGCGCCGTGGCGCCAAAGAAGTTCAGCAGCCACATCAGAACACGCTGTTTGGCGAGCGAACGGGCGAGCCGATCGGACATCGATACAATGTTGGAGACGGGTACCTGAGGGTCGAGCTCGCGCACCGCGTCGAGGACCGCCGGAACGAGTACCGTCGGGTTTGTGGCTACCCCGGCGCCGCCGGGTGGGTCGTTGCCGACATCGTGTGTCACGACACCAAAGAGAGCGCGATTGGCGCGCCCGCGATGGGGGTAGAAGACGGCCGGTCGCGTATCCGCGTCGACGCCGTAGTGGCGGACTGTCTCAACCACCCCGATGATGGTCATCGGGCGCGCCGGATCGGTTGCAATCCACTTGCCGACGGCAGCCTCCGCCGGCCAGAAGCGTTCGGCAAACATCCGGTTGACCATGACCACCGGAGGATCGCCCCCGTCGCTGGCAGTGAACGGCCGTCCAGCGATCACGTTGATCCCCATTGCCTCCACATACCCCGGGGTGGTGGTCATGACATCGGCGACGATGCGGGCGTCCGGGTTGTTCTCGTTGAATCCCTCCACCAGATAGTCCGTCCATGCCAGCCCCCGGGTGAGCGGCAGCAGCGACGTGCCTCCGGCGGCGGCGATTCCCGGCGTGGACCGGAGACGGGCGAACAGTTGCTGGTAGAAACGAACCCTCGTCGCTCCATCGTTGTATCGGCCGCCGGCGAGCGATACCCGAAACGACACCGTTGCGGCCGGGCGGAAACCGGGATCGATCGAGCGAAGCTCCGCGAACGTGCGAACGAGCAGCCCGGCCCCGATCAACAGCAGCAAGGAGAGGGCGACTTGGGCGACGACGAGGAAGCGCGACCCGCCGCGCCGCCACACCGAGCGGGCCCGTACCGAGGGCGCCGTCTCGCGCAGCACATCACTCGGCAAAACACCCGAGGTTCGCAGTGCCGGGCCAATCCCGAACAGCGCGCTCGACAAGAGACATAGAATGCCGGCGAACAACAGTACCGATGGGTCGACGGCGACCTCGGCGAGGCGTGGCAGCTCATCCGGTGCGGCGGCATGAAGCGCCTGTATCGCGATCAATGCAATCGCCAGCCCGACGGCACCACCAAGTACCGACAGCAGCACACTCTCCAGCATGGCTTGCACGATCATGCGCCAGCGCTGCGCCCCGAGGGAGGACCGAATGCTGAGCTCACGCCGTCGAGTCGCGGCGCGGGTCAGGAGCAGGTTGGCGACGTTGGCGCAGGCAATCATCAACAGGACCGCGGTCGCGCCAAGCAGCACGACCAGGTACGAACGGGCGCCGCCGACGACCTGGTCGAGCAGCGGGACGACGTCGATGAAGAACTCGGATCCGGCGCTGAGGCCGGCGGCGAGCGATCCCGGGTCGCGGGAAAACGCGGTCGCGACCCGCAGGAGCTCGGCATCGAGCTGCGCCCGCGTGGCGCCGACGGCCAGCTTGCCGATGATGTTGTAGTTCTCGGAGCCGCGCGTCGTGCGCTGTGGGTCGGCGAGGGGGAACGACAGCAGCATGTCGAACACCGGCACGGTCAGCAGGGTAGGCATCATGTCGGCGTCGAGCATCAACGGCGGCATGACGCCGACGATCTCGAGTCGTTGCCCGTCAATCGTCACGCTCTCGCCGACGATCGACGGATTGGCGCCGAACCATTGGGTGTACAGCCGATGCCCCAGCAGTACTTTCCGTGGCGCATCGGCGATGTCGTCGGTGGCATCGAAGCGGCGCCCATGCAACGGGGTGATGCCCATGACGTCGAAGAACGACGAGGAGACACGCATCGCACCCAGCCGCGTGGGTTCGATCTCGTCTCCCGTCAAGGTGACCTCTTGTCCGAAGGTCACAGCGACATGCTCCAGGCTCGCGGTGCTCTCGCGGATATCGAAGTACTGGGCCGGAGAAAACCAGTCCTCGGTGACGCCGACGCCGGGCGCGCGTTGCCAGAGCATGACCAGCCTGTGCTGGTCGGGGAACGGCAGCGGTCGCAGCAGAACGCCGTTGACGACGCTGTAGATCGTTGTCGTGGCGCCGATTGCCAGCGCCAGAGTGACGACAATGACGGCCGAATAGAAGGGCGCGCGCGTGAGTCCCCGAACCGCGTATTTGAGCTCTTGGGTCATCACGCCCTCACACTCGCTCGCCACGCCACCCGTTGAGAAGTCCAGGCTACGCTACCATCGACCGATGACGATTCCGACGCTCCTGATACTTGCCGCGCTCGCGATGCCCCAACCCTCCGGTTCGATCCAACGCCAGATGCTCACGCTCGACGATGGCTCGGGGCTGCGCTACGCGATCGCCGTGCCGGAGGGCTACGATGGTTCCGAAGAGGTACCGCTGATCCTGGCGCTTCACTTCGGCTGGGGAGCGGCGTTGCCGCCGAACTACAGCGCCATCTTTCTGGAGATCCTCGTCGAGCCGGCGTTGCGCGATCTGGGTGCCATCATCGTCGCGCCATTGTGCCCGGGAAGGTCGTGGGTGGAGCCGCGCTCCGAGGACGGCGTCTTGGCGTTGCTCGAGCACGTTCGTGACGAGTACCGCATCGATCCGGATCGCGTCGTCGTAACCGGCTTCAGCCTCGGTGGAATGGGGACGTGGTATTTCGCCTCGCGCTACACGGAGATGTTCAGCGCCGCGATCCCGGTGGCCAGCGTGCCGATGATCGCTTCGACCACAGACTCCGGCGCTCGTTCGGTGCAGCGCTTCGTCGGAGCGGGCAGCGTCGATTGGCCCGAGCGTATGGTCAATCTGCCGATCTACGTGGTGCACAGCCGCGACGACGAGCTCATCCCGATCGCCCCCGTTGAAGGCGCGGTCGCCGAGCTCGAGGCCCTCGGCGGCGATGTCGAATTCATGGCGATCGACGCCGGCATCGGGCATCACGAGACCCCGAGGTATGTACCGTACCTGGCAAGGGTTGTGCCCTGGGTCAAAGACGTTTGGGCGAGACAACGATGATCCGTGTGCGGTATTTGCGGGCGGCCGAACCCTACTTGCGCTCGACGCCGGTCAGGATCATGGCATGAGGTATTTGGTGAGGGCGCGTCTCAAGGAAGGTCGCGGCGAAGCCCTGGAGCGCGCCATAGAAGACGGCACGCTCGGCGCGGGGTCGGTTGCCGGCGGCGAGTACCTGCTCAACATGGCCGAAGCGCGTCGTTTCGACGACCACACCGTGCGATGGGTCGAGGTCTGTTATTGCCCGTCACCGTTGCTCGAGGAGCGTCCCTATTGGGAGGACTACTTCGACCTCGAGCGCGTCGCCAACGCCCACAACCCGGCGAAGTGCCGCGACAAGAACGGCAGCGAGCCGTGGGCCTGTTCGAACTGCGACTGTACCGATCGCCTGGAGGCGTGGCTGAACCGCCAGGGTGACTTGTTTGCCGACTCCCTGCGGGGCGCAGCGCGTCAACCGCCGTCGATGATGCGCTGAAAGACGGCGCGTGCCTCCTCGATGGCGTCGAAATAGTCGCGCCTCTCGGCGTCCGTGTTGAAGGCGTCGCGTTGATCCACCCGCTCCCACAACAGGTTGATCGTCTCGAGCAGGAAGCGGGCGTCGGCGGTGGACGTGTAGGTGATGCCATCGCGAACGACGTACACCGGGCTCGTCTGGGCAAACGGAAACGCGTCGCCGACGTATTCGCTCGGCGGACCGATGGCGCGGGCGGCGATCCATCCGCTGCCCGGTAGCTCGAGCGAGGCTGCCAGCTGCCAGGTCCCGGTCGCCCGGTCAGCGGCGAAGTCGGTCGCTTCCCAAGTGTGAGCCACGGCGCCGTTGACGACGATTTCGACACGCTCGAGCGGTGCCATTGAAGCTACCGCCAGGCGCACGCTGAGCGTCGTAGCGTCAGCGGTTTCGAGGATGATCTCGTCGCCGGGTTCCACCATGGTCTCCGGGCCGAGGGCCTCGTGGCCGACCTCGAGGAACAGCAGTGGCCCGTTGGTCCCGAACGTCCGCTCGTCGCGCACGGCGTCGAGCCAGGCGCCGAAGGTAAGCGGCGGCGCCCCGTCGACGTGGACGTAGGTGCGTGCGGTGCCACCCGAGGGGTCGAGCCAGACGTCGGAGAAGTTGTCGGTTCCGCCGGTGGCGGCGAGGCGGAAACCGCAGTTCAGCAGCCGGTAGTACATCTCGGCCGACTCCATCTCGAGCGACGCGATCGAGACGACGTCGAAGAAATCGCCGCGGCCGAGCGCGACGTGAACGGGAATGTCGGTGCCCGCTGCACGTTGTGGGGTATCGACGGGTCCGTTGTACGGGTGCACGAACCCGGCGATGCCGCCCTGCTCGTGGGCGGCGTCGATGTGCGCCAGCTTGAGCACGTCGGGTGCATACGGTGTGCGGCGCGCGCCACCCAGCAGCGGCATGATGAAGCGCTGCAACCCCAACAAGGCCACGTGGCCGTATGAACCCCGGAACTCCTGCGTGTAGTAGAGAATGCGGTTGTTCGTCGACAGCTCGTACGGCTCGCCCGTCAGGTCGTCCCAACGCCCCATCAGCTTGGTTCCGTCCATATGGATCAGAGCGTTGACGACGCGCACGTCGTCGGCCTCGAGTTGGCGGAAGAACATGTCCTGGGTGAGGCCGAAACGGCCTTCGTGCAGGTCGTGGGTGTGCATGTCGCTGGAGTACCACCCCGAGGTGAACAGCGGGTCGAGGTCCCCGAGGCGTTCGAGCGAAAGTGTCACCTCGGCGCTTCCGGCCGCGGGAACGTCGGTGCTTGCCGTCACCGGGAGATACTCGAATCCGCGCATCGCCTCGATCGAGACCGTCCCCGCCGGCACCTCGATCTCGAAGCTGCCGTCGGTGTGTGCGTAGTGGCGCCTGTTGACCCACATCATGCGGTGGAAGCCGCCGTCTTCCGTGTAGGCGCGCCCGTCGGAAGCGACCAGCATGATGCGTGCCGGGGTCAGCTCACCGTTCTCGTCGAGGACCCGGCCGCGCACTACACCGGTATCGAATCGCGCCCGCCGCGAGGTGATCTCGACTTCGCGCCACGCGCTACGGGCGCCGCCGCCGACGGCCATCGTGTACAGCCGGGTCGGGCCGTCGTGGTTCGAGACGAAGGCAATCCTCTCGCCGTCGGGGCTCACGGTGACGCCGAACTCATCGGAAGCAACCTCGGTCAGGCGGGCGCGATTTCCGCCGGCTGCCGGAACGACCGCAATGTCGTTGGATCCGGCAGCGTCGGAGGAATAGAAGATCGACGCACCATCGGCCGACCATGCGGGGTCGGCGCGGTAGCTGGTCTCCTCGTCATGGACGAGGCGGGGCTCGTCGAGATCGTCTAGCGGCTCTGCGGTGCTCGGCGCCGCCGACGGGATCCTCTTCGCCCAGATGCCGCCGCTGCCCAGGTTGCCTGCGGGGGCGACGTAGGCGATGAAGTCGCCGTCGGGGGAGATCGCCGGTTGAAACTGGTTGCCGCGCCCGCCGGCTATCTCCGAGATACGCAGGTTGCCTTGCTGCACGCTGGCAGGGGTCGTCGGAGACGCGCTCAAGATGTCGAGGTCTCCATTGCGGCGCGATGTGAAAAAGATCGACCGATCGTCAGCCGACCAAACCGGCTGCAGGTCGTAGCCGGGACTGCGCGTCACTCGCTGAACCACTCCGCCGTCGGCGTTGACGATGCCGATTTCCAGATCGCCGTCGATCTCATAGGTGAGCGCAATCCTCGAGCCGTCCCGGCTCCACGCCGGCTCGAAGTGATAGGCGGGTCCCTCGGTGAGTGCAATCGCTTCGCCGCCCTCGGCGGGCACCTTCCAGATGTCGCCACGCATCGAGAACGCGATCCACTCGCCGTCGGGGCTCCACGCCGGATCCATCGGGCCGGTGGAAACCGGCGGCAGCATGTGAAACTCGACCCGTGTCTGTGTCGCGACCGTCGCGGCGCCCCAGGTGGCGAGCAAGACGGCGAGCAAGACGGCGCCGAAGAGCGGCGCCGGACGGCACCTTCCGTGCCCCGAAGTTCGCATCCGGCGAGTGTACACTTGCCGCATGACGCGCGACTCCATCGTCCGCCCGCCGCCCTCTAGCAGGCCGTGACCCCCGCTGGCAGGTTGCCATCAGCGCCCCTCGATCGTCGCTTCGTCCCGCTCGGGCTTTCCTGGCGCAGACACCAGGCTGAGATATCGGGCCTTGGGGAAACCGGCGTCCTGGCGGTGGCCCTGGAACGCGAGCATGGGCTGGTTTCGCGCTACGAGTTCGCCTTGCTCCCGGAAGGGCATCCGGACCTCCAGGACTCGCTGGCGCTCGTCGAGCGTGCGGTCAAATTTCTCCTGTGGTCGCGCGGTGCGGGGACGCTTTATCTCGCGGCCGCGGAGCCGTCGGGCAGACGTCTGATCGAGCGCATCCGCGCCGCGTATGCACCCGGTGGGGAGCGTGATTTCGACCGCGATGTTTTGGGGCGCGTCTACGGTCACGACTTCCGCGTCGTGTCCGTCGAGCCCGACGCCTTGCCGACGGAGCGCGAGGAATCGGCCGAGATCGGCGGCCACCTCGACGGCTGCCGTATCGGTTTCGACCTCGGTGCCAGCGACTACAAGGTCGCCGCGGTAATCGACGGCGAGGCGGTGTTCAGCGAGGAGACACCGTGGGATCCGATGGGCCAAGCCGATCCGGCGTATCACCTCGGGCACATCCGCGACGCACTGGAGCGCGCTGCGACGCACCTTCCCCGGGTCGACGCGATCGGCGGCAGCGCCGCCGGGATCTACATCGACGACCGCCCCCGCGTCGCGTCCTTGTTCCGGTCGGTTCCGGAGTCACTGTTCGCCGCCGACGTGGAGCCGATGTTCACCCGCTTGGGAGAAGAGTGGGGTGTGCCGATCCGTGTCATCAACGACGGCGACGTGACCGCGCTTGCCGGCGCCATGGCGTTGGGTCGCGGTGGCATCCTGGGGATCGCCATGGGGTCGAGTGAGGCGGCGGGGTATCTCGGCCATGATTGCCGCCTCACCGGTTGGCTCAACGAGCTTGGCTTCGCGCCGGTCGACGGCGCCGCCGACGCGCCGGTGGAGGAGTGGTCGGGTGACCGCGGCGTCGGCACGTCGTATTTCTCGCAACAGGCGATCGGCAGGCTCGCCCAGGCGGCGAGCATCGAGCTCGCCCCCGACATCGGGCTCGCGGAGAAGCTGGTGACGGTACAAGAGCTGGCCGAAGACGGCGATCCGCGAGCTCGTCTCGCCTTCGAGACCGTTGGTGACTACCTCGGCCACACGTTGCCTTGGTACCGCGTGTTCTATGACTTCGATACGGTGCTGCTTCTCGGTCGCGTCACCTCCGGTGTGGGCGGCGAGTTGCTGGTGAGGGAGGCGCGGCGCGTGCTCGAACAGGACTTCCCCGATCTCGCCGCCCGGATCGCCCTGCGGCTACCCGACGAGACGACGCGTCGGGTCGGGCAGGCGGTCGCCGCCGCCAGTCTGCCGGTGCTCGCGGGCTAGCGAGCTCACACACCCTCGCGCCCGCTCGCTTCGCCACCCGTTGAGATATCCGGGCTAGAATACGGGTACCATGAGGACGCAGCGCATCGGCATCTTTCTGTTGGTGACGGTGGTCACGGGGTCGTGCGGCTACCTCGGATTCGAGCCCGCCGAAGACAGCGCCGCTGCCGTGACTCCGCCGGAGCTCAGCAGCGCCGAAGCCACCGATCTGGCCGCCTTCATCGCCGCGATTCCGTCCGCGCGGGCGCCGGATTTCGACCTCGAGATGGCGCTCACCCTGGTGGCGATGCCGCTGTCGTGCCTCGATCGACCCCAAGCCGCGCCGCGCGACCGCAGCACCTACCTCGACGAGATCGTCGCCGCCCGGCGGCCCGGCTACGAGCGTAACCGGTCGTTCTACGGTTGCTGGGATTGGCACTCGGCGGTCAATTCGGTCTGGGCGATGGTCAAGATCCACAAGGAATACCCGAACCTGCCGATCCGGGGCCTGGTGCGGGAGAAGCTCAACGATCATCTGTCGGCGCGCGCGCTGGAGGGGGAGCTGGAGTACTTCGAAACCGCCGGCGGCTTCGAGCGACCCTACGGGTACGCCTGGTTGCTGAAGCTATACGCCGAGTTGCGCACCTGGGACGATCCCGATGCGCCGGAGTGGGCAGGCAACCTCGAGCCACTGGCCACCCTGTTTTCCGAACGCATGGTCGCCCATCTTGCCGACCTCGAACGTCCGTCGCGCAGCGGCACGCACAGCAACACCGCGTTCGCCCTGGCGATGATGCTCGACTACGCGCGAACCGTCGACGATGAGGAGCTCGAGGAGGCAATCCTCGAATCCTCGCAGCGGTTGTTCCTCGGCGATTACAGCTGCCCGACGGCCTACGAGCCGTGGGGCTCGGACTTTCTGTCGCCGTGCCTCGAGGAGGCGGCCCTGATGGCCGCAGCGCTCGAGCCGGCTGAGTTCTTGGCCTGGTTCGAGGGATTCATGCCCCCAGTCAACGAGCGTGAGTTCTTGCCGCTTGCCGCGCCGGTGGATACCTCAGAAGAGCCCAGCGACGCCGACCCGGTGGTGCCCGAAGATCCCGACGAGCAGACTGCGACCGAGGCGACCGATCTCGAGGGCGGCGAGCAGGCAGGCGGAGAGGCCGAAGGCGACGACGAAGAAGCGGCCGAGACCGCCGTCGCCGACGAAGAGCAACGTCGCATCGACGAAGAAACCCGCGCTTTGGGCCGCAAGTCACACCTCATCGGCCTGGCGTTTATCCGCGCCGATGCGATGAATCGTATCGCCGCGGCGCTGCCCCCGGGGGACCCGCGCATAGCGGCCTACCAAGGTCTCGCCGTGTTGCACGGCGCGATGGGCTTCGAAGCGATGTTCGACGCCGACTATGCGGGCTCCCACTGGATCGGTACGTTCGCGTTGAAGTACCTGCTGAGCGAGCGTTACTAGCGCCGTAAGCGTGCGCCATCGCGCCGGCGCACCGCGCGCCCGGCGGGCGTACGAGGGCCGATCGCGCAACTCCTCTACGCTGGTCCGATCCCCGACATCATCAGATCGACGAACTGCCACAACAGGTAGGTAAACATCACACCGAGGACGGCGAGCAAACCCCCGAGGACCTGGCCGACGTGGCCCCAGACAACCGCTCGGGTGCCGGAAAGCACGGTGGGCCTTCCGAGGACCCAGGTGCCCGGGGGTGGCAGCTGACGGTGTTTCAAGACCTGGTTGCACGATCTCACCGTGTACCACGAGGTGCCGATCGCCAGGCCGCCCATCACCAGCGCCAGGATCTTCAGCGACAAGCCGGCGCGCTCAATGGCTAGGTCAGGAGACACGCTGGCCATGACGTTGAGCGTGACCAGGTAGCGCTGTACCGCCCAGATCAGCAACACGCCGAACGCCCCGATGAAGGCGGTTGATGCGAAAAACTCGGCGCGGGCCCGCCGGCCGGTGAGCGTGTGGATGCCGTGCTCTTCGGCGAGAGAAGATTCCATCGTGGTCCCCAGGAATTGCGTTGGCCGGTAGCCGGTCGTCGCCTGCTAACGCGGCGGTGATCCAATGTCTGCAGCCAGACTAGGGAATCACCGGGGACGAATCCCCCCCTTTTTTCGGGGTCTTCGGCAAGGTGGCCGTCAGAGCGCGACGGTGATCAGGAAAAGCTGGCGACGGCAACTTCCTCGTCGTCAAAAATTTCGAAGACTTGGATCAGATGGTGCATCGTCAACAGCTCGACGAGCTTCGGCTGCATCCCCAGGAGCTTGAACGCGGCGTCGTTTTCGGATGCCTGCAGATGCCCGACGACAAGATCGCCGACGCTGGTGGAATCCATGTACGGAACCTCGGCGAGGTTTACCAGGACCTTCTTCTCGCCCCGGTCGTAGAGGTTCTTGAAGACGTCGCGAAATTCCTCGCTCATCGTGAGCGCACCGCTCACGTCGAGGATCAGGACGTCGCCGACGCGCCGTTCGTTCCACTCGGTTGCCATGACGGGAGACGCTATCAGACTCCGCTTCAAGTTGCGTTCCTGCTCGAATCCTCCCAACGCTCTCCTGCCGCGGGCGCCGCGAAGCGCGCGTCTACGGCGTTGCGCTTGGTCGGGCCTCTCTATCGCAATGCGCGGGCGCGGACCGCCTCGATGTTCAGCACCCAGACGCTGCGGCCATGCGTGCCGATGACGATCTCCGGGTCGCGCGGATGGACTTCGAGATCGTGAACCGGTGTGGACGGTAGCGTCGTCGACAGGGATTCCCAGGTTCGGCCGCGGTCCAGCGATACATAGACGCCCAGATCGGTACCGAGGTAGAGGATGTCGCCGTTGGTCGGGTCCTCGGCCACGACGTTGATCGACTCCGCCGGCAAGGCTTCGCTGATCGATGCCCACGAGCCGCCGAAATCATGAGAGACGAACAGGTAGGCGTTGAAGTCGTCCTCGCGATAGCCGGTGAAGGAAGCGTACACGCGGCCGATCTGGTGCTCCGAGGCGACCAGGCGGCTCACCCACTTCTGCGGCAGCTCGTCGCTGACCCGTTTCCAGGCGCCGCCGTCGTCGGTCGTCAGCCAGATCGTGCCGCCCTCGGTGCCGGCGTACATGACGCCGGGCAGGAGGCGTGATTCCGACAGCATCGTGATGGTGCCGAACGGCACTACGGCGCGCACGCCGCCACCCTCGTCGGAGAGATCCGGGCTCATCGTCTCCCAATCGTCGCCGCGGTTTCTCGAGCGCAGCACATGGTTTGCGCCCACGTAGAGCGTGCGCGGGTCGTGATGCGAGATGATGATCGGTGTGTACCAGCTGAATCGCCATGGCGGTGCTCCCTCCGGAGCGCGGGCGCGGATATTCTCGCTGGAATCGCCGCCCGACTGCACATCCCCACCCGGCGTGATGTCCATGCGTAGCATGGCGCCGTGCTGGTGTTCGTAGTAGACGATGTCGGGGTTGGTGGGATCGCGCAGCGTGTCGAAGGAGTCACCGCCGGTCCAGCGATCGAGGTAGACGTTCTCCCACGGATCGTCGTTGTGGTCGGTGGCGTCGGCGTCGCTGGAGCCGTACAAGGCGGCGTTGTCCTGGGTGCCGCCGAAGACGTTGTACGGATACTCCATGTCGAGAGATACGGAGTAGAACTCGGCCGCCGGGATGTTGTTGATGTGCAGCCAGGTTTGGCCGCGGTCGTGCGATTCATACAGGCCGCCGTCGTTGCCGAGCAAGATGCGGTCGGTGTTGAGAGGGTCGATCCAGATTTCGTGGTGATCGAGATGCATGACCAACCCGCGCGTATCGTGGATGCGAACGATGGTCTCCCCGATCTGCTCGAACGTCCTGCCGCCGTCGATCGAATGGTAGCCACGGTTGCCGAGCGCGAAGATCTCGTCCTCGTTGTCAGGGGAGACGCGGATGTCGGTGAACTTCCAGCCGTAGATACCGAAGAAGTCGTAGGTGTCGTCGACGTTGGCCTTGAACCAGGTGGAGCCCTTGTCGTTCGATCGGTAGATCTCGCCGCCAACGATCTCGCGGGGCCGCTGGCCGCGGCCGCCGCGCCCACCTCTACCGCCGCGCCCGCCGGCGCTTTGTGTAGCCTCCGGCGGCGGAGGCACGTTGCGGTTGTCGACGAAGGCGTACACGACGTTCGGATTCGAAGGGGCGACGTCGAGGCCGATGCGACCCAGCGAGCCGGAGGGTAGGCCGTTGGTGAGCTTGGTCCAGGTCTCGCCGGCGTCCGTGCTCTTGTAGATGCCGCTCTCGGGGCCGCCCTCGTCGGGCGTGCCACTCACCGCTTGCCAGGCGGCGGCGTAGAGGATGTCGCTGTTGCTCGGATCGATCGCCATCTCGACGACCCCGGTGTGGTCGCTGATGTAGAGCGTCCGGTGCCAGGTTTGTCCGCCATCGGTGGTCTTGAAGACGCCGCGCTCTTCGTTGGGTGACCAGAAGTGGCCGATCGCGGCGACGTACACGACGTCTGGGTCGTTCGGATCGATGATGACCTTGCCGATCTGGTGGGTGTCGTGCAGGCCCATGTTTTGCCAGGTCTCGCCGGCGTCCGTCGACTTGAACACCCCGGTGCCGGAGAACGAGTAGCCGCTGTGGCGCGGCTGGGTCTCACCGGTGCCGACCCAGACGATGTCGGGATTCGATGCCGACACGGCGACATCCCCGATCGTGAACGTCGATTCGTTCTCGAAGATCGGTGTCCACGTGATGCCGTTGTTGGTCGTTTTCCAGAGGTTGCCCGAACCGATGCCGACATAAATCGTGCCGTGGTTGCCGGGCGGAACGGCGATCGCCTCGACCCGTGCGCCGGCCTGCTTGGGGCCGATGGCGCGCCACACGAGGTCGCGAAACGGCGACCTCTGCTCCATCCGAACGTGCTGGTCCCAGGACCGTAGTCGTGCGTCAGCGTCGGTGGCCTGTTGCGCGGCCACGGCGACGCCACCGCCACTGAGAAGAGCGAGCGTGACGACCACAGAGAGGCTGGGAGAGATCTTCATCGTCATTCCTGTCGGTTGGGATCGTTTGATCTTGGGTACCGTCCATTGCATAGTTTTTTTCGTCGCGTTGCAAATGAGGACGTTCCTAATTGAACGCACGGCGCATCTTTCGCCTGGTCCTGATGTCAAGCGTGATGCGGAGGCTTCTGTGACGGATAACGACAGCACCCAGGCCAACGAAATCGCCACCCTCGGGGGCGGCTGCTTCTGGTGCGTCGAGGCGGTGTTCCAGGAGCTCGAGGGCGTGGGCTTCGTCGAGTCGGGCTACGCCGGCGGTGAGAGGCCGAACCCGACGTACCAGGAAGTCTGCACCGGCAACAGCGGCCACGCCGAAGTGGCGCAGGTTCATTTCGACCCCGGCATCATCGGCTACCGCGAGATTCTCGAGGTCTTCTTCGCCACCCACGATCCGACGACGCTCAACCAACAGGGCGGCGACATCGGCACCCAGTACCGTTCGGTGATCTTCTTCGAGACGCCGCAGCAACGGGAAACCGCCGAGCAGCTCCTCGCCGAGCTTGACGCACGCGAGCTGTTCGACCGGCCGATCGTCACCGAAATTGCCGAGCTCGAAGCTTTCTATCCCGCCGAGGACGATCACCAGGACTACTATCGTCGGAACACGCAGCAGGGCTATTGCCAGGCGGTGATCAGCCCGAAGATGGCGAAATTCCGCTCGGAGTTCGTCGGGCGGCTCAAGACGGCGCTGTAGCCGCGCTACGGTGCTTGACGGTGGCGCGAGCGGTTTCCGAAGTGCCGGCCACTACTGGTAACCGAAGGTCACGCTGAAGTTGCCACGCACGGCTACCGGCCTGCCCTCGTGCATCGTGGGCTCGAACTTCCACAGCCGCGCCGCCCCGATGGCTGCGGCGTCGAGTTCCGGGTCGACGCCGCGTAGGGTCTCCACCTCGGCGACATTTCCGACGGTATCGATCAACAGTGCCAGGATCGCGATGCCGCGTCTCGCCGCGGCGCTGCTCGGGACCCGCGGTTCGACATCGTGGATCCGCCGCGGATAGGGAACTTCGGCAGGGGCACGGACAGTCGGCGTCAGGAGTCCCAGGGTGGGAGCCTCGCTGGCGCCTGGCTCGTCGCCGACGGTGACCGGAAGGCGCGCCGCTGTCTCCGTGGCAGGGGCGTCGCCTGAATCTTCTGAAGTCGACGCGATCGTCGGTGCCGGCTCGGCGGCAACGGTGCCGCGTTGCAGCGTGGTGTCCGTGGCGGCGGAAGATGCGACCGGCGCGAAAGGTTCGACGGCTTGCCGAGCGTTCAACCACTTGGCGCCGCCGACCAACAACCCCAGGGCGCCGAAAACAATGAGCCATTGGGCGAGCTGCGCCAGCTGGCCGCGCAGGTCGACGCCTACCGACGGGGTGCCCGCGACCGGGACGTCGTCGGCACGCGTGGCGTATGCGGGCGTCGGATGCTGCCGATCGTCGCGCCTGTCAATACGAACGACGTCGGCATCGCCTGAATTCTGGACGGCGTCCGCGGCCCGCATTGCCGTACCTCCCAGCGCGGTGGAAACTCGCCGGCCGCCTCGAAGAAGCCGGACCCGACGAGCCGGAATCTCTCCCCACCAAGATAGCAACCGGCGCGGGCGCCCCGAAGCTCAATCGGCGCCGGTCGGAGGTGCTGCGTTCAGGCCGCTGCTTCCTGCTCCATCGACTCCTCGTAGGTGCCGAAGCGCGCCAGGCCGTTCATCCGCGCCCGGTGGTAGAAGGTCTTCTTGGCGGCATCGACGTTGGCGGCGTCGCCGCCCCATGCCTGCAGCGTCGTCGCCTGCAGGGCGCGGCCGTACGAGAAGCTCAGCTGCCAGGGGAAGCCGCCGACCTGGTTCATCGCGTTGAGGTTGACCGTGGCTTCGAGCTCGCTCTGGCCGCCCGACAGAAAGACGATGCCGGGGACCGACGAAGGCACCGTGTTCTTGAGGCACTCGATCGTTCTCGCCGCGACTTCCTGCGGCCCGGCCTGCGTCGGGCAGTCCTTTGCCGGCAGCACCATGTTGGGCTTCAGCAGGGTCTGCTCGAGCGGCACGCACTGGTCGTGCAGTGCCCGGTAGACGTAATGCAGGGTGCGCTCGGTGACGTCGAAGCAGGTGTCGATATCGTGGTCGCCGTCCATCAGCACCTCGGGCTCGACGATCGGCACGAAGCCCTGCTCCACCGACAGCGCGGCGTAGCGGCCCAGCGCCCAGGCGTTGGCCTTGATGCAGTAGTCGGACGGAATGCCGTCGCCGATGGTGATCACCGCCCGCCACTTGGTGAAGCGGGCGCCGAGCTCGTGGTACTCCTCGAGCCGCTGGCGCAGCCCGTCGAGCCCCTCGGTGACCTTCTCGCCCGCGGCGCCGGCCAGCGCCTTGGCGCCCATGTCGACCTTGATGCCCGGCACGATGCCGGCATCCGTCAGTATCTTGGCAAGGGGCACGCCGTCGGCGGTCGACTGGCGCAGGGTTTCGTCGAACAGGATGACGCCGCCGATGAACTCGTTGGCGCCCTCGGTGGTGAACAGCAGCTCACGGTAGGAGCGGCGGTTGTCTTCCGTCGACTCGACGTTGATCGTGTCGAAGCGCTTCTTGATGGTGGGCGAGCTCTCGTCGGCGGCGAGAACACCCTTGCCCGGGGCGACGATAGCCCGGGCGGTTTCGGCGAGTTGGGTGCCGTGATCGGTCACGAGAAATCCTCCGGAATCTTCGGTTCGAATCGGATCGCGCAATATCCGTCGGGAACGTCGAGGGGTTCCCGGGCAGCAGATTCTCGGACAGAATATGGGGCGTCAGGTGAACCCGCAAGCTGACGCGACGCTCCGGTGACTGCGGTTCATTAGCCCGCATATCTCAACGCCCTTCGTCGCGAGGGCGTTGAGATATCCGGGTTAGGTGGCGCTGCCGGACCGGGAAGGTGCCGTCCATCGGGCCATCGCCTCGGGCATGCCGGGCCGACCTGAGCTGCAGCCGATCGCCGCTCGATGCTACCTTGTCGGGGTCCACGAGGCCGCCCGGCTGCAGGGTTGGCAACGATTCCATCGTGCACGAACCTCGGGAGGCGTCGTGCCGCGCAAGCAGAAACAGTCCGCCGCCGGTGGCAAGCTGCGCATCGGCGACGACTGGAACGCGATCACCATCATCGCGCTCTCGCAGGACAACCCCCTGAAGGCGGTCGCCGAGTTCGTTGAGAACTCCATCGACGCGGGCGCGCGCCACGTCACCATCACCCGGGGCCTCGAGCATGGTGAGCAGTATCTGATGGTCAGCGACGACGGTGAGGGGGTGCTTCGCAACGAGGACGGCGACCCCGACTTCCACTACGTCGCCACCCACATCTGCGATTCCATCAAGCGTCGTCTGCGGGCCGAGGGCGCGACCGGCATCCAGGGGGAGTTCGGCATCGGCCTGCTGTCGTTCTGGACGGTTGGCGAAGAGCTGGCCATCAGTTCCGCCGGTGCCGACGGCCGCACCCACGAGATGCGCATGCGCAAGGGCGATCCGAGCTACACCATCGTGCGCCGCCGCATCCTGATCTCCGAGCCGGGTACCCGCCTGAAGATCCGGCCGTTGTTGCCGGGGATCCGGCAGTTTTCCGGCGAGAAAATCCACTGGTACCTGGCGGCCGAACTGCGCGAGCGAATCCGGGAGTCGAGCGTCCGCGTGACGGTGATCGATCGGAAGGCACGCAAGGAGTTTGTCGTCAAGCCGCGCCAGTTCGCCGGGCAGCTCCTCCATCGGCTCCCGGCTCCCCGCAGCGTCCACGGGGAACTCTACGTGGAGCTGTACCTCAACGAGCCGGCGGCCGGCAACACGGTGGCCCTGTACCGCAACGGCACCCGGGTCATAGACACGTTGAACGAGCTGGATGCCTTCGACAACAGCCCGTGGACCGACGGCTACCTGCAAGGGATCATCGACGCCCCATTTCTCAGCCTCACCCCGGCCACCCGCACCGGCGTGATCCGCGATGCCGCGTTCGAGTCGCTGGTCACAGCGCTGGCGCCGCTGGGCGCGCGCCTGATCGAGATCATCGAGGAGCAGCGGCGCGCCGAGGAGGAGAAGGCGACCCGCGACACGTTGCGCGCCATCCAGCGCGCCTTCCGCGAGGCAATGCTGACACTGCCCGCCGAGGAGTACGATTTTTTCCGGGTGAAGATCGGCAAGAAAGACCGCCCCGGCGGTGATGCCGAGGGTTCTGCCGGCGCGGCGGCCGGGGCGGTAACGGTGGAGGCACCGGTGGCCGGATCCGGCCGCCAGAGGCGCTTCTTCGAGTACCCCGGGCCGCTGCACAGCGTGCGCATCTCGCCGGCTTCCTGCACGCTCTCCGTCGACAGCTCGCGCACGCTGCGGGCGGTCACCCGCGACCGGAGCAAGCGCCCGATCGAGGAGGGGGTCGTGTTCCTATGGCGTATCCTCGAGGGCCCCGGGCGGCTCGAAAACGACGACGGCGAGTTCGTCACGGTACAGGCGCCGACGGAGCCGTGCCTGTTGCGGATCGGGGTGACGGCGACACAGGAGGGGACGACGCGGGCGACCGACCCGCACGAGACGGTGACCCGCGAGGCCGAAGCTCTGATCACGGTGACCGACAGCATCTTGCCGGCGCCGCGAGGCGACGCCGGCCCCCGCCGCGGCTTGCCTGGCTACACGCTCGTGCATGCGCCGGGCAAGCTCTGGCGCTCGCGCTACGATGGCGAGCAGAACGTCATCATCGTCAACAGCGGCCACCGCGATTACGTCTACGCAGCCCGCACCCGGACCCTCAAGTTGCGCTACCTGCTGCGCCTGTTCGCCAAGGAAATGGTGCTCAGAAACTTCCCCGGCCTACCGGCGGACGACCTGCTCGAACGGCTCATCGAGCTGTCGCTGTACGCCGAAGAGCACCTTCGCTGATTCGCCGGCAACGGCGCCGAGCTGATCAGAGACGCCCGCGCCTCAGCGCACCCCGGTCTCGAACTCGATCGCCAGCTCGACGTCCTGCTTACTGCCCATGAACAGCGGCACCCGCTGGTGCAACTCCGTGGCCTGGAGCTCGAGGATCGGCTCCCTGCCGGTCGACGCCAGCCCGCCGGCCTGCTCGATCAGCATGCCCATCGGGTTGGCCTCGTAGAGCAGGCGCAGCTTGCCGCCCGGCGCCCTCTCGGTGGCCGGGTACATGAAGATGCCGCCGTACATCAGGGTGCGGTGGACGTCGGCGACCATCGAGCCGATGTAACGCGCCGAGTAGGGGCGGCCGCTGTCCTTGTCCACTTCCTGCAGATGGTCGAGGAAGCGGCGGGTGCCTTCGGACAGCAGGTTTCGGTAGCCTTCGTTGCAGCTATAGATCTTGCCCTTGTCGGGGATCGCGATGCCGGCGTGTGAGAGCAAGAACTCGCCGATGCTCGGGTCGAGGGTGAAGCCGTCGACCTGGCCGTGCCCGGTGGTGTACACCAGCATGGTGCTCGATCCGTAGAGGACGTAGCCGGCGGCGACCTGGTCGCACCCCTTGCGCAGCAGGTCCTCCAACGTACCGCAGCCGTCGCCCTCGGTGACCCGCCGGTAGATCGAAAAGATCGACCCGATCGAGACGTTGGCGTCGATGTTCGAGGAGCCGTCGAGCGGGTCGAAGAGCAGCACGTAGTTGCCGCACTCGAACTTGTCGGGGATCGGAATCGCCTCTTCTTCCTCTTCGCTGGCCATGACGCAGAGGCGCCCCGAGTGGTCGAAGTTCTTGACGAAGCACTCGTGGGCGTAGTCGTCGAGCTTCTGCACCTCTTCGCCCTGCACGTTGATCGTGCCGGTCTGGCCGAGGATGTCGACGAGCCCCGCCTTGCGGACCTCGCGGGCGATCATCTTTCCGGTCAGGGCGATGTCGTACAGCAGCCCGGACAGGTCACCGGAGGCACCGGGGTGGCTTTGCTCCTGCTCGAGGATGTAGCGGTCGATCGTGACGATCTGGCTCGGACGCGTGACGATCGGTGTCTTGGTGGGGGTGACGCCCTTGCTCGACATCGAATTCTCTTGTTCGGCGATTGCGACGTGGCGGCGACGGTCCTGCTTTCGCAGTATAAGCGACCCCTGAAGGGCCTCAAGCCGGTGGCGATTGGGGCGGCGTCGAAGCGCAGCCGCGATCTCGTCGCCCCTCAACCCCGGGGCCGAGGGGCTCACCCCGGCCAGGGTGCGCGGATCAGGTCACGCAGGGCCTGCGCCAGGGAGCGGGCAAGGTCGGTGCTGGCCTTCCGCAGATTCTGTTCCATGTTGATCGAGGTGTATCGCAGCGTCGTGTTCTCGGGCCCGACGACCGTGACCCCGCTGCTCAGGTCGGTCACCCGGGTCGTCAGTGCCACCGTGTACTGGGTCTGGATGTTGCCGAAGTACTCGAGCGGCTGGGCGCTGATCAAAGTCGCCGTCGTGACGACGTGAAAGCGCGCCGCCTCCCGCAGCGTCTCGAACGGCGACGAGCGGAAGTCGATGACCTCGAACTGCTGGTCGGCAAAAGCACCTTCGAACCAGGTGTTGACGAGGTCGACATACTCGCCCTCGCCCGAAGTCACCGCGATGATCGAATTGATCGGCGGCGCAACCGACGCCGGCTCTTCGACTTGCGGCTGGGGTTGGGCGGGCTGCGGCTGCCGTGCCGCCGCTTGGGCCGCCTGCTCGGTCGTGGTTTGTGTTGGTGGTGCCGGTGCTGTCGAAGCCGAGCCGGATACCGTCGCTGCCGACGTTTCGGGTTCGGGAGTCGTGTCGTTGCCGGCGGCCGCGTCGCCGCTCGCTTGGTTTCCGGACGCATCGGTCTCCGCGGCGGTGTTGTCGGTCGCGGCGGCGTCGGTTTCGCTGTTCACCGTCTCCGTCGACCGGGCCAGAAGCGCCGCCTGGGGCGTCGTGGCTTCAGGGTCGGTCGTCTCGTCGGCGCCTTGCCGGCCCATGAACTGCCAGGCGGCGAACGCCAGCGCCAGCACCACGACCACCAGCGCCGCCATGCCGAAGAGCGTCCCGCGATTGCCGCCGCCACGCGCGTACGCGTCGGTGGCGGGTGTGGGCTTCGAGGTGGGGACCGCCTGCTGCGCGGGGATCGCCTCGGTCTCGTCCCCTATGCCCTCGGTCTTCTCCGGTATCGCTCCCGTCGTTCCGCCGACCACCTCGGTGGGCGCGGCCGGTTCGGCTTCGGCGCCGTCCGTTGACATCGGTACCGTGGGCTCGGCCGCCGCGCCCGCCGCCGCGGCGACGCCGGCCACGACGTGGTCTCCCGTAGCCGGCTGCGTGTCGGCTTCCTGCAGCGCGTGGATGAGATCCTCGGCGCTTTGAAATCTCTTGTTGCGATCGGTATGCATCATTTTGGCGACGAGGTTTTGCACGTCGGCCGGGATCGTCGGGTTCAGCGAGCCGACGGTCGGGATCGGTCCGTCGACGATCTGCAGCACGAGGGCGGCCGGCGTATCGGCGTCGAACGGCGTGCGGCCGCTCAGTAGCTGGTAGAGGGTGACGCCGAGCGCGTAGATGTCGCTGCGGCCGTCGAGCTTCTCGCTGCGGCATTGCTCCGGCGAGATGTACTCGGGTGTGCCGACCAGCATCCCCGACTGCGTCATGCGGGTCGCGGTGGCCATCTGGGCGATGCCGAAGTCGGCGACCTTCGCGTGGCCGGCGCTGTCGAGCATGATGTTCGCGGGTTTGATGTCCCGATGCACGATGCCGGCCTCGTGGGCAACGGCGAGGGCCTCGGCGGCCTGCTTGATGATCGGCAGCGCCCGTGCGGCGGTCAGGAACCCTTCCTGTTCGATGATCTCGGCGAGGCTGTGCCCCTTGACGTACTCCATCGCGAAGTAGTGCACGCCATCGTCCTCGCCGATGGCGTAGATCTGCACGATGTTCGGATGGGACAGCTGGGCCGCGGCCTGGGCCTCGCGCTTGAAGCGCTCGATGAACTGGGTGTTCTCCGAGAGGTGCTGGGCGATGACCTTCAGCGCAACGACGCGGCTGAGCGATTCCTCGTGCGCTTTGTAGACCACCGCCATCCCCCCCTGGCCGAGCTTACGAAGGATTCGGTAGCCGCCCAGCGTGGTTCCGGTCAAGTCGTTTTGCATCATCGGGCTTGCTAGTTGAAGTCGATGCCAGAGGTTCGATACCTTTGTCGAGACTACACGCCGAATCCCCTGAAGTTCCACAGGTTTCGTGAGGTCGCCATGATCAACTCCCGCATCATCGCCGTTGTCGCTTTTGCTCTCCTCTTCGCCGTCGTCGCCAGCGCGCCGCTGGCGATCGCAGCTCCGGCACCCGCACCGCAGGCGCAGGACAAGGTCCGCGTCGCGGTGATGAACTTCGAGAACAACAGCCAGTGGCACTGGTGGGGCGATCGCCTTGGCGAAGCCGCCGCCGATGAGCTCGTCACCCAGCTGTTTCAGACCGGCAAGTTCTCGGTGATCGAGCGCGAGATGATCAACTCGATTCTCTCCGAGCAAGACTTCGGTCAAAGTGGTCGCGTCAACCCGTCACAGGCCGCCGACATCGGCAAGATCCTCGGCGTCCAGGTGATCGTCACCGGTTCGATCACCAAGTTCTCGATCGATGAGAAGGGTGTCTCGTTCGGCGGTATCGGCGCCAAGTACATCGTCGCGGAGACCAACCTCGACGTCCGCCTGATCAACGTCAACACGGCCGAAATCATGTTCGCCGACGACAGCGAGGGCAACATCCGCCTCGGTGGCCTGAGCGTCAGGGGAGTCGGCGGCTACCAGCAAAGCTACGACGCCGGTATCGCGGCAGAGTCGCTGCGCCCGGCAGTCCTGCAGATGGCGGAGAAGATCGCCGCCCAGGCCGACAGCTTTGCGTCGATCCAGCCGCCCGTCACGCCGGCCGCGATCGTCGGCTCCAGGGATGCCAACTTCTACATCAACAAGGGCGAGAACGCCGGCGTCGTCGTGGGCCAGCGCTACGAGGTCATGCGCGTCATCGACGAGATCAAAGACGCCAACGGCAACGTCCTCGACCAGATCACCGACAAGGTCGGCGTTCTCGAAGTCACCCAGGTGCTGGGGCAGTCTTCGATCTGCATTGTCGTCGAGGGTGAAGCTGCGGAGGGGGATAAGTTGGTCCCCATCGGTTAGCCCGTGACCCGCTGAGATATCCGGGTCGGGGAGCCGCTAGCTCATCTCGTCGCGAATGATTTCGAGCTCGGCGATCGCCTCGAGGTCCTTGGGTCTACCGGCGGCGAGCGTCTCCACATCCCAGGTGAACGGCAGGCCCTCGGGCGCGCCGCGCAGGTACGGCTGCAACGGCGATAGCGCCTCGACCAATCGCGAGAGGTTCGCTTCGTCGCGCGCGTAGACGACGTCGAGATCCTGGGTCAGCCGCGCCGAACCGTGCACCGTCGCCGCCACCGCGCCGCTGAGTCGTGACCCTCCGCGGCTTCGGAACCGCGGCTGGATGGCGTCGCCTGCCGGCGCGGCGCCCGGCGCAGCACTTCGCTGAATTCAGCCATCTCTGCAAGACGTCGGAAGCGTTCACCGACCGAGCGGCGAAGGTTCTCGTAGATGAGGGATCGATCGATGCCGTTCTTGTAGGCCTCCACCGGGCCATCGACACGGGAGGGAACGGTGACGGAGGCGGGCGAAGGTGATCCAGCGTTCGGCGCTTCGAAAACCTCGAGCATCTTCTGGTATTCCTCCACCGCGACGAGGACCACGGCGCCACGGCCCCGCTGGGTCAACACGAGCGGGCGTTTCGTCTCGCGTACCTGGGCGATCAGTGCCGCGGCGTTGGCGCGAAACTCGGTGACCGGTCTCAGGTCAGTGTCCAGGCGAATCCTCGGCATTGCGTCACTTCCTGAATTGGAGACGGCCGTGCATCGGTGAATTTCGTGGGCATTCGATACAGTACAGAAAAACGTACGTAAAAGTGTACCCTGAATCTCAGTGTAGGCGGCAGCTCTCGAGCGGGAGAACAACGGTTTCGTCGAGCTTCGTCGTGGACCGACGAGTACCGGCGCATCTTCGAGCTCTTCGAACGTACGTTGCGGGAGCCCGGCTGTACCGCTAGCGCGAGGTGGCCGACAGGGGTAATCATTCATCCGCGCGATGGCAAGCTGTCGTTGCGGATTCGGTCCGCAAACAGGCGCTCGGGCCGAGTGGCCGGACCGAATAGAGAGGCAGGGTGGTGGGCTGCTAAACTTCAGTGTCCGGCGATTCTCACTCGGGCCAGGCAGCCGGCAGCATCTGGCCCGCAACCACTCTCGCTCCGGACATCGCATGAGAAGGCATATGCTCGGCAGGCGGGTCTTGATCTCGGTCTTGGTGTTGGCGGCGGCATTGCTTTGTTCGCCCGAAGCCGCTGCCCAGGACTTCGAGACGATCTTCAACGGCACGACAGCGCCGGAAGTCCGCGACCGTCGTCACGTGGTTGCCGTTGCTGTCGGCAGCTCGTTTCGCCTGCTGCCGCTCATCGAAGAGTTACGCAAGTATGCCGGCCCGAGTCTCACCTTGCTGGTCTACAGCGACCACGAAAACGCCTCCGAGACCGAGCCGGTCGTCGTCTTCGTCGACGGCTACCTGGAAAGTTTCCGGGATCGCCCGCGCAGCTCCATGACGGCACCGACGATTGCCGAATCGACCCGTCTTGCGACCAGCATCGAACGCGGTGATCGCATTGGTGCCATATGCACCGACGGGACCAGGACGACATCGACCCGCGCCCCCGCCTGCGTCCTGAATGGTGGTGTCGAGCATTGGTTTTACACCGCGGTGGCGACGACCCACGGCAACATCGTGGTGGCCGCGATCTGCACCGACTACCGGCTGGTGTCCGGGACGGGCGGCCGCTGCGGCAGGGTAGGCGTCCTCGCCGAGGTCAAGGCGATCGACTACTCGCCGCCGAGCCTGGCACCGGACCCGGAGCACGCTGCGACATCACCGGGTGTTCACGTCGTTGCACCGCTGCCGGAACCATCGCTGCAAGCACCGACGATTGCCGACAGCAACGTCGAGTGGACCGAGCGACGGAACGGCAACATCGGTTTCGCTTGGTCGGCCAGCGTCGCCAATCCGAACGCTGAGCCCGTCGATGCCCTGGTGTCGCTGCAGCTCCGCGACATCGATGGAGAGATCATTCTCAGCGCCGAAAAGGTGGTTTCGGTCGATGGCGGCGCCGCCGTAGACGTCTCCGACAATGGCACGGTCACCGAGGAGGAGGCACGGGCCGCCGATCGGTGGACCTTCGACGTCGCGATCGCCGAGCACGACGATGAGAATGTGTCCAACCAAGACGTGTACGAACCCTCCGATATCGAGATCATCGTTGATCTGGAGGCCGAGACCGTCCGGCTCACCAACACCGGCGACGAGCAGGTCGATCTGAACCGCTGGACTCTGGTGAGCAAGAACGGCGGCGAGTCGTTCACCTTTCGGTTCTTCAAGCTACCCGCCGGCGGTACGGTGGTTCTCAGTTCCGGGCCGGGGGCGATCAGCAGATTGCCGGAAACCTACCTGTGGACGGTGTCTGAGATCTGGAGTAATGGTGGCGATATCGCCGAGCTACGCGATGCTGACGGGCGCATCCGCGCGCGAACCAATGCCGACGGGAGCCCGAGGCGCTAGCCGAGCGTCAGGCGCACCCGAGCGCGGAGGCCGGCGGGAATCGCACCACCGGGGTTGGGAAGCTCGATGCGGATGCCGAACGTATTGCTGGCGGCATCGAGCACTCGGTCGACGATCGTGACCTCCGCCTCGTAGCTGCCGCCGATGGGCTCGCCGATCAGCACCGTGGCCGGCGTCCCCGGGACGATGGCGCCGTAGAGCTCGACCGGGGCCACGACCTCCACATACAACGGGTCGATCTTGGCGATCGACAGGAGGGTTGCCTGGCCGACGAACTCTCCGGGGTCGATCAGCCGCTGGATCACGACCCCCGACACAGGGCTGATGATTTGCCGCATCTCGATGGCCGCAATCGCTCGCTCGAGCTCGTAGCGCCACAGCGTGTGCGACTCTTGCTCCACACGCCACCTGCTCTCGGCCAGCAGCGCTTCTTCTTCGGCGCGATCGCGCAAATCCCTGGAGATGACGCCTTCTTCGAACAAGTCCTCGGCGCGGTCGAAGGCGGTTGCGAAGTAGTTGCGCGACGTCAAGTTCGCCTCCAGCGTGGCGACCAAATCAACGCGGGCGCGAGCCAGGTTGAGGTTAGCCTGGTCCAGGCGCGAGTCGAGAATGGCGAGGAGCTGCCCCTTTTCGACGAAGTCGCCGCGGTCGACGAAGATATTTTCGAGCACTCCCGTCAGAACGCCGCCGCTGATTTCGACGACCTGGGATGGCTCGATGATGCCGTCGAGAATGACCTCCCGGGTGTCGGTCGCAGTCGGTGATTGCGCCGAGAATTGTTCGGCCTGCCGCGTCGGAGGCGATTGCGAGGCCTCGACGGACACAAGGGCGAGAGCGCTCACGGCGATGACCGCGGTGCGCATCCGCAAGCTGGTCGGATTCGTCATTCTGCTTGACCCGAAAACGCCAGGGCCCTACCGAGCTGCTCGTCGAGTTTGACGAGCTGACGGCGGGTGCGAGCGTGTTTTGCCTCGATCGTTCGTTGCCAGTGGCCCATCATTACACCACCAAGCCAAACATGCCCACGGCTGTCTGGGCGCCAGAAATCGCGCAGCAATCGCGCCGCCTTCGGTCCCATCTCTTCGGCGAGATCGTCCTCCAGGGAGGCAATCGTCTCGTAGCTTCCCGGATCGCCCTGTCGACCGCAGCGACCGAACAGCTGACGGTCGATGCGACGAGCCTGGTGAAACTCGGTGGCGATCACGTGTAGGCCTCCTAGCTCGACGACGCCCTCCCCGAGAACGATATCAGTCCCGCGACCGGCCATGTTTGTGGCCACCGTGATTCGACCGCGTTCTCCGGCGCGAGCAACAATCTCCGCCTCTCCCTCGTCCTGGCGCGCGTTCAGGACCTGGTGTTCGAGCCCGGCGTTGGTCAGGATTTCCGAGAGCTCTTCTGACGAAGCCACCGAGCGCGTACCGACCAGCACCGGGCGGCCAACCGCGTTGAGCTCTTTGACCCGCTGGAGAATCGCGACGTATTTTGCTTCCTTGGTCGGAAAGATACCGGGCCGATGAGCGGTTTTCTGGTTTGGCTTGTGCGTCGGCACACCCGCTACCGCGAGGTTGTAGATCGACCACAACTCGCCGCGGATCTCGCGCGCCGTTCCGGTCATGCCGGCCAACCGTAGGTAGCGGCGGAAGAACTGCTGATAGCTGATGCGGGCCAGTGTTTCTTTCTCACCGCTGAGCGGACACCCCTCTTTCACCTCCAGCATCTGGTGCAATCCACGCTGCCACGAGCGGTCCGCCATGATGCGGCCGGTGAATTCGTCGACGATTTGGACCTTGTCATCGATGACGAGGTAGTGGGTCTCGCGATGGAACAGATGGATCGCGCTCAGTGCCTGTCCACAGAGCTCTTCGCGGTACAGGGCGCTCGTCCACACGCCTCCCAAGGGGGCAGCGATGCGTTCCAAGCGATCACGCCCGTCATCGGTGAGTTCGACCGCGCGGCGGTGGCGCGTGACTCGGTAGTCGGTGTCCTCGGCGAGATCGCCGGCCAGTTGCAGGGCCCGCTCGTACACCTTGGCATCGTCTTCGGAGCCGACCTCCCGCGACAGGATCAAAGGCGTTCGCGCCTCGTCGACGAGCACACTGTCGATCTCGTCGACGATGGCGAAATGAAGCCCGCGTAGCACCATCTGGCGGAGGCGCGGCGCGGCGGCGTGCAGGCGCTCGAGTTGCAGGCGCAGCTCATTCTGGTGACGACCCATGGCGAGACGGTCGCGCAGATAGTCGAAGGTGATCTGCTTGTTGGAAACGTAGGTGATGTCGCAGCCGTAGGCGGCCCGCCGCTCGTCCGGTTGCATGTCCTCTTGGATCAGGCCGACGCTGAGCCCAAGCGCGGCGTACAGCGGCGCCAAGGCTTCGGCGTCGCGCTTGACGAGGTAATCGTTGACGGAAACGACGTGCACCGGCGTCCCGGTGAGGGCGACGGCCGCCGCCGGCAGAGTCGCGGTGAGCGTCTTGCCCTCGCCCGTCTGCATCTCGGCGACCATTCCTTCGAGCATGATCCAGCCGCCGATCATCTGCACGTCGTAGGGGCGCATGCCGAGCGTGCGTACCGCCAATTCGCGTGTCAAGGCAAAGGTGCGTGTCCACACTCGCTGGTCGGTTTGGCTGGAGCGCAATTCGCCTCGCAGAGCCTCTGCCAGGTTTCGGAGCGTGGTGTCACTGTTGTGTTTGAGTTCGCGCCCCTCGGTATCAATCAGCTCGACGATGGGTTGAAAGCGCGCTTGCCGCGAGCGCAGCGTTCGGGTTGCAAATCCGATTATCGGAGCCACAAGGCGCTCGAACTTTCCTTCATCGACGTCCGCTGCCTGGGCGTAGACGCCGGCATGTCGTACCGCGCCGATTGCCAGGCTAGACACGGAACCGCCGCAGCAAGAGCTGGCGAAGGGAGCGGTAGACCTGACGTGCCATCGGCTCCTTGCCGTGATCGAAACGGACGTGGACGCGCCCGCCAACGGTGGCCAGACTTTCCTCCGGCAGCAGCTCGATGTCGAACTGGAACAGGGTCTGCAAGGCGGTCGCGTTCTGGAATCGCGGGTCAATGGCGATTTGCCCGCCCCCGGCCGTGCCCAGGAGGTTGCTGGGGAGACGGTCCGATGCCTGCGGCACTTCGCGCAGGATTCGCGCCGGTGTCTCGGTGAGGTTCTCTGCCAGTCGCGCGGACACCGACTCCGTTCGACGCCGTACGAGGTCTACGTCCGCTTGGGTGACGATGACCCTCGCGGTGAGGGTGGAAAGATCGAGCACGTAGCCGAGGACCTCGCCCTTTCTGACCCAGCGGCCGGGGAGGTCCTGCGCTCGGGTCAACACCAGCGTTCCGTCGCGACCCGCATGCATCGTGAGCGCGTCGTGCTCCTCCTGAGCCCGTTCGAGCTCGGCTGCTGCGGCGGCAAGCTCCTGGCCGGCGATATTTGCGGCGACCTGGTCGGATACGCGCAGCGCCTCCTCTCGGGAGCGGAGCTCCGCCACGCGCAATCCGAGCACCTTGACCCGCGTGCTCAGCACCGCGTCGTGGCTGGTTATCAACGGTTGGCCGGCGACCACTTGGGTCCCGGGCTCGACGAGAACCGTAGCGATGAAACCGTTGGTGCCGGCGCGCACGATGGACTCTTCGGCGATCCAGATGACTCCCTCGGCACGCGTCGACGAGGGGACCGGGACGACGAAAAAGACAATGAGCGAAACGGCAAGGAGTCCACCGGCGGTCAGAACCGCACGCGCCCGGGTGCGCTCGAGGTTGGGGTCCGCGAGGACGTAGCGCACGGACTTGTAGATGGGCCTCACCAGGAGGCCGAAGCTGGCCCAGGCGGCGAGCAGAACGCCGATGAAGAAGAACCGGCCGGCGATAAAAAGGATGATCATCGAGAACAGAAAGACTCTGTAGATGGCCCCGGCCACACCGTACAGGACGAACCACGTCGGCTCGCCTGGAGCCGTGGCACGTGACTCCGCCTCGACGCCGAATAGATAGTGGTCGGCGAGGTAACGCAGGTGTTGCTGCGATCGTTGCGCCAGATTGGGGATCTCCAGCAGGTCGGAAAGGATGTAGTAGCCGTCGAAGCGCAGCAGCGGGTTGCCGTTGATCAGCAGCGTCGAGACGCCGCCGATGAGCATCAC